>JGI24021J15306_10010777_pt1 | contig 11360 bp, 10 predicted proteins | sample Ectturendosymbi1_FD_15306 | JGI IMG/M metagenome (IMG submission 15306)
GTCATTTTGTGACGTCACAAACAGCGCACACCAAATACAAATGACTACCCTATGCCGCTGAATGAAACCCCCCCATGAAAAGTTTCTGCGTACGCCACTGCAAAGTATTGTTTATAACGGTGGTTCTCAACTTCCATGAGCCGTGGTCTCCAAAGTTTTAACTGGCGAATACTTAATATATCGTGATGCGATATCACGGCAAAGCTACCTAGCGAAGGCCTCTGCTCGAGGGCCCCATTTGAGAAACCCTGGTTTATAACGCAATTTGCGACGGCGTGCTTTCAGGGACTTGCTGAACAAATGTTCCTACGTCACTTTAGGAATCAGTACGAATCAGCCACGGTACGAATCAGAACGAATCAGCCACGGCATAAAATATCAACTGACCTTTCAGTGCACCGCATGGTTAAGAATCACGCTGGCGAGATAATTCGGTTTGGTGTTAGTTCAGTTGCAGGGACCTGCGACCCGGGTGACCATTTAATGTGAACCACGTCAGAATCTGCTGTCATCCAAATTGTTGGATTTGCGTATTGAAGTACAAAAACATGTAATAAATTATACTACGATAAAATTAACATTTTTTTGGGCCTGCCTCTGATGTACCACGATTTACGCGGCCGGTGATGATAAAAAGGTTCTCCACCCCTCTTTAGTCTTTGCCTTAAGTTGAGATGCAAATACCGAAATTACTGCAGAAATTGCAAATATCCAATTTCATTTGGTCAGGTCAACATAACTCCGGAAGAAATCTGTCAGATTGCCTTGCCCGATGCCTGCAGTATACGAAGAAGCACCCACGAGAGCCGCATGTTGCAGTGGAAGATAGAGCTCCCTCCCGCGACGCGAACGAAGGGAAAAAGTCAAAAAGCAAAAACTGTAGCGTCGACAATAAAGGTACGGAACAGTTTTGCCGAAATACGAGATTAATTGTTTGTACTGAGACCACGCGATGTACTTGCAGGTGCTCCACATAAGCGATGTGCACATCGATTCCGAGTATGCGGTGAGCAGCAACGCAGAATGCAACGAACCACTCTGCTGCCGCGACGGTGCAGCAACATCGCTTGCTCCTCCCACTGATCGAGGCAAGCGAACAACAACCATTCACGCCCCCTCTGGCAAGTGGGGAGATTACCGAAATTGCGATCTCCCGTGGTGGACTTTGGAAAATCTGCTGCGGAGTATCACGGAGAAAGTAGACTACGTGCTGTGGACAGGTGACCAGCAGGCTCACGACGTTTGGTCACAGTCGAAACAAGGAAGCTTGGATACGCTGTACAATCTGACTGACCTGTTCGTGCGCGCAGTGCCGACGTTACCAATCTATCCCGCTTTAGGGAATCACGACATATACCCGGCGAATAATTTTCCGCCGAAAAAAGTTCCCACGGAGGGCAAATACGATCCGACCTGGTTTTATCAAGCTCTGGCAAAAGCATGGTCACCATGGCTACCGGAAGACGCTTTGGAGGTATGCGGTTTTAAAGCAGAATTGGCATGACGCTCAATACCACGACAAAAAAATCGATTTCTGCTTCTCACACATTTTTGAATTAACTTTTATAGTATTGGTTTTATATGGGTAATGAGGAAATCGTGAACATTTTATGGTGCTGAAGCACTACAGGTCACGTAACCACACTGCGCGCTGACTGAGTTTTCAGGACCACACTTCTATTGTTGCCATAACGATATACCAGCCGTGTGCTAGCGCTGAGTCGGCCTTCGCGACTAGTTTCACAATCGAACTGCTTTCAAATGCAGACAGTAAGATACGGTGGATTCTACACCGTGCTGGTGAAACCAGGCTTTCGCATCGTGTCGCTGAATACGAACTTCTGCTACATCGAGAATTGGTGGCTTTGGCTTCAACCTGTCGATCCGTCAGGTAAGCGATCGTGATGAACAGTTGCCAAGTGACCAAGTGAAGTATTCTGTCCAGGCGCAGATTTTGTTCTCGGTCAGTGTTCTGGCGAACTTTAACTGTCTTTGGAACACGAAAAACGGAAGTGCTAAATGGACTTATAGTGAAAATTACGGCCAATGAAAACGTTACAAACGACATATTGCATATATATATATCTACTGTCTTTTTATCCAAAAAATTTGAAAAAAAACAGGTTCGCTGCTTTCTGAAACAGATGCTTTTGCATCTTGGGCTGTCTTTGTTTGTTCCAATCATGAATGCACTGTCACGTTCTGTCATCGCAGGCATGCTGTCATGGTTCGTTGGAGTACTCCGAGAAGCCGAGCGATTGGGAGAAAAAGTTCACGTAATCGGTCACGTGCCACCAGGAAAAACGTTGGAATGCATGTCATCTTGGAGTAAAAACTACTTAAGGTAAGGTTTTTCCAAGATCAAAGCTACGATTTATATTTATGGGTGCATCAAGGATGAGTAAACAGTCACAGCGCGCTTCAGCGCCAGGTCGACCTCTACGATATGCACACGTGCATAACGCTAAGATCAACCTTTAGCAGACCATCAAGATAGTGAATGGTGCTAGCCAGGGCCACTGAGAATTTACCAGAAGTTACGAAGACGGATACCGGGCCCCCGAGCTCCAGGGGTAATTGTCAAAACTTGTATCAGAATATAGATAAAACAGCTATCCCGCTAAGATCTATAGATAATTGCAGTACTGGCAACTGCCATATACTTGTAAAACTTTAACAACTTGCGCACATTTATCCTCTCGGGCCCCAGAACTTGCCGGGCCCGGGTACGATGTACCTCTTGTACCCCCTCATGTAAGCCCTGCTACTGTACTAGCGAAGCTGGTACGAGATGCCAAGCTGCTAGGGGATCAAGAGAGCTTATCACAAGATTTTTGGTTGTGGTGCTGGAACCTATGATGCCCTTATAGTTCAACTATTTACGACAAACAGTGCGCCATGCAGTCAATTGCACATGAAGCGACACCATATCGCTTACTTTCTAAAGTTGGCGTATTTTTTATTTTCACAGAATAATTAAGCGATTCCATGAAACTGTGACTGGCCAGTTTTTTGGCCACACTCACCGGGACGAGGTGCAAGTACTCTATGCAGACAAGCAGCTGCCAATCGGGGAAAAACAGCTACCAATTGGAGTTGCATACATAGCTCCAAGTGTAACGCCGTACAGTTGGATGAATCCAGCTTACAGGTATAGCATAACCGGAATTGGAGTTGTTGGGTAACATTCTCATCCTTTTTTATTTACAGTTCAAGGTGGTTGCCAACATGTGCGACTGAAGAAGTGCTTTTGGACATTTTCAAAAATAGAGCCAATTAAAACATTGTAGAATGTGGTTTTGAAACTGAAACAACTGACAGAATCAGTTCACATGTGGAATGCAATTGGTTACGTTGTTCGCACATTACGGTTTAGTTTAGACCAGTGGTCGATATCTACCTCCAGGGGTCAATTGGACCATCCAAGGGGTCGATAATAGTCAGTCATGGGGTCGAATGGGGGGTCATTAAATGGCCAGGGGTTCAATGAATAACTGCTGGGGTGTACTGGAGCAATGAAGCCTCCAATTCATATTGTTAATCGGGCAAGGAATGCAAACGTCGTTTTTCCTCAAATCAAACAAAATTAAGAGGGCTGATCAAATCTCAACTGCAGTAGTTTTAAAAGTACATTCGATTCGAATAGTTTTCTATTAAATCATCCATTGTGATGACAACTACTGTTAGACCACATTTCTTGCCTTAACACGCCTATCCTACATAACATTCAATTGTCAAGTAGTGGGCAATAAACACTGTTACGTCTTACGTCAGAAATCGCAAACCCATGATTATTGCAGAATTGCAACTAAACTTGCAAAAGCATATCAATATCTGTTGCTGTAGTTAAAACAAATTCGATAAAGAGAATTTTGACCCAACGATAAATTGACCTAAATTAATTTTGACTTTTGACCTAATAACTTGGTATTCCTCATGGTATGAGCGTGAAATTGGGTTTGCAGACGTTTGATAAGCTTTAGAAAATGCAGAAAATTTGAACTTATTGACTTTGGTTGCCCTAGTGATGACATTATGAAAACTGTTCTGTTTACGTCACAATCAATTCTGTAGTGCAAGTTTTTTATGTGATTGTAACTGTCATTGAGACCTTTTGATTTAAGTGCAATTGTAATTTGCTAAAAATTAAATCTTAAATTACACAAGACAATATAATGTTTTGAGCTAAACCGCTGCGAGGTCACTTGGTCATCTGTACAACAAACACAAGGGTTTCTGCTCATTTCCCGTTTTCTTTACTTCTGGTTTACAATGAGTTGCACAATGTCTGTCTGGCATTGCAACGCATTTTCTGGGCATTTTCACTCTAAGTTTCCTTTTGTAATCAGTGTTTTTTTGTGAATCCCTAGTGTTTTTCATCATGAAAGCTAGTACGTTTCCGTAACAACAGTGGCAACACTGCTACGCAGTAGAGCGGAGAACAATTCCTTGTATTAGTAACTGTTAGACTAGGCCGCGGGGTCTACAGAATATTGTATGCGGTAATTGGGGGGTCAACATACAGAAAAGTTTGAACCACTGGTTTCGACAGAAGTCAAATCTTGCTTGTTGCAGTTTGTGCTTTTTCCGTTCAAACGTTGGCTTGCTTGCACTTTGTGCATGCGTAAGAAAACAGTCTGCAGTGGAATTCAGAATAATATCTGGTCAGAAATAACTTTGTTTCCTTAAATTGGCATTGAGTGATGCACCGCGAACTTATGGAATAATGTGTGGATAAGCTCGAACTATTAAAAAAAACAACAGAATCACTGCCCTCCTTGGACCAGGGGTGCTTGGACGGTTTAGAATAAAACAACAACAAGCCAGCTTACAGCAAGCAGAAACTAAATCTAGCAGTTAAACAAGATTTAAATGACCGCCATTCGTCATGTGCGCTGTTTTAGACGGTAAAACCAACACTTTCCCATTATCTGCTGGCACTTAGTAACCGAAAAAGTTCGCATTCGTTTAGAATATATGACATGGAAGGCTTCGAAGAAGAATCTTCCTGGTCGGTGCTGAATCATCAAACTTATGTACTCGACTTAAAAGAAGCAAATCAACGAGGGATTGCACCGTGGACACTGGAGTATGACGCCCGAAAAGCATACAACTTCGCGGCGAACCTAACATCCCTGGCCTGGGGCAAGTTGCTTCAGGACTGGTCAAGTTATTTGCAACACAACATCACAAGTGAGAACTCTAGTTGTTGTTTAGTGGAATCCTTACAATGGGTTGTTTAGTGGCATCCTTACAATGGCATTTGCTCATTGCGGTAATAACGAACTTCGGAAGTGTCAGTGTGAACATGAAATTGTTGTCTCCAGTGCCGGGAACTTTGTCGAAGTATGTCAAATCCTACATCCGCAACGACCACATCACGCTCGCCGACTTCGCAAGCCTCATGCGCTGTCCGACTCTTGCCGAATGCATCCGACGTCTGGTTTGTGACGTTGCATGGAACGCAATGCTCCCGGCGTGCACGTGAGAACAAGGAACGCCAACCATTCAAAACGGCAAGCGCAATTTTCACACCGTTTCTGTTGCCCATTTCAAAAAGACGCTGAACTTATTCAACGTTGCGGTGTCTGCTGTTCGTCGTGTAGCTCGGTTACTAATTGCAACCTCAGTCAACCTCGAACAGAAACAACGTAGTGTGCGCATGCATTGCAACCTCACGAAAGCACGACAGGGTCCGCAGCCAAGTCAAGCGTACGCGTGTAAGGAAGCATTTCTCACCACGCGTAACCTCCAAATAGAATATATCTATATTGTGATGGTTATAGAGAAAGCAAGGTTGCAAAAGACTACGTTTAAGAATCACAGTAGGTTCTTCCGAACTGGGTGCCCAGTGAAATATCTGGGACCGACATAACCGATGACGAGGCGTCCCCAAGATCTTCTAAGTGTGACAGATACTGGCGGTGTGAGATTGCTGGTATCTAGCACAAGACGCAACTTGTTACCATAGGTAGTGCAGGGGGCGGACTCGCTACGATGATTCTGAGACGAGATAATTGGTATGCGGATCTCAACTGATGAGCAAAACGGATTTGAAAAAATTGCAGTACCTTGAATATATACATGCTCTGTGGCACAACTGGTCGCACAAACCCAAGTTGCCGCAGGATGTCGCTGATGCGCTCGTCGAAGGTTGCAGCTTTGAAGACTGGACTACGAGCGTGAAGAGCTATATACAAAAATAATCGGCATATAAACACAAATGTCTGATTTTAAAACACACGATGGAATCGAGCATACTAATAAATATGTTAAGATGCGCATTGAGCGAAGTCGATTTAATGTCAGCATCCTGTGGGCACATGAAAAACGCAAGTTGTCCAAACACACACTCAGCTCAACTAACCGTGGCCAATTTTGTTGAGTGCCGAAAACTTCGGTTTTACCAGCTCTCCGTTAACATTTCTTGCCTCGGTTTCCCAGAAAAAGCTGATCTTGTCATTGCTGTTCAGCATATAATCGGATTTTGTCTGCAAAACAGAACCAGATCGATTGCAAAATATTAATTAACTATCAACGCAACACACGAACACTAAACAATGTCGAGGTTTATCCTTGTTACGGAACAGATTAATTAGCAGTTTTGAGAAACAGGCACTACTACAGCGTGTACCTCGTTGACAGTTACTCGCGAACGCGAAGCGAGTCGTGTGCATAAAATGCGAGGATAATGAATTTAAGTTTTTGTTTACTTTTCGTAATTTGTAACACCTCTCCACCAGTCCATAGTATCGTCGCATGGAAATTTTTATGTGACTGGTACTGGGATAATGAGGTCAGAAAGGACATACATTTTGTTTTGTAACAACACAATTTACAGGATTCACAGAAAAATCGATTTTGAGACATACATTTTAATTATCAATAACAAAACACTATGCCACAGAGTTGTTCTGCAAATTGAAAACAAAAATAGTTCCATCAAACTGAAGTGGCAAGTACGAAACGTGAAGTAAATACCTCAACTTTTGAAGTTTAAGCTGAGTTAGACTCTCCGTCAGAAAGGAATCAACAGAATGCCGGCCATCCCAGATTTAATTTCTGTACAGCAGTTATTGATTTGCAAATCCGCTAAGGTTTGTACTGTGCACCAGTGAAGAGAAAAATTAATTTGGAACATACCGTAAGTGAAGTAAAATGTGTTTAGGACACTGCAACAAGTCTGTTCTTGTCAAACCGAAGCTAAAAACCAACGCAGAAAACGTCTTCACTGAAAGTACAAATCTATGTATGCTGACAAGCTCAGCTTGGATGGTCTAGAGCAATTTATCGCATCAGCATCGTTTGACCCCCCCCCTCTACACCTGAGCGGTTGCTTCACACCACATTTTCTATTATCAACAATTTTCGAATTTTGTGAAAATTTAAACAGCAGTGAAGTGTTTTATGGACGACTGTGCGCTTTTTTCAATTATAACATTTACAATACCGGAGGATTTCAGAATACAGTAGATTTTGCAATGAGAACTGGGTTGTTTTTCAAAGTTGGTGCATACGGTGGCAAAATTCAATCAAGACTAATGCAGTATTAACGCAGCATGATGCCTTTGCGACCAAGGTCGTCAGCCGATTCCAGCTTGCGCACCTGCGGCTTCCTTATTTTCTCTACTGATGCGGTTAGCTGCGTCCTTTTCGGACAAATATCCACTAAACCTTGGTTGAAATCGCAGTGATCATTCCTTTATTTACTTCGAACTAATATTAGATAACTTTTTACTCGTCACTCAGGAAAAAAAATTAGATCTCTGTATTTGTATATTGTATACTTATGTAGATTACAACTATGAAAAAGCTGCGGGTTGCATTCAAACAGAATTGCGACACCAGACCGTAATGTTCGCCTATCTTTCTGCCGCACTGACACGCAAAAACTTGGTTGAAATCGGTGTGATCCAGGCTTTATTCACTTTAAACTAATATCCAAGCTACTGTAATATTCACGCGCCCTAATCCGCCAACAACGTCAAAGACACACCTGGGTAACCGTTTGTTCCATACGTTGGTTGTTTGCAGAAGTAAATCAAAACTTGTGTGTTTAAAACTGAAACATTTTTCAAGACAAAATTGTAAGATTCAATCTCGTTGCAAATGAGAGTCGTGCAGAGTGATTCGAGTGATATGGTGTCGAGGCAGTTTGTGCTCCCGGTAAAGTACGATTTACTGCGTTTGCTACTGATAATGATTCACAGCGAATCTATGATTTGAAGCGAATGAGTCACGTTTGCACAAGACGTTCTGAACTTTTCCTGCTGCTGTTGCTTTGATGTTTTTTGCTGAAAAATGTGGACGAAGAACCAGAGAAATGTTTCAACAACTGACAAGCGCAACCTTAAACACAAAACGAAATAAATTTGAAGTTTGGATTCTTGACACAATGAAGCATCGAAACGTCCGCATCAATGTATCAGCATATAGGAGAATGCGGGTACTGGCAGATTGTTATTGTTATCAGTAAATTTCTAAATCCCATGAGTATATGTTCTAAAAATCAAGGGATATAGAGTCGACGTAACTTCTGATCTGAATGAAAACATTTTGCCAAACAATTGTTTTAGGAACTAAGACCGTGGTCGCATCAAAGAGCTCACGTGCTCGTGTTAACTTTGTAAGTATCTTCGACTTAACACAGATTCATTGCGACTGTGTTCGAATATACAAAAAAAAAAACATTAGCAGCTGAACATATTTCACAAAATCGTTTCCATTTCGGGCTTTTTTAACGCTGCCAGCTTACTTGTTCATGAGCTTCTGTTGAAAAGATTTCCTTGTGTTCTTCCGGGTTCATTTCGTCAACAATGCGCTTGCACTCTTTGCGCATTTCTTCGCACTGATCGGGCGAGAAAAAGTCTTCCAGGATGAGATATCCATCCTCCACAAACTGCAGAAAAAATCGAATTTGTAAAACAGGGTCGCCACCGATGTTCAGAACCAAAACGCTTTCATGCATTATTTTCCGATTTAGGGTTTACCTTCTGGTTTCGCAATGACGCAAATTCATAAAACAGTTGAAAAGCGTTTCACAATTACACGAAAAACACCAGTCAGAGATGACGAAGCTACAAAAAATCTTCAGCTTTTGACCAATACCCGTAAATACATGTGCAATTATTGAGATATAGGATGCTGTATACTTGGAGGTAAAACCCAGTTTCATCTTCGCTATAAATTCATGGTACTCACAGTTGAGTTTGCTGACACAAACGACAAATCTTTTTAACTCAAGTTAAATTGCAAAAACGTTGGGAAACCGAAAAAAACTGTAGACCAGGTTATCTCATCGAGCACCTCTCGACAGTTAGTTAATTTTCTTCCCAAGGTTTTAATTTAATGACCGAATTGCAATTCAACTTGGGCTTGTGTGAATTTAAATGAAGACAAATTTCATACGAACTGAAACTGGTTGATCAATATGGGGGTTTCAAGTGCTGCAGAAGGAAAATGCTATAGTCATGTACACACTGGTTGTAAGGCGATGCTGCCCGAGACAAGAGACGCAATTTAGTATGACGTTAAAAATAACTTTTAATGCACAAATTATATACAGTAGCTACTATAAACGAAAACACACTCAGACATTTCAGCTTATAATTAAGCCACTATTAGTGAGAAAAATTCATGAATGAAGAGCACGAGCACAGAATAATAGACAGATAAGCGTTTGTGCAATTCTTACGAAAGAGCTTCGCGGACAGCTGACCATTTTTCGCACCTACTACGTAAACGCTATGATTCTCTGCATTGAAGTTACAAGGTACTCCACATATGCTCTGCCCAGGTACATTGGTATCCGCTACAACAGCAATGAAAACAAGCGATTGCTTAGGATGAGAAAGTAAAGTTAGAAAAAAGCAATTCGTCACGAAGAAGCAATTGAATTCTCCCAAAAACGTCTTCTTTATAATCTCTGTTCAAAATTTTTTCGTTTTGGAGTGTTCAAGGATCGAGCAAACAGATCCAAAGCTACTGTCAAGTTTCGTAGTGCACTGTTGCAGCAAGAACCTTTTCCATACGCAGTCGAAGAACGTTTGTTGAAAAGTCGAACAACGTCGAGTTCTCTGAAGCACTACGCACAGATGACGTCCGTGAGATGAGACGATTTTTATTGAAAAAATGTACTTATAGATATTTTTAACGTGCGATCTGTACACGCAAAGAAGCTCTATTCCCATGGTTTCCATAAACACAATTAAACCCCGGAAGGGTTAGCATTCTTTCCAGCAGAATGCTCACCATAACTGAACCTTCTTGTCAGTGCCTTGGATTAAAGCTTCTTTCCGAACCGCATCCAGTTGCGCAACATTACCGTTGAGTTTGAACGCTTGCGCGGTGAATTAAAATCTCCGACAAAGGTTTCGATTTCGATCAAACCGAATTTCAATCGACTCGTATAGTTGCTACGTCGCCGCATATTTCAAACGAGAGTACGTCTCCATTCAATCATGCCTCATGAACAATATTGAGCTTTGAAACTTATGCATGTTGCGTCATCTTATGGGAGATGCGAACACGCAATGGAATGAACATCAAGTCTGCAAGTGCAACGGCCAAGCAACAATTCCGATTCCCAGCTCGACCAGGTTCATTCTGTTGTTTGCGCGTTACCACATTCTTGAAGTACTTCCCGATTGCGCACTTTGGGCATGCGACGCAACGCGCAATCACAAGTATTACAAACTAATTCCTGTCGAGAAACTTGACACAGAAACATTTGCAATCTTTTAAATAAACAATACTGACTATATCTTTGAGGTACACAACAGTCCTACTGAATGATGAGACAATATTCTCTCTTGCAAATGTCGATCGCAACCTATAATCCTAAAAAAAATTCAGCGTTGTCTTTGGTATATGCGCAACAAAGACTGTTTCAGTAAAGAAATATACGTCTCTACTGTATTTACCCAACAACAGCCAGTATTCCAACCCCTTGAAAACTGACAAAGCCAAAAGTACCACTTCGTCCCAAGCTTTCTTCCTTAGGAAGTTACTCGTATCAAACGGCGAAATGACTTTCTACTGAACACTTCATTTAAACACAGCATTGCACTAATTTGCAAGACACGTTTATGTTGATGGAAAAGGCAAACAAGTGCATCTTAAAAACACTGATTTTGCCTCTCTTCATGTTAAAGGTATTTTCAGAAACACGATTCTATTTCAGGGGTGGCCAACCAGTCAGAGACCACCAGCCACATTTCTTGCTGTGTTACTGCAAAGAGCGACATCATACACGTGGGCACACATGAACATCACCCCATCTCTTCCTCACTCACGCACATACCTTTGCTCAGCTAGATTTATGGTAAATATCACACATCATCATGATAATGACAGAAATG
>JGI24021J15306_10010778_pt1 | contig 11360 bp, 5 predicted proteins | sample Ectturendosymbi1_FD_15306 | JGI IMG/M metagenome (IMG submission 15306)
CATTTATATTTGCAAATTCGCTTAAAAAAACAGCAGAACTGTCCAAATATTGACTGCAGACCTCGTGCTTTTTCACAATTTGTAAGAAAATGATATATCAAGAATTAGAGTATCTCTTCTTTTCCTTTAGTTTTCGTATAAAATTGTCTCTTTTTTCATTTCAAACGTTCTTATTTTTGAAAAAACGTATCAAGCACAAGAGTTGGAGAACCAAACTTTGCACGTGCCTATTGAAAAATGAGCTTTGGGAGTTTCTCCGATTACTGTAGCTTTAATAACAGGCTAACAGCTTTACATTTTATCCCTAATGCCCTTAGTACTATTCTGTAGTGATATTGCTTAGTGTATGAGGAAAATGAAGTTACTCAAAAATTGGAGCGGCGATAGCGCGGTGGTAAGAAAGTCCGGGTCATGTGTTCGACTCCCGGCCATTGAATGAATTGCCATAGTGCTCCGTGGACAAGAGTGTTTACCGCAACCACCATGCCAAAAAGCAAATTTCAGACTTAGGCCTGCCGTCTCCAGAATCAAATTAAAAAGATTGCAATCGTAAGCAAAAGCCAGATTCAAACGGGTCCTATACATTCAACAAATCAAACAGTGGTTTTATAACCAATGGTTGTGAATGTGTAAATCAAATGAAATGTGGTACATAAATCAGATGTCAAGTTAGAAGCAAGTTTTTGTATATTTGTAAAATGTACAGTTATTTCAAAAACTGTTGCAAAGTTCAAGTAAAATAAATCTACCACACAAACACAAAGTAAAGTCCAAATTTATAAGAGCTGGGCTTCAGTCCGTGATGAAAAACCTTCACTATAATCAAAATCGTTAGACGCTGAGGAATAAAAGTTGTAAGTTGTCAACACATCCAGATCCGATGCAGTCAATCAATGGCGCTAGCCCAAAATTTTGAGGGGTCTAAAAGTTTGGGGGGCAAATATTTTGATTTTAGGCGAGGAACAGCATTTGGCCTGGGATACCCCTTCTCAAAGCACAAAAGACTAGATATGCTAAAAATTTGGTGGGTGCATAGCCCCTGGCCCCCCTGGCTATTCCTATGCTAACAAAATCGCATATGCTACAGCATGCAGTTTTTGGGAAATGATGAAATAAAGAGCTCTGTAATTCATAAAACGATAAAATGCATCTAAAAATACAGTACATTGATTAACATCCAACTTTGCAGATGATTTCAGGCGGCGCGGCTTATAACATGGCGCATAAATAATGGTTAGAACAGAAAGTGTGTTAAATTGCAGACTACATAACGCCTGGTCGTTCAGAGTTGAAATGCAGTTGCTCGGTAAGTTTTTCGATAATAATGACAACTTCATTAGCACACGACACATTTTATTTTAAAGGCATTTTTCAACCCAAATCTTTAATTATATAATTTTTGTTTTTGTTCTGTCAGGCAATTTTTGGTATATTTTTGCAATTAGCTACCGAACAGACTTTTCAAATATTTCTAGGGATTTTCAAACGTTTGATAAAAAAATGAAATAGTGGCTTTTATAATATAACGTGAGAACGATAAACAATTTGCATGGGTTCAGCATTCAAGCAGACAAAACAGCAGGTCTATGTACTTACGTAATCTTTTCCAAATCCACGAGATTTTGGAGTAGTATCTACTGAAATACTGAAAGGAATCTTTCCACAGCACTGAATATTTCGGAGTACTTAGTAAAACATGGAAGGTCATGAAAAACCGTTAAAATGAACAATGCACAAAGCAACGATTGTTTTGAGATAACATTTTTGCTTTTTTTGTCAGATTACTGTTTGACTTGCTCTTCGTTTAGACTTGAAAATACTGAAATCTACTAATGTCATAAAGAGAAGAGATGATACAAACACAAAAATTGCTCCAAAACTGTGATATTTCTGAACTGTAGAACTTCGACGAGAAACTAGAGTTGCCAAAACGTTATGGTACGAGTAAGGATGCAAATCGGCTGAAACTTGCTGCTGAACATCTTGGATTCGAATATGTTGAAATTGTAAAAGACTCAAGGAAGCTCGACATTCTTAACATAATGGATAGCGGTAAGCTGCTTTGACAAACCTCATAATATTGTTTGTTGAAACTTCCTGTCTTGTCGAAAAATGAAATAATAAAAAATTATATGCAACTGAACGCTGAATGTCAACATGCATATGAGCGACATTTTTTCTTCTGCGTGATAAAGTAAAAAATCAAGTGGTTTATTGAGCATCATGTAGCTTTTAGATTATAAATTTTGTTTTGGCAACATTTTTATTTCTCGCAAAGTTTGGCAAACGTTGCATTATGCTTTGGGGAGAGAACAAAGACCTAAGTCGTCTCAATTAAAGAGCTGTCATTGTGAGTATTTCTGTTGCGATGTACAATTTCCCATCTCATTCAGAGCAGGAAAATTACGATTTTATGCAATCTTAGCTGATGAATTTTTTTTCTAGTATCTCTCACAGCTTTATTCTTGGCCAATGTAACTCTATCATATATTGCATCGACTGCCGTTTCTATGTGCTTTTGACATTTTCATAATTCGTTTTCACCTCGGGATGAAATATAACCACACAGGACTGCATTTTCGTTTCTCCAATGTGCAAAAACTGTTCTTGTGAAAAAATATATTGCGAAATAGTTTCTAAACTTTCGCACGTCTTAAAAGTAAAAAACAAAAACCTCAAAAAAATATTTCAAAAAAATTTTTTTTGCAAGAAGATTAGAATTTGAAGTTTCTTCTATGGGATGAACCAAGTTAGGAGAAGTTTTTATTGCCAACATTGTGAAACGAACAGAAATAATTATGATTTTCTTGGGGATGCAATGTTTCAAATCGCGCAATAAGCCAGTGCTAAGAAAACAGCGCCTGCTTAGTCTAAAAATTTAACATTTGAAGTGTGATTACCGTATGTAAAAACAAGGTGATGAACTGAGATTATGATCTTTTTCCGTATCCTAGAACACAATAATTCATGCAGTACAATGAACAANTTTTATGAGAATACCTAAAGGTCAGATAAAATAGATGCCGCCGGATCATAATAGAAATCTATATTGAAACAGTTACGGTTTTCAGTAACAAATTGTTTAAATGCAGCTAGAACAATCCAAACGTTACAACCTTNAACCGTATTATGCATAAAAGGTTTCGATAGCGTAGACAGATCCAATAAAATAGGTTTCCAGTTCATTTGTTTGTGTGAAAACACGTGTTCTTTCAACTTGCAGTGGCTAGCGCAGATCATTCTTCCTACGACTGCTTTGCCTGCGCAATTCTAACACATGGTGGCGATAAAGATGCATTATTCGCATCCGACCAAACATTTCACTTGAAAGAACTAACGCGTGCAATCACTGCTGATAAATGTCCCAGTTTGGCAGGAAAGCCAAAGCTTTTCTTTGTGCAGGTCAGTCAGTGCGGCGTTTTTAACCAGCCCTTCCAATATTATAGAGAATAAAAGGAAAAGTTGTATTTTCCTTTTGCCATTCCGCTGCACCATGTATTTCCATTAAAACCTTGCCATACACACTTGCTGCTGTGTGTTAAATTTCGCAAAAGAGGATGATGGAGTTGAGAAAATTCCGAAAAGATCCCAGGTACGGACGGTCACTGAGTTACCCAGTCATCAGTAAACTGTATTTCTCATCCCCTAAATGGACCATCAAATGCTTGGTCAATATGCTGGGTCCAGGCTCAGCTACAGTGGCTGCCAGACTAAAGAAATATTTTCCACATGCCTATTACTGTAGTTACCCATACCTAGATTGATTAGTTAAAAGTTAATCCTTTGCTGGAGCCTTCTCAGGCATCACCACTCTGGACCATAGTGGACCTGGGAATATTGATGGCTAAAAGTTATTCCAGTTTTCCTCGAACTATAAATCTCCTGGAATGTAGTCCAATCACCCGTTACAGTTAGCGGCTACTTACAAGCTGCATCGTGGGTTCGATTAAGCGATCTTCTCAAATATGTTTTTACCATCAGGATTTCGCAGCAAAATCTTGCTAATATGTAAAAAGTTTTTAGATTGCAAAGGAAAAACTTGGTATGTTTGCGTTATTTGCTGCATCAGAAATATGATGTCATCAGATCGAGTTTCGTTACTGCAAAAATTGGATAACTCACCCAGTAATCAAATAAACAAAACTCTGTTGGTGATAACGCTGTTTTTGCTGAAACCCGAACTCTTCATAGCATTAAAACTTTTGAAGAAAACTCAGCTGCAAGCCCAAGCATGTCTAAGTGTTAAGAAAAAGTTTTATTTACATATTTGCGAAACCCAGCTAATACTGTCCGGCATATAAAAGTATTTATTCAAACTGATGCATTCATTGGCTGCTTCTGATAGGCGTGTAGAGGAGTAAAACTTGACGAGGGGGCAAGAAACAAAGTGCTCAAAAACGACCCAAACAAGTATGAGGTCGATGGACCGATTCCTTACATCAGTCCAAAGAAATCATTACGCGAAAGCACGTGCTTCATTCCAGTGGAAGCAGACTTTCTCATTGCCCAATCAACAGCTGCAGGTATGCCTTGCTAAACAATAGTAAAATTTAATGGAATTTTGTGTTGTAGAACAATTTACCCATTTACGTTTACCATCCTGGAGATTTTTCCACGATTAAAGGTTACAGGACCAACGACTACGGAGGAAGATAGTCTTAACAACGGATCAGCACAGTCTTAACAACGGATCAGCACATCCTGAGATGGCCAGTGTCCCTACAGTTCCCCAGGCCGTTTACTTTCAAAGTCACATTTATTTATTACAGCCAGCAATTGCTGAAGTAGGAAACTGGAGCAAATCTTTTTTGATTAAGGACACGATTTTGAAAAGTTGCTTTCAACTCTGAACTTTTCCTATGTATTCCACATTTCTCTCTTGACCCTAAAAATTATTTGCGGCAATTTTTGCCTATCTTGGTAAAAGATAAAATTAAAAAAAATTGGAATGTATGTACTACCTCTGTTTCAAATCGTACTTCACATTTGGGTTATAAATATATTTTTCATGGTGACTGAAGCTTGGCTTCAGGCCTTGCCCAGTACGGTTCTGAAGTAACATTGCTTGTATGTTCCCAGTAGCAACCCTTGTATCTTTACATAGTGCAGCGTATTTGCGCACCATAAAGTGATATAAATATGCTGCATCGCTAGAGTCATGAGGTTGCTGCAGCATCATAAATTTGACTTTTATTCATTTTCCAAAATTTTGTTTCAACTGTGGTAGGTTTTGGAGTTATTTATTTATTGTCATATTTCTTTCATATGTTGTTTGTGTACGTGATGATGTGCTGGTTAGTCAAAAATAACGTGGTTTCCTCATTACATTAAAATTACAGAACGCCACAAAATAAGACATTGTTACGGCAAGTAACACTGTGGAGTTACAGCAGGCAAATTGTTAACGCGCTCCTTTTAATTTCTTTACGAAAACACAAACACAAACGTTAAAGAACACCGGCAGACGACGCGCTCAAATACACAAGACTCGCTTAACTGCTTTTCAGCGCTTCAGCCCACTGATACGCAAGCTTCCAGGACGTTAAATTGCGCGATACAGCGCATCAATGCTGTCGCAGCCAACCAAACTACGCTCCACAAAATGAACACTTCAACAAAGTGCCTTCCACGAAAGTCAAAACATATGGTCAATGCAAATATGCAATTGCAGGAGCCAAACAAACCAGCAATGGAACGGTTAAGAACAATTGTGCTCCTTCCCGCTGCCCTCTCAAAATGTAACTGCTGCCCTGATTTTCCGCAGCTTGACCAAAAAACAAAATCAGCGCAAACTCGGTCGCTTCGAGCACAAAAAAGTAATCATTGGACCAACGCTCCGGCCATTTCTTCGCGCCAATCCGCGCCACCAACGCTATGCGCGTTCTTGCCGTTACAGACATGCATCAACGTTAGGCTGTATTTCAGAGGGTCACATCCCTATTTCACAATGTAGTAAGAAACTTCTTCAATATCTGTCTTCCACCTGCGAATGAGGACATGTATTCCAGCTTTTTGTAAGCGCAAGTGCTTGCTTGCGAAACCCATTATTTCCAGCAGTTTTGAAGAAGAAATTCTCATTAGTTTTTGAATTATTCTGGTATCTTCGAGACGATAACCTGATTCCAAAATTTGTTTTTTACATTTGAAATCTCTCTTCCTATTGACTTAATTTCTGCCGCTTTCGTTTTTTCTTATTTCAATCTAGCCGGATTTCACTTACCCCGTTATATTATCAGTTGTTTTCCAAGAGGTGTGGAGATCTGTGCTACAGCATTCAATAGTTATTTCAACCAGGAATGCTTTTTCAGAATAAGAAACGGTGTTTGCATTGAAAAAAAAATCGCAAAAGATTAAACGTGCTTGTTGGTTGAGCAGAAAAGTTATAGGGGCTACCAGTGTAAAATAATATTTTTTTAATTGTTAAGGTTTTTTAAACGCATGCCTGTTGCTACGTTAACAGATTACTATTCGTGGAGAAACACGCACAACGGCTCCGTTTTCATACAAGCATTGTGCGCTTGCTTTTTCATGTATGGAGAAAAGATGGAAATTATGCAGGTTTGCATAATCTAGTAAGCACCGTGGTGCTGACACAGTTCATCTTTCTAAANCTGGTTGCTTATGAGGTGCACCTCAATCATCAAATCATCCTTCAATACCGAAAAAGTGCGGCTTAGTATTGCTGCTTAAGCGTAAATGTTTNGTGAAAGTGGTGATGAAAAAATTGAAACTCGACATATAGGTGTAAACCATCGGCCATTTTGACTATGTTGTAAAGAATAGAAGTAGAAAATATAAAGCAGGTTGCCTTATCAATTATTTTTTATTGTAGAAAGGAATCTCAAACTTTTCAGTTATACTTATTGGAATTAACTAACTCTCAAACGTTTTTAAACTTTTCACAAAAAATTATATTGCATAATTGTAGAAATTAAATCCATCCGTGTTAATTGCAGTAATCTGATACACACAATTTTTTACATAAAACTCAAATTCTAATTTTTGTAGTTAAACCGTAAATTTCCAAATGGTGCAATCGAGCCGAAAGTGAAATTTTTGACTAAACATACTGTAAACCAAACGTGGATTGCAAAATGCCAGAAAAAGTGAGGGTGTAGGCTTCTGCCCCTTTATCCCCCACCATTCTTTAAAACGTGGTAATTTTTACAGCAGCTAAAAATGTTTCGCCTTANCATTACATGAACAGTTGCCAAGTATCTGTTTTTACGTGAAACTGGCAGGAAATTTTNTTGACAAATAAATGTCGTTCTTTAATCTAAATNAACCATGGTAATTGGTAATTTCGTGTATTAGCCTTACCTTTTTCCCAAACGGCAATGCATCTGCTCANCATATAAATCCTTTACCCATTACCTGAAAGTTTCCGACTTAAACTCAGCAAGATTTTTTGTGCTCGGCAGTTCATTTTCTTGTTCAACAAGTAGTGTTTTCACTTAACACGTGGCAATTTGTCGTTGCCCGCTTTCCTAATTTTTTTTTATCTAGGCCTATTTGCAAAACAACAATGTTTTTTCCAACGTAACCACTTTCATCAAAGACCTTAACAATTTTGCTTCACGGTAAATGTCCAGAAACAATTTATTTTCCTCGATCCATTACGTTTCTGCAAAACAAGTAAATCTTTGCCAAAAATATTTGTGAATCTTTCAATGAATACCTGAGCATTTCTGCTTCAGGTTTTATGCCCATTTATTTTGCTCAACAACTAACATGTCAGTTCGAATTTTTTTCAATACTTTAAATATTTTGGCTTGGTTTTTGCCAACAGCGTATGTTTGCAGCCATACACCAGGATTTTGCATCTATTTTGTTGCGACTCCTAATGGGAGACCGAAAAGGCAAAAGAAAGAACGTTAAGTGCAACAGGCAAGCAACAATAAGAGATTCCCCGCTCGACCAGGTTCACTNTTTTGTTGCGCATGCGCCGCCATGTCTTGAAGAACTTTCCGATTGTGTGCTCGAGGCATGTGACGCGATGCGCCTTCACACCCAGCACCTGAATATTTTTGACGTGTGTTAAATTCAGAATCATCATTTTTTGCACAACTAACAATGTTTTGTACATTGTTCCGATATTTAGGCTATCAGAAAGCATGTTTGTCAATGAGTTTCAAGTGTTTCATTGACATTTATTTTTAGTATTATTCGCAAATTGACTATGCAATGAACAGCAAAAGTTTATGATTTTAAAGTGCTACCCGACAACAAATTTCACATTTGCCTGACAAAGCACGATTCTCAAAATCAGTGAGGGATATCTGACCCCTCCCACCCTTCCATTTTTTACGGTAGTGTTCAGTTCAGTTAAACCGTGATTAATTAATTTCGACATCTTACGCAGCAGTACAATCACATGGAACAAGCATCTGACATTCGCCACAATGTAAAAATTACCATAGACAAAGAAGATTGTGGCTGGTAGAGGTCTTTGATAACCTCAAAAGTGTTTTAAAGCGCGAAATTTCACTCATTTGTTGTGAACGCCATCACCAGTTAAATCCAACTGCATACTTTTAAATGGCTTTCATCGCAGATACTGACTCGAGTTAACCGCATGGTGGCCTACGATTTTGAATCGAGTACGAAGAATCCAAGCATGGACAAGAAAAAACAGATACCTTCAATTACGAGCCGTTTAACTGCTGAGATGTACTTCTTCAAGAAAACGAGTTCAGCTTGTTCTGTTTCTTCTTGATGGTTTGCAATAAACAACGCTTTGACTCATACTCTACGGCATATATATGCGTACTCGTATTAATCACATACGATACTTGCCTGTCTCCACCAGTTTTATTTTAATGATTTGCGAATAAACAAAAATCTTGTGAAAACTAGCCACATTTGTACTAGCAATATCGCCTGGTGCATAGAATGAAAAATGTTCAAAACTAACCGTAATGTACAAAATCAAAATTTACTGGTCAGATTTATTACACATTTCAATCAGCCGGATGACTGTGGCTGCTGCCAATTATGACTTACGGTGACTTTGTGAAAGCCGTATCTGTTTGTTTTGTAAATACATGAACAAAACGTGACTTTACAACAAACGTTTTTATAAGAATTTAACAAGTAGCTGAGTTTCAACACTTCAATCAAAAAAGATTTACCCAACTTTGTATGCGCTAGATCCAAATTGTGATTTTCGTGCTTATAGCACATTGTTTTCTGGAATGTCTTAGGCAAACAATCATGAATTTGACCACCCGTCAGGTACTGACCAGGTACCACCAGCAGCTGCTCACACCACAATGTTTGCAGTACAGGCTTGCTATGAAAACACAAAATAGTGTAGCGCTGAAGTGTAAGACGAACGTTTATTTACGACTTTTTCACTTGCTTTTCTGATCCGCAAACCTTTAAGTTGACTTGCGAAATAAATATAAAATGTGTGGTTTCAACAGTTACAAAACGCAAAAACTTAGTTAAAAACATTTTCTGTGTTACGGAGGAGCTCAAAAGTTGGCAGAACGATGAAGAAAAATTTAAGGTGTTAGGGGCAGTTCTTTGATGTATTTATTATTATATTTTTCCTGTTCTACAAAAACTCATCCACAATTTGCTTTTTCTGTCTCTAAGCGTATCAAGCCAGCGGTCAAGGTAAAAGTACTTCCTCTTAATGATTAAAAACTGAATAAACATGTAATTTGAACACATGTCAGTAGAGATTTACTCGCGTAGGCATGAAGCAAACCTGTTGCCTGGAGGAAGCAATGATAAGCCAAGTTATTTATAGGAATGTTACACTGTTACCTTTGTAGAACAACCCAGTTTTGACATTCTAAATACTTGTGAAGATAAATGGCTTAACAAAATTAACGCGAAAATCAATATTCAAAGCATGATCCACCCTCGTGCGAAATAATTCTTGTGTTCTTTTGCGTTGTTCATTGATTTTTCTCAATTTTGCTTTGACCATTTGTTTGACATTCTTTCTCAGCACATGTGTAGTTTTTGACTGTAGGTATAGCACATTAGTCACCGATTTTTGGCGCTTCACAACGTTTAGCTTTCAATTGGTTCTTAGTTCAACCTTACNACCACCATTCTGCATACGCGTTTTGNTAAATCTCGTTGTTGTATCATCGCGGCATGATTCCGTCGATATGGTTTTGTTGCTTCGTGATTTGTGTCCGAGAGCTAGCTTTTAAGATTTAGTAAACACAATCACTTTGGAACGGCGTATTGCTTGCCGCGTCTTGTGCTTTCATTTATTCATTTTAGTTTTGAATCTGCTTGCGTTCTCTGCTCTTGCATAAGCCTTTCCCAATTGTCACCCGTATGCATTGCTTGCAGATTTCAGGACTGAGGACTAGTAGTATTACGTAAAATCGTAAAATCGATTTCCTATAAAAAAAGTTACTGATTGATTCGACTGCGTCGCCTTTGTGGAGATGAGTTGCTTGAAAATAGATTTGTTCAAGTCNGAATCACTGCAAATTCATGAAAGCAGANCGCCGAGCAAGTCCGCAACCACTGCAAAAATTTTCGCCCCACTGGAAAATGTGTTGGANATAGTTTAAAGCTATTNGACATACCGTAGTTTACAAATTTTGGTCNCCTCTCAGAAAACGCTTCGCCCCACCTGATGTCCCAAGCTGGTTACGGGCCTGGCGCAGAGCAACCGGCTGATCCCATGAACATTTGCAGCAAAACTAGAGTTTATAATGTTGTTATTCACAGGGCATTGAAGTTACGGCAGAGACTGAGACTCTGTGCTAATGGAGCAAGCTTTGCAACAGCCTAACCNTTTTTGAAGGTNCCGCCTATTTTTTCGAATCAATTTTCGAGTCGTGAAAATTCGTTACCGGGCCGTATCACTNTCCAGGTTAAATGCTTTGAAACATTTTTGTAANGTTAGAAGCAATTACTTTCGGACGTTTTATGAAAAAGAGAGAATTATTGTGCAATTGCTCAGTCACTTGGGAATTGTAGAAATGGCGTAATGTCTGTAACAATTGCGTAAACGCAACTGAATGAAACTGAGATAATGCAACAGCTTAGACTAAACTAATTGGGTATTGACATTGACAACTGGTAGGCCTGTTATAGGCTAGGTATGGGCAAGTGACTTCTTGCTTTAGGAAAGCTATCTCAGATTGCTAAGTATTTTGCAAGGAAGGTAGGATCTGGTTTATACTAGCTTAAAACGTTCACGGTTTAAAATGTTAGGCCTATTACGAATAGACCCATACTCGGTTGATTGAGTTAAGCAAGTGTGAATACGATTAATAACGGTCGTCAGTGCAGCAAGAACAGTCCGGAGTATTCATTTCGTGCTGTGCAGGTGCTTGCGCCCATTAATTACATGACAGTTCAATAAACTTGAGAGAATGTGA
>JGI24021J15306_10010781_pt1 | contig 11359 bp, 7 predicted proteins | sample Ectturendosymbi1_FD_15306 | JGI IMG/M metagenome (IMG submission 15306)
ACTCAGGAAAAGTACACGAGAGCATCTTTTGAGGCTTCGTGGCTAGTTGCAAAAACCAAGAAACCGTTCAACATCGGTGAAGAACTTCTACCAGCAGCAGTGAAAATGACTGCAATTGTTCATGGCAAAAAAGAAGCCGATGAAATGCGAAAAATTCCTTTATCGACCAACACTGCATTAAGGCGAATGTCCGCAATCAGCGATGATCAACGTGAGCAACTTATTCTAAGAATTAAAGAAGGTTCTAAGTTTGCTATTCAGCTTGATGAATCGACTGATATCACCAATACGGCAAATCTGCTGGTATATGTCAGATATATTTACAATAATGACATCAAAGAAGACTTACTATTTTGTCAACAACTGGATAAATGCACGACAGAGATGGATATTTTCAAGAAAGTAAATATTTTTTCAATGAGATGGGGCTGCAATGGAAGGACTGTGTTGGAGTATGTACTGACGGAGGTGCAGCAGTGACAGGACACACATACAGTACGTGATTTTTAAGATGTTTTAGAGAGAAGACCTTAAACTGAGCACACTTTTGGTTTTTTGTTTTGTTTTTGTTTCATTTTGAACTCATGTTTTGTGCTTCACCTGTAATATTGAAACTTGACAGTCATTGAATGTAGGCTGGGCTTGATTAAGAGACTGCTTTAGTCGTCTTTCGCCCAACCTGTGCTGTTTCTTTCAAGCTTTGTCGATTGAAATGTGCTTTACTGCTGAGTACTTACAGCGCAAACATGACTTGACTTGACACACAGCCGGTTTTCAAGGTGGAGTGAAATCTGCAAGTGATGCACCTATAACTTTTACACATTGTATGATTCATCGAGAGGCTCTACTAGTGGCTAAAAACTGTCTCCCGACCTTGATACAGTTGTTCAAGACGCTGTGAAAGTTATCAACTTCATAAAAAGTTGCGCTCTAAACACCCGACTTTTTGCGAATTTATGTGATGAGATGGAATCGGACTACAACACACTTTTAGTGCATTGTGAAATAAGGTGGCTGTCGAAAGGGAAAGCTTTAAAAAGACTACTGATTTAGCAAAATGAGGTCACTATTTATTTAACTCGAAACGATTCAGGCTTGGTTCGTCATTTCCATGATCAGAGTTGGTTGCTGAAATTATGTTACTTATCAGATATAGTTGAAAAGCTCAACCAATTAAATTTGTCCCTTCAAGGAGACAACAGCAAAATTTTTACTTGAAATCTAAAATCAAAGCCTTCATAAAGAAATTAAATCTGGATACAAAAAGCTGAAAATGACTCATTTGAAATGTTTTCATTTACAGACGACTTCTTGGCCTCCAATGATGTGGAATCTGGTGCAATTAAGCCAATCATAATTTCCCACTTGACAAATTTGATGAAAAAATTTCAAAAGTATTTTCTTCCAGATTAGACAACGCCAAACGAGACAGGATCCAAAACCCATTCATCGTGTCGAATCAAAGCACGGAGCATCTCCCTCTTAATTCTCAAGTATAATTTGCTGAACTGTCCTCTGATTCAAAGTTGCAGCTTGAATTTCCCAAAAAAAAGCTTAGCACTTTTTGGCTTAATTCTAAAGCGGAATATCCAACATTGTCTGATTTAGCAAAAAGTGTTCTCCTATTTGTTTCAACGTATTTATGTGAGTCTGCTTTTTCAACTTTGACATCTATCAAAACAAAGTATTGCGCAAGCATTAAAGACATTGAAACTGCTATGAGACCAGCACTAGCAAACACTGAACCAAGGTTTGACTTACTGTGCAAAAATATGCAGGACCATGCATCTCACTGAATAGCTCGCATTGTTGATCTTTGTAAATGTCATTGTTGGTTTGCTTTTTGTTTTGAGTAACAGTACAGTCTGACAATTTTTTTAAGCTTGAGCGTAAAAAACATAAAGGGGCCACGAAAATGTTTGACAATTGGAAAAGGGGTCGCACGCAAAAAAGTTTGGGAAGCCCTGATCTAGTCAACCAACCTCGTTTATCACGTTTTGAAAAGTTTTGAAAAACAACAGTTGGAGATCAAATAAGGATAATAAGAAAAACGAACGAACACAGAACATGGTGAAGAATATGTACAGGTGAAAGCGCATGCCTATGTACACAGGTGAGTGGATCGAATTTAATTGAAGGAATTGTGTGGTTAAGGATATGTTTAAGCAAAACATAAACAGAAAAAAGTAGAAAAGCAACAAAATCTAATTAATGAGGTACAAAAGAAAAACAAAGCAAAACAGAAAAAACTATGGAGTGTACTTTCATGCCGAAAAGAATGGGACGTGCACAGGAAAGAAAAAATATGAAAAGTAAATATGCATAAAAAATACACATAATTGCAAAATACTAGATTTCACAGAATTTCGTTCTGGATAAGTGAAATGTTCCTGAAGTTCGTAATTGTGTATCTTTTTCATGTAGGAGGTGTTTCTTCAGAATCGAAGAAGAAAAGTATCGAACTCGGATTTGATCGATCAACAGACGAACATTATTATTTTGCTTGTTCGCTCACATATTTTATATTACAGTAACAGTAACAATATTGTGAGCACAGCAATTTCACCGAGTGGTGGAGTTTTTATTGAAATTGTAAACGCCAGATATTCAATCTGTTCACTATCAGAACTGCAACTGCAATAAAGCTGAAAAATTGTCAGAGCATTGCATGCAAGAGTTTTCGAAAGTGAAAGTGACATTCTTATAAAACGACACCACCGCTGATATGACAGTTACAAATGGACAAGGTTGGAAACTTAACCATTCAAGAATGACTTGTCGCTCCCAACAAAGAACTTTCGAACTGGAATCAAAACGATGTTTACTTCCCGTTGTAATCCATCGCATTTTTGCAGATGGTTCACCAACGTGTTTGCAGCCGAAGCCCACAGGCACCAACTGCGGAAGCCAGCGTTGTAAATGCGCGCATTAATTGCGAGCCAGGTTGACAACGTCGTCATTACAACATAATTTGACAGCAAATTTTCAACAAACTGTTCAAAGTTCAGACCCGAAACCAGAATGGAGCCAAACAATTTTTGCTGAGACATAAAGGAAACGCACATTTGAGAGGTCTTTTCGATTCGTGTCAAGGTTTTCGTAAAATTTCCTTTTTTCAGAAATACTCAGAAAAAAATAATCTTCAAACTTTTTTTCTGCAAGCATTCACAATAACGGACGTTCAAGTGACGTCAGTGCATCCCGTTCTGTTGATTGGAATTGTGGAATTTTAATCCGCAAAGGACTTTACTGGGAAAGGAGTTAACCTTCGGCTTGAACAGCCTGAGAATCACTCTCATCGACACGAGAAATAACTCGACATTGACAAAGTAGATTTAAACGAAGGATCCATCAAAACAACACGGTCCGTCATCGCAGTTGATTTTATCGTCGGCGAAACGTGAACTGACAAAAGCAGTCAGTGGCTTCTCTGGAACTGTTTGCATGGGAGGAGCGAGACTGGGGGGATATGGCTTAAAATGCGAGGACAAACAACTTCGAACCCAACTAATCGTGCAATGCTGAGCCCAAGTACTTGCCAGAGCAGGGTAACGGCTTCAATTAATTTGATATAACGAGTTTTGAAGGCTTCTGAAAGCGACTGCATTCAAACGAAGTATTTTGACTGAGCCTTATCGAAACAAAGCTTATTTTTATGAATTGGATTAAACTACAGCATAAAGTTGTATTCAAACTGTGCTTTGTTTTTACAGGTAAGCGTAGACCTTTAAAACATCTTGAAAAAACATCCACCATGAAGAAATGAACGAATTGCGGTGGTGCGACAATATCAAGAGATCAACCACCGTGGACGTAATGGACCACACCCCCCAAAACCACAACGCAGGGAAAAATGTCAAAACGCCGATACAATCATGAACTATTTGCAGCCAATCGCTGCTTTATAGAGATTCAGAAAACATCTGAGGGTTTTTCACACGAGATCAAGTGCTATTAGAAAAACGATTCAGTGAAACGTTTATTCGAAAAATGGTCTCAAAAACAACAATTTCTGTCTTCGACCAGTTAATTCTGCGCCCAACTTCACATGTACATTTCGCTAAAGCACTTGTTTCTGGGCAACAGTCCGTAACATGATTTATGTGTTCTTTGTGACGTTTATCGAAAGACCTCCTCGTTTCACTGATTTGCAATCGTCGCCGCAGGGGGCGCTGTACACAACACCCTGTCGATAACAACGACTAATTGGGGTCTTTGGCGTTCTCCAACATTCCACCGCTTTTCCCGGTTGCGTTAAAGAAAGAATTTATTTTATGGCTTCTGAGGAACCTTTGCAACTTTTCTGTTCATCCGTGATAATGTGGGGTCCGCAGTCGCCAGGTGCGGTGGAGGGGTCTTTATTATCGCTTTTTCGTCCATGTGGGTGCAGAAAAGATGCCGGGCAGCCGAGGCCTCTGATTCTATGCTTTGCTTTTCTTTCTTCATCAGACGATATAATTAATGATTACCTCTGATTTATCAGAGTGCTGCTTGTTTGTGTTATAGCGGTAAATCAGAAAGAAAACTTAGGTATCTGTCAATGTGGGATGTTTTGTTCATAAACGGCGATAGTCTAATTTACCGATGCATTCCCGAGTAACTTTGACATTAAGGAACTCCCAATTGCTTCTTCGACGTCAGCCTCCGGCGTAAACCGAAATGATGCTTTAATCGAGTTTAAAGGAATCCGGATAGTTTCGTTTTTAAATGACGACAAACATGTCATTCACACAAAGCCTCCAAAGTTAGAATCGTCAGTCCCAATCAGGGGCGTACTGAGGTTAGATGGCGACCGGGGCAAGAAGCAAGCTTAGCGCCCCATGTTCGAACCTAAGGTCTTTCGGAAGCAAATTTACTGTATTGCAGAAAGTACCTGCGACATTGTTTGGACTTTTCAGCGTCCCCAGTGATTCGGCGCCCGGGGAATTGTTTTCCCCTTGCCCCCAGTTGTTACGTCCCTGGTCCTATTAGATTACTCTGAATCAGATGGCATGTTTGTCGTTAACACCTTCGCTCACTGATGCGACTATATACTGAAGTGATTCAATTCTTTCATCGCAGTCCTCGACGCACGTCATCCGCATTATACGTTTTAACAAACAACGTAATAATGACCCGTTTTTTTCTGAAATGCAGACGTACATGATCACGTGATGCGCAATCCAATTGAACCACTCTTGTTGCGCACGAAAGCAGAACGCCGAAAAAATGCACATGTTCTTTACTTCTGAACGGTGTCGGTATACCTACCAAAAATTTCACAAAAGATTCGAAGCAGCCAAACAAACAACTGCGACGCCATTCTACTCCGTAAATTCAGTTTGCCACGACCAAGTACTCAGGTTGTTCAAGATTGTAAACCTGCACTACAACCGAAAATTGCGTCTGCGTCAAAAACAAGATTTTTTGAGGGGGGAAAGCGGTGGTTTGGTGGCCTATCCTGTGAGAAAAAAATGTTGAAACACAAGAATGATCACGTTACTTTACAGGAGGTCGATTTCACCTGTGGCTATTCTTGCAGAAGAGACAGTATTTCTTTAAACCCATACCTAACAACGATTGGCGTAGTAAATACGAATTAATTTTGGTGATCTGTCGACTGCTGGCGGCTGAGTTCTACAAAATATAACTGTTCGTAGATAGGGTTGCCAGATGGCCGGTATTTCACCAGCCTGGCCGGTATTTTACTGGTGATTTAGCAGAGGCCGGTGAAAGGCCCGTATTTGAAAATCAGCGCCTGAAGCCGGTATTTTGAAAATAAATAATTTGCCGCAACTTCAAAAAGAACTAACGCCGAATTTCTCAAATTCTAATAACTCTAGTAGTGTATTTTGTCAGGACAGTTCCTTCAGCGATGTTTATTTGCTGCTGTTGACGCAATCCCTGGTGCGATTGTCACGTCACACACACACCGAAATGTGATGAGCCAGCCAAAATACAGGCAAATTATTAATCGTGGCTTAACAATACTGATTGTCTCTCTGTTTTCCCTGTGCCGCTTACGAATTACGACAAAACTTAGATCGGGCACTGCTGACAATTTAAAATGGCCGGTATTTTTACAAAACGCATCTGGCAACCCTATTCGTAGACGACGGTAGATTCCATCTATTATGGCACACGGAAAAGAAGGTTTCATTATTCTCGCTTAGTACGGCTGCTTTCGCAGTGAATGCTGCACTGGTGGCGATACAGTGGCAACACCGCGCGTCAACTGTTCCTTGCACCAATCCATTAACGCCGAGCTCGAGACTGGACAGGCCGCAAGTTCTGTTTTACAAGTCTTTGATATGACCCGAACGGTAATCGAACCAAAACTACAAGATTCGGTGGTCCAGCGCAATAATGTTTAATGATGTACCTTTTGGGCAATACTTTGCCTATCAAGTTCCCCCTTATTTTAATTTGATTTGGTGACGGCAATTGTCGACAGGCCGAAACCTGAAATTTGCTTCTTGCCCGGGCGGTTGATGAGAAAACTCTTTGCCCAAAGAGGCTACGGCGATTCACTCACTGGCCGTGGATCGACCACTCAACCTTCCAATTGAGAGGCGGACACTCTATCATTGAACTATCGCTGACCCAAGTACCGCTTGACTGTCATCATGAGAACAATAATTAGAAATGTACCTATAATTATATTGTACTTTAACGTTAAAATTTCATTATGAAGGCACTTAGAAAAAATCGTAAAACCTGTGGAGCACTTTTGCGTATCCCCATTTGAGAACCACTGGCCTATCCCACCAGGTTACTTAACCGGTCTCTACTTCAGCACACAAAGTTACTCGAAACCTTTGCAGCCAAACGTATTTCCAAAATGNCCTTCACATCCGACATAGGTTTTGCTCCGTTGTAAGTTTTAACCTGAAGCTTGCGAACTGCACAGGATCACAAAAACAAGCCTCGTGGTGGACAACTTGCACGTGATGAACAAGGAACGTAAGACGACATGTTGACCCTTTACTTCCACCAAAGGAATAAAATTTAATACAGCAGCAACTTTAGATGATTTTCTGTTGCAGAAAAGAATTCTGAAAAAACCTGGACAGCCGTAGCAGACAATGCTTGTAAAACAGGGACGTTTGCGTCAGATATCAAAAAACAATTGGATTATAAAATTTATTTTGGCTAACAAAACACGCTCGTGTGTGTGATAAAACAGCTACAAAACACTCTGGTGTGTGATAACACAGCCACAAAACACGTTCTGGTGTGCGATAACACAGCTACAAATGTGTGATAAGTTTGATAGCACAGCCATAAAACACACTCTAGTGTGTGATAACAGCTGCAAAACACGCTCTGGTGTGTGATAACACAGCTACAAAACACGCTCTGGTGTGTGATAACACAGCTACAAAACACGCTCTGCTGTGTGATAACACAGCCACAAAACGCACTCTGGTGTGTGATAACACAGCTACAAAACACGCTGTCGGGTGTAATAACACACAGCTATTGATTCTTTGTTTCTCAGTTGGAAAAAACAATCTACCACTTTTGTGAAACTTTTAACTTGTCTATGTTACTCTCCTTTTGTCAAAATAATGTTGTTTTTTCTTATTACACAATTTTTAGTTCGAGCCCGTCACACAATGTTTGTTGACATTGTTTTGAGTGAAATCACTTCGTACCTGACGCAGCAACAGAAACTAAGGATGAGAGATAAACGTGCAATGCGGCCAGGCAGTGTATGAGATGAAGATAACCGAATGTTAATCTTCACATATGAACAGTGAAATAATTTTTAAGTTTGCCCAAGTATAGAGTATCGAATGGTACTGAGGTCAGATTGCTTTCTACCCTGGTCCGAAACAAGTGAGGGGTCGCGAGGGGGAACGCCATGACAAAGGGGGCGCCTGCCTATACCCCCGAACATACGACCTTGTTCGCAGTCATGTGTCGCGGGTTGATGAGGGTTCGGACAAAAACACAATTAGGATGACGTCATACCTGGAGACAATGACGCTGCGGAATCGAACTCCATCCGCGTCGGTCATGTTCGCGGTCGGCATCGCTTGCAAACAATTTCGCTTTGTGCACGTGATCTGGCCTTGACCGCCACATTTGCATAAAGAGATGGGTGACGGGCAGCTTCTCCTCTTTCTCGCATGGCTTCTCAGTGCGCGGTGGTTGACAGCCGACGACAAATAAATATCACAAAGCAGTAAAATCACGATCCAGTGCTTTATCATCGCAAGCTAACAGATGGTCAGCTGATATAGTCACAGTATGTGAACTATTTGCTAAAAATATAAATATGATGAGGTATATATCTGTAAACAGTGAAAAACGTTTTGCAATTAGTGTCAGTGAATATCACATCATCAAGATCAGGTTGCAAGGGATGGGAGCCAAGTCGTGTGCTCCTGGAAGTCGTGGGTGTCTCGCAGACGTTTAAAATGGTCTCAACATCGAAACAGTTTTGGTTAATCGAGTTCAGATAAACTCGCCAACGCAACAGTTTACAAAAGCTCTAAGAACTACTCATCATTATCAAGACAACAATGAGTGCGTAACTCCGAACAGTCAGTGACTCGACATGACGTGACTTGAACCGCGAGTTTCTTCGACTCGACTTGGATCAAACGAGTTTTCGTAAAGATATTATGAGTTTGACCCAACTCACTCAAAGTTTTTTCAAAACTTTTTGACTTAAACAAAGTCTGAAAGATTTTTAAGCAACTCCATTTAAGTAAACTCTTTTGGTTTTACGCACAACTTGTGCCTCAACAATGAGGATCAGGAAATGTGCACTTTAAACAAGTGGCGGACAAATCTGATTTTTTTTACTCGAAATCGAGTGGTTAAGTATAAGTGACTACTGTATACAAGATATTTTTGTGACACGAGGAAGTACAATTACTAGACTGGGCATAAAGCGAAAAGTTTTCAGTGACTCGTATTCAAAAGATATGTGACTCTACCGCATCGCTGAAGGATGGCCACGTACAGAACAGACATGTTTGCTTGGCATTGGAAGCGCTACAGTGAAAACGAGTTGAAACACAAAAACCAGGTAAAATTAGCCGGACCGGAACTTCAACTGCAAACAGGTCGTTCCTTCCCCACATTGCTTGCTGTGATTGATGACCAGTCCTGGAATGAAAATGTGTTTTTCCTTGAACAAGACAAAACGACATCACAATTCGCGTTGTGACAATCCAAACCTGGACTGTGTCGTCACAATTACGAAAACGTTCGAAACATCCTGAACTTCGCTGAGTTGCATAATAAGGACTAGACTGAAAACTGCAAGACCGTGAGTCCACTAACCACAAAAATCATGAAAGCTGAGGCCCACAAAATGGCCATTCCTGGAAGCGCCAACACCTCTCCTTTCTGCGAATCACCTCTGATTTTACGTCTTTCATTCCGTAGCTATCGCTGCCCTGACTGTCTTGATTGTTCCGTTGATCTGCGGGCCAGTCATTGCTTTTCGGGCCAGACAGGTCAAGGAACCGGATGCGGTTCGCGGTCCAGTCATTGTCCAGGACTCCGAGTTTCAGACAAAAGACACCACATAGAGATAATCATTGAGCGACGCGGGTGACTGTCACGAGTTGAATTCTTTGCTGAAAACAAACGAGGCATCCATCTTGGATGACAATGTTTGTCGAAGTAAAATTTGTCTTTATCACTTCATGACAGTCTCTACCTGCAGTTAATGCGCCGAACCTTGCCATCAGTAAGAAGTTATTTTCTTGCACAAAGTTTCCTGGCCCGCATATGGTTTCTTCCATTTTGTCATTACCGATCCTGAAATGAACGCTTAGTCCAGCTTGAAATGAATTGGCAGGAACTCCATCGCAGTAACAAACGGTGGAAGTATCAACTACAGCAGTTCAATAAGTTCGAAAGCACCTGTTAGTTTTTACAACGCAAAGCAGGAGCAATTCCCTATGTTACACATCATTTGCAACGAATAGCAGTTAGTTTAACGTCGGAGAGAAGGTGTAGAACCCAAGCTTGTATTCTCAGAATGAATGCTGCTGAAAATGTCAAAACACTGGCCACGAAATCTTTTTTCTGTCTTGAAAGTATGAGATGAAGGTTTTACTTTGATCTTACTAAGGCATAAAAGGCGAACACACCTCTCGTGTCACATGTTGCAGCAGCAGCAGCTAGCGTTTCAAATAGGGAACGACGTTGCAAGCGTCGACGCCATCACGCGCGACATAATCTTCAAGATATTTAGAAACTTCACGCCATAAGCACCTGCGCAAGGCATTTTGAGCAGCATGCGCGCATGAGATAGGCGTGACGGAGTAAAGCGCGTTGTCAAATGTGACATCAGAGTTAATGGAACCGTGAGCAAGATCACGCCACTATAGTGCGACCGGTGTAACCGGCCGCAAATATTTGGATTTCAGTTTTCTACTACGGCGAGCAACGCAAACAATAGCTGTTGTGCCGACAAAGTACGCGTTTCTCGCGTCTGACGTTTCGTGTACGTTGCTCAACTGCTTCGAAACTGATAAAACGAAATGTGAAAAAATAAACTATACAAAAGTTTCAATCTAAATGCGATCTTTGTGTAGTAAAAGGATGGAGGACAGTATTTTCACAGACTGATCAAGTTGCCGGGTAAGAACTTCTCAAGGTCAACGCTCTGTTATTTGTAAAGTAATTGACGCAAGGCAGAAATAACCAGCCAATTAATATTTTCAAACAACCAAAAAGGTACAAAAACAGTTTGTATGATCAATAAAACTAACGCTTTCAAAATATAATACGGAAATATATTGCAGATTTCCTAAGGCGAATGCCGCCAACAAATTCGACCAACACACTTGATCGGTTTATGCTTCATTTCCAAACACTGGATTGAGATCCAGTAACAATACATGACGGAGACTAGCGTAGTCGCAGTTATACACCGAAGTCATCAAACTTGAAATCTAGCTGCATGCATTGGATCGCATGTCATGTTCTACGTTGCTATGGAAGCGTTACAAGTCTCTGCACTCAAGCATGAAACGAATTAAAAAAATAAAAAATTGATGAAAGGATATACCGTAGAAACAGACACAACAGAATGAAAACAACATAGACAAAATAATGGAGAGACACAAAAAACAATCAGACAAAAAAACGTACACAAACAATCCAAAATGGAGTAACAAAGAAATGTAGCATATATCAAACAAAAAAACGCAATAGATATCAACATAACACAGATGATGGTGGGCAAGCAATGGGTGAAGAGATGAGGCTTGTACAGATGAGCAGATGAGGCAAGCACACAGGTGAAGAAAGTAAGCAGCAATAATGGTTATGAGGCAGAGGGCAAGGCATTTTAGTAGAACATTTCATAGCAAGAACAAGTAGCATGGACGGAAAACAATGTGTATAG
>JGI24021J15306_10010782_pt1 | contig 11357 bp, 6 predicted proteins | sample Ectturendosymbi1_FD_15306 | JGI IMG/M metagenome (IMG submission 15306)
GGGGGGGTGAAAAGAGATTTTTCAAGACAAAGTGCTTAGCATTTTTTAAACTGTATTTTTTACGTAACCGATCGAAATGTTTCAGCATGATATGCAAAGCAATTTTTTGTTCGTATTTATCCAAATGTAATTAGCTAGATTTCGTTCATAGTTGATGGTAAAGTTGAATGTAAAATTTGTATGATTACGACGTTAGTTGTTGCAGGGACATTGTGATTTGTAGGGCTACATAGGAGAAATCATTCTGCACGACCTAAAGCGAACTCAAAACCGCGGAAGTCACTAGTTCAGCTATGTCCAACCCGCGGGCCGCATGCGGCCCAATCGAAAGTTTTGTGCGGCCCAGTTTAGGTTTTCGCTGCAGTAACAGTATCGTACATACTGACAGCCTGTTCTTATTTTGATAATTTTGAATTTGACATTTCGATACAGGTGCTCCTCAGTGCCACTTTATCACGTCTGTTACCATTGCAATTAGGATTCGAACATTTTCAGTATATTCGTTTAAACTAAATTTAGTTTGCCAAGATCAAAGTAAGCCATTCAATGTGCGGCCCTGGTCAAGATAGTGACATACTTTCTGGCTCAGTAAGCCATTTGGGTTGAACATAGCTGCAACTAGTTCTTATATAGCTATCAAACCAGCCAATAAAACGTGACCAAAGCAGATGTTTCTGAGCTTGCCTACATTGTGGAAAATCGTCCCAGGAATCAAAATGCCACCCGCCAGTATCCTGATAAATACCTATTACGGGTAACAGCTTAAAGGTTTAGCAAAACGTACGATGACCTCATGACTGTGACAACAGGAAGACACTGAAACTGGCATTACGCAGAAGAGGTTTAGTAGGTTACTATAACGATTGTACGGGAGATATAAAAGCTCCAAAAGATCTCAGACACATTCACTTTGTCAAAAACAGCCAAAACGACAGGAGACAGCTTTTGTACCAATTAACTAAGAAGGAATGTTGGACCAAATTTTCGGACAATATAATATACTTTAAAGAAACCTGGCCCAGAGACGTCTTCATTCTGCGTAAATCATATTATTGCAAAGCAGAAAGTCTTGTTTGATATTTGTGGACTGATGCAATCTCAGCAAAGTAGTTATCAAAGTGATTAGGTAATCCACCAATATCAAAGGAGTATATGAATTTGGCAACTGACAATTTAAATAAGTCTGGTATATCTAAAATTTTGTGCTTGGAATAGAGTACAGCTGCTTTAGTTTTGTTATATTCAATGGTTCTCACAGCTTTGTTCCGCAATCTATTGTAATTAAAGGGAGTAAAGTCTTATTGTTGGCCCCTCCCCGGTTAAGTATTGGGTGAGTTAAATAGGAATAGAAAAGAGCAAAGTAAACAGATTTGAGCGCTGAAATGTTGGTATAGTGTTTTAATTTGAACAACATTCCACATGATTTGGAGAGTTGTGTCACCAACTTTTCGATTTGAGGCTTCCAATTAAGTATGTCGTCAAATATAACGCTAAGACATTTTAAGCTGATTTGTTTTGATACTGGGTGATGATTAATTGAAACGGAAAAATTGATATTGTTATGATTGAAATTGCTTTTGGAATAACTGATACGTAATTTGTTAGCACGAACACAGTGGTCAAGTTTTTTAACTCGTGGTTAACTGTTTTTTCTAACATTTTGTGGTTTTCCCCCAAAATATGCAGATTGATATCATCAGCATATAAAACAGTATTAAAGTTAGAGGCTTTTACAATGTCATTAATATATATAAGGTTCAGTAAAGGCCCAACAACTGATCCCTGGGGCACGCCACATGTTATATTCAAAAAAGAAGATTTAGTATCTCCTATTTTAGTACACTGAAACCTGTCGTCTAAGTAAGAAGCAAGAAGTTTTAGGGGTGTTCTTTTTACCCCATAGTAGAACAATTTTTTAAATATTATGATCAACACAGTCAAAGGTTTGCTTAGGTCTAGAAACAGAGTACAAGTTATTAATTTGCTATCTTTACTACAAACCGTGTCATCATAGATGGCAGCAATTGCTAATTCAGCAGAGTGATTGGTACGGAAGCCATATTGCTGTGGGCTCAGTATACAATTACTGGTGACAAAAAAGTACAATCTGCTGTAAATTAACTTTTCAAAAACTTTGGAGAGAGTTGAAAGTATGGATATTGATCTATAATCATTAAGAGATTTAGAAGAAGTTATTTTATTTAGGAGAAGTTATGCTTATGGGTGTAATTTTAGCAATTTTTAAAAGATTGGGAAATTCACCTTTTGCCATACATTTATCAAAAAATTCAGATAACCACGAGGATACACTACTGACAGAAATTTTTAAAACTTTGCTGCGATATCATATGAGTTAGATATTGTTTTGCATTTTAATGATGGAATTATTTGTCTGAAAGGACTCATTAATAAAGTCATTAAAAGTTGTAGGAGGAGGGTCAATTGTGGAGGATATATTTTTGCCAATGTTGGAAAAGTGAATATTTAGTTCTACACAATGGTTCTGATTATACGATCAGCATTGTAGGTTTCTGCACCCACTTTGTTTTTTTAGTTTTTGTAGAAATAATTTCATTAAAATTTTCCAGGTTTTTTAACATCATTTCTACAGTTTTCAAATTTTGATCTATAATAGTTTTGTTTTAGGGATTGTTTGAGGTGAGTTATTTTATTTCTGTAAAATTTGTATTTGGCTGAAATTCATGGGTTGTTTGTTGATAACATTTTTTATAGAAGGCATTCTTTTTAGAGATAGATGTTAGCAAACCTTTGGTTAACCAAGGTGTGTGGAATGAACGAGCTTCTTCCCTGGAAGCAAACCTAACATGTTGGTCAATAATATTGATAAACATAAGAATAAAATTGTTACAAATGATGTTGATATCACTGTTGTCTTGGTTGTGGAAGTCAAGATTAAAAATAGCAGTGTTAATATCTTCCAGAAAAGATGGCAAGTGAAAATTTTTAGACAATGAATTTTTGGTTTGTACTTATGATACATTTGTGATGGAAATTAAAGTTTGCAGTGAGAATCTTTCTGCTGAACACGATCAATGTGTTCCCACGCTGTAATGATAAGATCTTTAGCTAATTATATTCTAACATATTTTTTCCTAACACCGTGCTGCGCCAGTGAGCCATCGCCCACAGGTTGAGAAACACTGCTCTAGGCCGTGTAATGGTCAACTGGGCTTGTTCTGAGTCAACGAAGTTCTACATACTGTACTTTGTCAAACCCAAACCTTTCACGTTAGTATCTGCCGTTTGCCTTGTTTTACATGGAGTATTTCTCTCTATGCAAGGTCCATCTTCACACCTTAGTCTGCTCTGAAAGTTGTAAGTTTGGCTATTGCGGTCAGCTGTTGATGAGCCCTAAGGGACGGACATTATCACGGGCAAGAAGCGACACGCAGTGATGTTTTGTGTTTATCGAGTTTTATTGGAAAGGAATGACAAAGAAAATACTCCTAGCAGCATGTATGACGCGAGCTTGCGAATATAAGGAATTTTTGGGTTATTTCTTAGTTCTTAGTGGTTTCAAAATTAACCCCAGTCCAAAGGCCTAGGAAATTTAGGCCATGAAAAGTCCATAAAAGCAGGTATATTTGTGCAGATACCAACTCTTTAAATACTGGAAAAAGTTGGGTAGGACTCTAGATAAAGAAATATAGTGTCAAAAACTAAGTCACACAGACTGTAGAATTTTTTACTGCAATTAGCAAATGCTCCACTTCAGTCGTACCACCCTATGGCTCACTAAACTTGTTCATAAACTTTAAACCCTTCATGATGAATGTATGAAGAAAGTATTTTCTAATCTTGAAATGAACTTAAGTCATTCAGAAAAGATTACAATTTTACAATCATTCTTCAGACATCCAAGATTGATCATAACAAAATATTTTTGGCTCCTGGTGAAGATTTCAGCAACACCGGAATTATTTCACGTTTTCTGTGACTCGCATCTTGTCTCAGCAATGTAGACATCGAAGACTTCAGTTCAACGCGTTTGCTTTATCTACCTCTGATGCTTTTAATTGTTTTCAAAGTAGCGGGGAGAATAATGAAAGTGAACAATTGCTTGTTCGTGCAAAATTCACTATTTTATTTCCATGTATGTTTCCTCATTGAGTGAAATCACCAAAAAAATTTTTCAGAGTTGCTATTATGTTGCTCCTTGAACATTTTTATAAATAGCTTACCTTTCTGAAAACCTTCTCATTTTGAACTTTTCCCAATAAATCCTTTTCAAACATGTTTCGCGCTTAACAGCATTGGAGTTGTTTTTAACAAATGTGTTGGGATTTCAGCAGATGGTGTGGTGGGTTGTGTGTGCTTTTTGGGCTTGTTTCAAGATTTGTGGTTGACCTTTAGGAGACACTTTTAGCAAAAATCAAAGCAACACGTTTGCTGTGCGTGATTTTTCGATTTATTTTCTCTGCATTCGATTCTTCCCAGAAATGTGAGTGTTCATACAGCATTTTCAACTCAGCTATCGTCTGGAAACAAGGATTATTTGTGGTTCCCAACTTCCCATGCTTTGCAATTCAAAAGCAGAAACGAAATTGACGTTGCAACCCAAATTTCTCGGGGTCATTTTCATGTAATGGAATGTTTTCATCACATGAAAAACTTTCAAAACCTATGAAAATCCGTCAACTTCACTCGTTAACATTCCATAAGAAGTTCTTGACTTTGTGAAGAATGGAATGAAACACAAACAAAACTTCTTTTCACCAAGGACTTGAAAAAGTTTATTAAATGGTTCAACAGGCGAAAATTCTGTAATTTATCAATGCTAGCACACGCTATTCATAGTTTAAAAACAATTTTTCAAAATTAACTTTAGTGTGGTGGTAGGGTTTTCATATCTCAGAGGGAATGCTTGAAAGATCAACATTGGTTAGGGTAACTCGTGAAAAGGAGGGAGCAAAACGTTCGATTTCGCGTCGGAAAAAATACATTTGTTGCGATTGAATGCATTTAGGTTAATTTGATGCAAGCGGTAACATAAAGTTCAATCTCCCCAACAAACACACCTCCAGCTCCTCCTAACCAAAAGTGCAACCTGTTGCAGTGCTTTATTGAGGAGACAAAATTGTACCAAAAATAGCATAACCTAAAGAGCGTCAATAACCTGATATGAGTTAAAAGCTTCGTTTGCAACACTTGCCATTTAGTATTTTATTAAGATGAGCTGGCTTCAACAAAAATGTGGTATCGCTTCACATCTAGATATCTGGTTTCCGTAAGTGAAAATTAAATGTAAGAAAATCTGATTTCCTACAAGGATATGATCGTAAAGCTTAACACACTATTGGAAAAATTATCATGTTCCTGTTTTGAGGCAGTTAAGCGCGTATCCGATATTTTCGTGATTTACTCAATCAGTTGTTTTGTCAAGATTTTATAAATGTTAAAAAAAATTTGGAGCCCGGTGGTTTGAAAAGGAGGCTATTTGCTATCTTCAAAGTGAAGCCAATCGTAACAGTCAAGGAAACGGTGTGATGCATATCAACTTGTGAACTTTCTGAACAAACTTCGTTTCTTTTTGAATTTCTTCTGATAAATAAAATATAACGTCGTTATTTGAAAATGTTGTTTGTGTCTAGGAAGCGAAACGAATTTAATTTAACTGTGGCAGTTGGATTTATTATGGCAGCTTGCGTAATAACCCTCGATTCGAGCGTCAATGGATCGTGATCTGGATGGAGGTAGTTGCATCAACGATTGCATCGTTAACCGCAACAATTCGTTCAAGTCAAAGGGAACCTTCCTTAACTTTGCCCGCTCATTCTTAGCTTTTTTCAGACATCTACTATGCCTCAGTAAACCGTGTTGGTCTTAGGTCTGTATTGACGTAGTAACGCGTATTGACTTCGCGTCCGATCTTGTGTGAGAGTTGACCGCAAAACAGTATCAATTCCTATAAGCGTGAGAATATAGATGGGAGCCTAACAAAGCGCAACATTCAAAGAAAAGGACAAAGAGTGCGAAAATCCTCAATTTAGCAAAAAGAATTTCTGAGAATCGTTTTTCCTTCATAGTAAGTCAGCTCCTTTTAAAAGATGTTCACCCTGCTGTTTTAGTTTATTCACCAGGTTGCATTTTGGGGAGAAGTTGGTTTTAATAGTCAAGCAAGAATCGTCAAACCAGCAAACTACGAAATAAATTTAGCAACGCCAAAAGGTAAGGAGATTGTCGACTGTTTTTCATAAAAGCAACCGTCAATCTTTAAAATGCATTTGCGTTGTGCTTTTCGTGTATATACTGAACCAGCAGGTCTTGCATTTTCAAAAGTTGTCAAGGCAAACGGGACGCGAAATCGGACGTTTTGCCCTCCTTTCACGAGTTACTCTAGCCAATGTTGATTTTGTTTGATTTGAAACCTGGTGGCAAACGCTACGAAACAACATGAGTAGCAAAAAGAACAGCAGTTGTCAAGGCAATTAAACAAGAGTTTCAAAACAAGATCTTCCGCTTTTTTCATTGTGCGCATTATGGACAGCAGCTTCGGGAACGTATGATCGCATACAGTGATTTACTGCAGAAAATTTGTACTGCCAGAAAATCACCTGCTTGTGTTCCCCTTCTCTTATTATTACTATTTTCATTCTGAGAAGTTGACCACATATGTGAACCAATGCATCAAGCAAAAAATCAGGAATGATTGAAACCATCGTCAATGTTATAAAACGGTTGATTGCATCTGGGTCACATAAATGTGGAGAAGAAATTTTCTAGAAAAGTACAATACTGCACTGAGAAACAATCAACCGACTTGAACATAGGTGTAGGAGCAGGCAAATTTTGGGGGTGCCAAAGATTTTTGCCCAAATTTCCCCAAACTTGCCCGAAAAAAAGAAAACGACTGTATTTCACTTCACGTTGCGCGCATTTTTTTAAATCAAAGCACTTCAAGCATTTTTGCCCAAATTTCTACAGATTTTGCCCGGATTTTCACCAAATCAAAAGTTTTGGGGGTGCGCTTGCACTCCCTGCACCCCCGCCTTATACACCAGTGGACTTGAACAACAGGAAACCTTGACAACAAATCTATCCATGCTAATTCAATAGAAGCTTACAGTTTTGTGATATATCGAAGACCTCCTTGCGCAGTAACTTTTTGAAAAAACTAAAGAAGCAAAAGAAAAAGCTGGTTACTAGATTACCACTGACTTGCCTACAGTTATCGGATATGAGGAACCGCTGGTGGGGACTGAAGACTTGCAATGTATTAGCTTAATTGTTTAAATTATAAGAATGTTCGTCTTACCAAAAAGGTCGATTTCGCACTATCTTTCAGCAAGGATCAAATTGTTAGCTATCAGGGTAAGCAAAGAGGCTTCGGAAAGCTGGTTATCAACAGCTAGTGAGCCTTTTTGAAGTGCGACTCTACACCAGTTTGCATGAAGCGAGTTTAGATTACCCCATGGCCATAGGGTTACAAGCTGTACTCTTACATTTCTAAGTCTTGTCAGGTCGCTGTCCGAAGACATGGGCAAAGCATCTTATTCAAAAGTGCTCGGTCATCTCCTTTTGGACTATAAAGTGACGTATAACAAGGCTGTTTTCGTTTCTGCTTTACTCCACCATGGATTTCATGATGATGGCTAAAATGATTTCACTGATGGAGTTTTTTGCTTGCCCGCACAGATCACAGGCTGCTCAACCTTGCACAATTACGTGCGAAAAAATCTCGAAACATCCTTTTACGTGACCTGCTGTTTGCAGATGCTAATGTCTTCGTTTCTAACATCCAACTGGGTCTTCCATCACTAATGGACTGTTTTTCTTTTGCTTGCGAGGCCTATTGTCTGGATGTCAGCAAAAAAAACATTGTAATGCATCAGTTGCTCTGATAAATACCAGGCATCAGGGCCGGATTTAGCTGTGCTAGGCCCTAGGCTAATCCGCTTGTGTGCCCCCTCTCCCATTGTCACAAGGAAAAAAAGGAAAAACGTCAATTAATTTGCGAAAAGCCGAAGTTGACGCTCTAAAAGAACGGTCAATAAAAAATCTAAATCATTACTAGAGTGTTCCACGATCACTACGCTTGTTGCTGCCTTCGACGCAAAAGCGTTCAATGACACGGTATTGTTGAAATCTTTTGGCTAGCGGGAACAGGATTATTAATTTCCACAGGAAAATCAACCCAAAAATGCCACGATAGAAATATTTGATAAAACACATGACCTATTTGTTTTATAAGCATCACACCTATTTTTTCTTACCTGTGCTCAAAAATTCAAACACACTGCACATATGTGTTCTGGCGGCATAAAAACGTTAATGCACAACGTGACCACTTTGCGACTAGCTTACCAGGGCTGTAAAAATATCACACGCAAAAGCAAAACACGTCAAGCAAAACGCACTCACATGGTCGCAACTGCTAGGTTCACGAGTCACGTGTTTGTTACTTTTACAGACTGCCAAGAATCTAACGCAACGAAACTGTGGCGCGATAGAATGCGAGGTTTAAACCAGAACCGTCGCCAGCAAGTCTGGGGGATTAACATTTGTGCACGGGGACTTGATATTCTGAAATTTTGATAAAATCTTTACTGCTTTATAATGTTTCATATTTAAATTTGGAGGGGCTGAGCGCACCAATGACAGTGGCGTAACTGACGGGGGGCAAGGGTACGCGCCGCCCCCCCTGGCAAGCTGAATGTAAAAAATGGGTCCCCTCAGAGATTTCATGAACTGCAGAATACGAAAGTGTTTCTACAATTTTTGGAAAGCCATTGGTTTTGACATTTTAAATACTGAAATAGTGCAGTGCAAACCAACAGTCATCAAATCCATCGTAACTTCAGAGTTGTTGCAGTGCAGCGGCGTGCACTGTACAGTACACCATCTTGAACGTGCATACTGTGTGTGATGTAATAATCGCCCGTAGCTGTGGAACGTTGCCGCCATTTGCGGCCATTTTACTTGTTTTGGACTGTGTGGTGGAGTTATGAATAAGTTTATGTCTGAAAGCTGTCATGTACATTTTCTCGAGATTAGGCAGCTTTCTTTTTTGTTTTGCAAAGCCAATTGACAAAGGTGTTTGCAATTCACCGCTGAAAGTTGACCAGCGGTGTTGATTTTACTTAGCATCTCGGCTGACGGTGATAACGTCGTTTCTCTGGCCATCCCAGCGGGTACCGTTGCTTTCGCCTGCGCAGTGCGCTTTACACCTACTTGAAGTGGAGTATGCGATTAAGCCCATAGCATGGGTCACGACCATGGGCGTCCGCAGAAATTTTTCCATAGGGGGGGCAAAGTCGACATTTCGCTTATCCTTCTCAGGTTGTTGATGATGCAACGCAAACGGGCTTACACAAAACGCTTCACCCTTTCTACACCACAAAGAAAATGCCCAATGCTAGGACAACAGTTGCATACAGTGTTTTCCCTCTAGGAAAATCTTACACTAAGCCAGTTTCTTTTAAGGTGTTTTAGGGACCCAATTCGGGTTCCTAGAATGGAAAATTGGGTCCCTAGAATCAGAGAAAATTATCAAGGAAAATATCTGGCGTTCAAAACACCTCTAGTTATATGAGATTTAGTCGGAATTTTTTTGGGTCCCTACAGGTCCATACCAGGTACCTAACATTTTCCTTAAAAAAAACCTGCCCTATGCAAATGTTTGTTTTAGTGAGCATGGGTATTTTAAGACTGAGTTAGTAGAGTTCTAAATGAATTACAAACTTCGGGAATTATTAGAATAAGTGTAAATTTTTTTCAAAGTACGAACAAAACACGTATTTAATTCAAATAGCTTCCCTTGTTTTCGTGTTTTTCCAATGCTTTGGATTGTTACAAGTGCTCGGGATGAGATTTCACTGTGCAAATGGTCTGGTGGGACTTCGCAGTGGCGCACTTTAAAGGAGTATTGGTTGTAAAAAAATGCGCTTTGTTGGCAGCAATGCTTCTTTTTCATTCGTTTCTTTACACATAGTATAAACTAGGGGTGGGCAAACTTGTTCAACGGAAGAGTCGTTTGTAGAAAACCAAAAACTCCAGCAAGCTGTAAAACCAGTTTGTAGTGTCTATACAAATACGGTAAAGAATGCAAGTTTTACATGAAATGATGTACAGTAATTGTCAATATTAAGTTTTTGTTTGATTTTGTAGTCCCCGAAATTCTGGACAATACGTTGTTAAAGCTGTGCGAATTAATTCTCCCAAGTGTTCATTTTTAGGGTTGCACGATGATTTGATTTTACGAACTTCATTACAGAGAAATAAGTCACAGCAATATGTCGTGCTATGTACTGAAATGAGTTGTACAATGGTCTTTCAAATTCTGGGTATTTTCTGGAACCTGTGGCCAGAAATTAACTGTAGAGTGGCATTGACTAAAGTTTTCTCAGAGTCAGTCAGTTGCGTTTCTGCAGCAGACAAGTTTGTGACAAAGGGTTGGCGAACTGGACAGCCATCACTGACTGCATTAACGATGGATGAATTTACAAAGAATGCAAAGCATGGTTTTAACTCTTGGAAATGTCAAATCAGTCTTGGAACTCCTCTACTAGTCTTACAATTTATTCTTGTATTCCCAACTTTGTGGTCCTGCAGTTGCCTCTTCGCGAAAAGCATTCCTTCTCATTCTGACATTGGGAAAATGAAATCGCGTAGACTCTCTGACAACTAACTTTACGTCTTACCAACTCGCGTAAACACATTGCTAAACGAAACAAACGTTAAATACAGTATGAGGTAACAACTCTCATCAATTTGAGATATTGATATTTATCTAGAAGAGCCACACAAAATATGTCGGCGAGTCGCAATTAGCGCGCCATTGGTAAACCTACATGGCTTACCGCTACTAGCAGTGCCAAGATGTCTGCGTTCAGCAGGTACATGAGGCAAAACGGCTACTACCATAACTTGAAGTGAACCTTTAACTAAGACAATATTAAGTAATTGTCAATTAAGACATGTTGCCATATTATTGTGACGCAACCAAGGCTAATAGTAGAACAATTCGCTCCCGAGTACAACAACCTGCATTTGGAGCAAAGGATCAGATTAAGTGAGCTGCAGTTTCATGACTGCATAATGCCAGAACAGTGGACTGACTCTTGTGCAGTGTGAATATCATATCAGCAAACAAACTGTCATTGCAGGAATTAGGCCAACTAATCGGAATTAACTTGCTGATATTGCGTTTACTAGAATTTTTTTCTTAGTCTCAATTTCCAGGGGGGAAATGCCCGTTTTGCCCCCCCTGCGGACTCCCATGGTTGCGACCCAAACAAGCGTTGCGATTTCGCTAAGGGTCAGAAAATAGGTAGCGCCGAGGCGATCATAAACCTAAACCTGAGTTGTAATTTTTCAAACTTGTCTGTGTCTGTTTG
>JGI24021J15306_10010785_pt1 | contig 11356 bp, 5 predicted proteins | sample Ectturendosymbi1_FD_15306 | JGI IMG/M metagenome (IMG submission 15306)
ATGAATCGAGTATTTGCTTCAGCACGTAATATTGCAAGGTTGCAAATTCTGTCATCTATTCTGGTGAGCACACAACGCCACAAGTTATGCAATGTTTCTCACCAACATAGAATTCATGAAGAAGAACAGCCGGGAAATCGATCCAAACAGTTTTGGAATCGAAATCCATCGTTTCCTAAGCCTCTTTTCACCCAAAAAGACTTGGCAGAACACTGTCGAATAGGCACTTGTTTCCATGCCGATATGCATTGATTTTAGAGCGGCAATCCTTTGTGGAATGATGAATTAGCCTGTTGTATTGACCACATTAAGTGCTTCAGTCAATTTAAAAAATGCCATAAGCAGCCGGCGGTGTTGCTCGTGACACTTATTCAGGATTTGGTTCAATGAGAAAATTTTTTCTTTTACAGATATGTGAGGTTCATAGGCCAGGGACTTCTTCAGGCAGCTCCCCTTGATATAATCCTTAAAATAAATGTGTTTTTGAAAATGAATGCATTTAAATGAAAACATGGCATTAGGAAGCTTTGTTTATGAAAAGACCAGAATCATGAAAGACCTGAACATGTTATGGGAAAACCAAGTAGGATAATTGTGAAAAAATTCAAAGTTTGCTTTTGACTGACATCAAAACGAGTCCAGAGAGCGACAGTCCGTGAGAAAGCATTTCAGAAACATAACGTGGAGGCAAGAATGGCGTTTAAAGAACAACCAATAAAGCACAAACCAATGTTGAAAGATTAATAAAACGTTTCACCAAAATCATTTCATTCGAATTGTGTCTTCAACAGTCTCAAGTTCTGGCTTGCGTTTTTTAATTTAATAGATAAATGGCATGTCTAAATGACTTTTTTAAAATAATTTTGCTATTTCAGATTAGTGAGAACTTTAAGCTGAGGTAAATACGGCCTATCGAACAAGATTTCCTGGAAGAAATAAAAAGTTTCTGTGAATAGATCTCGGTTTGTCATGTGTTGCTCAGTTCCTGTAGCGATGAATTTCTATAAGGAAAATGTTCATTTCAGCAAACATTGCTTTCATGAGCCTACTAAGAGAAAATGCGAGTCACTTATTCTAGAGAAATAGCTGTCCGAGCGTCAAAACCAATGTTTAATAAGAGATGTTAATGCAATGCATAACGAGGAACCTAATCACGAAGTTTGACGCCAGTGTTGTGAAAGTTCAAAGATTATCAATAACAATTACATTCTCTAGTGTGGTATTTAATCATAATACTTCTGCTGTGCGGGCAACGGTATGGCTGATTGTACTTACAGTTTTCCATATTGATGAGTGGGCAACTTACAGTCTTCCATATTCATGCAAAAACCCATTTACAGAAATTTACAAACATTGGATTTTCGTCAACCGACACTATTCGATGATGATAATGATCCTGGTGTGAAACAGAGTGAAGACGTTTTGCTTCGCCGATGTAAGTACTTTTTTCACCTGACGATCGCATGGAAACACTGTATTTACCGGAAAATATGCTTCACATACTATTAGATTTTCTGCTGCCAATTGCCCAAATTTTACCTTAAAAAAACTAAGATTTAACCGGATTTTTCGTACTTAAACTTAAACATCCAGATGGACACAAAACAAGCAATGAAAGCCCTGTTCACAACTGCAAAAACATCAGGCTGCCCGAATGTCAAGTCGCATAGCAGTCGAGTACACACGGTATGCGCTTGGATGGCGGACACCCAGGGTTGACAGTTTGAAACTTGCTAGGCTGCACAAGAATTGAGAATGCGCATAAAGTACGCGAGAAAGCGTCTTTTTGTAGTGCGTGGCTGTTATATGTACAACTACTGGGAGGTAGAACAGATACGGGCTTGTGTGAGCCGTTATGATAAATCCGCCTGAACTGCCGATTGATGACGAACCTCAAAATGACGCACAGGTGTGCGGCTGTATCAGCGCACACAGAGGATTTCTACATCAAAAAACCGAACGGCAAACTTGGTGATCTATCAAACCGTCAGCTAAGTGAAGCAAGTTGAAATGTTTCGCAATTTGGCTCAGAAAATCAATTAAACGTCCATAATTACCTTTCAATCATTTTGGGTTTTTCCCTTGGTCGCACAATCTGACAAAGTTACTTTGATTGGGTTTGCGCCGCACATGTAGAGTATAGGTCCCTGGTTTTGAACTATTGAGGAATGTGCGAATTACTGGCATTTGAATAGTAAAAACTAGTCTTGACAAAAAACAAGTTTTGAAAAATTTAATGCAGCATGTTTCAGTAACAACACGACAGTAAAAATTATCTATTTACAGCATTTCAATTGTTCTAATTTCACTTTTTGGATGCCCCATTGCCTTGGATACCCGGGGCTGTCAGCACGTTCGTTCCCCCCTCTGCACGGCACTGGCTGATGATGACGATAATGATACTCTTAAAATGTACACCGAGACTACCATGGTCCATATCGTCGTCACCGCCGATGGAGTCAGTGCGTGGCAAGTGAGAGCGAAGGCAAGTACAAAATACTATCGCGTATGCATACACACATAGGAACAGGACAAAAGAGCAATCCCACAACCAAGGTTTTCGTAAGGTTTGACCTTGCCGACTGCAAAGACATTTTGAGAAACCGCAACTATTTTATCTGAATACCGAGATGGACATAAAGCAAGGTTTTAGTGCATTTTGATGCTAGTAGTAACGAAGACAAGAGTTTCTACTCTGTTTTCAGTGACTGTTGGAAAGATTTAAGAGACCGTGTCGATCTCTCAAAACGAAAACACTACGCACAATGATAGTTAGGCAGAGTCTTGTTTCAGGCAATCCTGCGCAGCACAAAGCAAATCTTCCAAATATTCGTCACTTGGGGAAGAAAACTGTTTTTATTGTAATTCAACACTGAGACGGAATGTCGCAAAGAAGAAATAATACGTTGTTTCATGTCGAGCCCTGTAGTTTAGGAAACTTCACCGGCTGCAGTACGTTTCCAAAAATCCTTGCTATGTCATCTTTCAACTCAATTAACCTCTTTGTCTTAGTTTTCTCGACGTAACTATGTAACGTCACAATGACACACAAAACGGGCCACCCGTAACGAGCGGGCCTACAATACCGCGTCCACATTTGTGTGTACAACTTGCGCAAAGTAGATCTCCTTGCAGAAAATAGCGTAAGTTATCAATTACCTACAGTCTATAGCTTTCGCCAGTGCATCTCAACGTTGGCCATATTGTCCTCAAGGGGGTGGTATGGAAAGGTTAAGCAACGAAAAAATCTGAGGGAAGCTTTGGGGGCAATATACTATAAAAACGTTTCAATTAATTTTAACCATCTCCAACAATAATGCAAACACTCAAATTTTTGTTTCATGCCTCGATTACCTGGTGGAGGTTGCTGCTAAATCTGCTGAATTTTACTGCGGATGTTCCACGTGCCTCGTTTTGATTTTATTACGTAAAAATGATTTCAAATGCTGGGTTTTGCATTGCGATTGTTTGGCAGGAATATAGCATTACAGACCGCATTTTCATGCTAAGGCACTCTATTCTTCAGAGATAAGTTGTAAAGAATACGTGTCACTCAAACATTTTTTGAAGATTCAAAATTACAGAATATAACGCGAAAGAATAGCTGATCGAAACGTTTGTAGCACAACTGCGATGTGCACTAAGTTGCATTGGTGCAACAATCTTTTTGGGTTAGCTTCATTCTAGAATAGAGTTTTTGAAGTTTTTTAAAATAAAAGCTATTTTGATAAACTGGGAAGTAGGTTGTTCTGACCTGTCACAGGCCAGTAAAGGCTAGATAACGTGTGCAACCATAATGTGATTACCGTATCAATAGTGGAATTTACAGTATGCAGCGGTCAGCAGCAAAACCAAACACTTTCAAATTGGTCGACGGCTGTCCAATATACTTCCCGCGTAAGGAATTGTACTTCGAATGGTGTTCGTTAGATCTATCGCGCATGACCACAGATTCACAAAAAATATTTTGCAATTATTTCGCGTAAAAAAAACCTATTTCGTTATTTTTTTCGAATTAAATTTTTTACTTCATGTTTTCGTAAATTGTGCATAATCCTACATTAGGCTCTGCGCGCAATTGCTGGTGCGTGCAATTGGCCATTCTTGTACGCTGTAGTGACGGAGATAAAGATTTTTCAGAACTGTTTGTGGCAATTCTATATGTTTCGCTATCGCTTGAAAAAGTCCCGCCAGGTCTGATATAGACTTCAATATCTACTCTGCACATTCAGCGCCCATGAAGCAAGACATAACAATGATTTCCCCTCCACAACAAAATTGTTATAACAGCAAACACTGTGCGTCACATTGAAATGTCGCCACCGAGCAAACGAATTCAACTTTTCAAGCTTCAAGGAAAATTCCAAATTTTGTTAACACAGTTGTTCTGTTGTCGGTTTAAAGAAAGTAATTTCGTGCTTTTCCGGAGCAATCGTTAAAACTTATTTGGTATAGAGAAGATACTGTCTACTAAATCTAGAAGCTTCCTAATTGGCTTGGCGGTCAGCATAGATCAGATTTTTTACAACGTAGAACCTACTTTATTTGAAGAAGTTGTAAAAGCAAAACATTTCCACATGAACCGACAAAACAAAGCATTTCCAAATTTAGATGTTAATTGTTCGCACTAAAATGTAGTACACTCATCAGGCCTTTGCAATCTTTTCAAGTAACAACGAAACAAATGTACGCAAATCATGACGGCCATGTGAAGTAACCGCCATTCAGAGTATTGCCCAACAGAGGCGTATCTTGATCAGGCCCATAATCAGCAGCTTGGGCCACCAAGGGGAGCGAAGAGTTTTCTGAGAGGGACCGAAAGGTTTTAAGTCAGTGGTTCCCAAGCGGGAAGGAATTCCTCCCCAGGGAAGAATTCCATGAGTTCAGGGGAGGAATTTCCACCTGATGGCTAAGTTACTTAATCAGTGTAAGTGTTGTTCTTCCTTTTTATGCTGACATTGGCTCTTTCAATTAGTTATATCACTTTACGATATATTTGTACCTATCACACGTTTTTGTTGACAAACTTTAGTGCCATGTTTTTACAACAAATGTTTTTTGTCCAGCTTTTATTAATCAAGTTATTGACGTCAATAAAGACTGTTGTTCCAATTCTGCTTAATACTTGCCTACGAACCCTAACAGGGGAGAAATGAAAAGTTCCAGAATGAGCAAAGGGAGGAATGCATCAAAATAGGTTAGGAACCACTGTTTTGAACTAAGTCCAATAGTTTTAAACTATGTCCAACACATTTTTCCAGAGTGGTCAAAATTTTTGAAGAGTGGGCTTCGCCCTCCCCCCCTTCTTAGTTACGGGCCTGATCGGGATGCTTACTACAAGATTGCTCTCAGTAATTAGTAATATTTTCTCCACCTTTAAGGAATGAAGCCAAACAACGCGGGGAGCGCAGGTCGCGATAACTGACAACACGTGTTTTGAACGTATAAACAATTTTAGGTAGAGGTACATGAGAACGTAGAAATCTTACAACAGTTTTCCGAGTTTTTGATGACGTCTGAAAAAGGTCCTGAATATTCCTGAATTAAGCAAAAGAACACAGCGCCAAACTAAACTAAGCATCATTAAAATTTCATTAACAAAGATTTAAAATATTATTTAAAACCAGTGAAAGGCCTATTTCAATTTCCTTATGCTTTATAATCCTCAATGACGCAATGAAAATGAAAAAGCGAGACGAATAGGATGCGCGTTATGTCGAAAGAGCAGTAGTTGGTTGTGAAACGTGTTACGTCTTATGTAAACGCTTTACAGAAAATATTTATCAACAGCTTTCCAGTGTTTCCTTCGAAACCTAGAGTGTTTTGAGAAAGGTGTTCCGCAAGTTTCCTACTAAGTACATTGCTATATTGACAAATATTTAGGTAGAATGAATGAATGAATTTAGTTGTCAGCAGACACGAAGTCCATAGTACAAACACACACTGTCTGTACCAGGCAGGTTGATAAAAACAGACAAAACAGAATGTTTTACAACGGCATTGGAGACGGCTGCATCACAGGCAAAAGAAACGTTAACAGAAAGTTTTGCAATGGAGTTGCAGGCAGAACAACAAGGTAGAGCTATTTCAGTTACTGCGACACTACATTTCCTTACTGCTTTTCAGTTGTCTGAGCGTGAAATAATAACTGGTAGTAAACAACTAAAATAGGAAATAACGTTATACAACAATATTATAAAACAATTAATAAACAAAGACTAATGTAAAAACTGATATGCAATGATAACACGATGCATGAGTTTTAAACTAATATGAAAAAAGCTTTTCAAACATAAATCGAGATTTAATTTGATGGTTTCAACACACCTTGAAATTAAAATGTATTGTAATATGAAATTGCTTATGACCTGTCCGTTTACCCGGTGTCTGCTTTTGTTGGAGACTTGGAGTACATCTCAGCAGACCAATGTCAGTTGATTTTGTATAAAATAAAACATCAAAACTTTTTATTTTTGTCTCCTCTCAATTAGTCGCATTTCTCAAACATGTATTTAATCAACCACATCTTTGAAGCTTGACTTTCGCTGAAGTACTTTCAAAGGTCATCTCTGCTTATTTTTGTTTCTCCATATATTCCTATTTGCTTGTCTATACATTTGGCTTCCTCCAAATTTTCCTGTCTCTCCTTCTTTCTGCCTGATTTTCCGAAACTCCTTTCATTATACTTGGGATGTCTTGCTTGGGGCGTTCCGGTAAACTTGCAGCTGTATGCCATAAAATAGTGAGAGCAAAAAGAATTCCAAACTGTTTAAAAAGGTTCTTTGTTCGTTGTTGCTTTTGTAAACGTGTAAAATCAGCAGATTCATCACACGCATTTTGTATCCCTTTTCCTTTATTTTCCGATTGCATTTGACTCGTTGTACTTTTGATAGTGGTCATTATTGCCGCTTCCACGTATTCGGTATTTGCAACCTCATCCAAAAGAGTTGATGCGTCTTTTTCAAAATAAAGTGCAGTGCTTTCAGTCTCAGAATTTGTTGATGTTCCTGCTGAATGAGTCCCAGCAGATGTTGAAGAAAGACGCGTTGGTATATCACCTGCGCTCCGTGTTGTTGAAAATTCTGTTGTTGTCTCTGTTCCAATCGTTACTGCTGAGTCTGTGACCAGCGATCCTGCAGTGGAAGGACCGTTGACATTCGTTGTTGATTGATGTGACAATGTGGTTTCTGGTGCTGTTGTTGCAGTTGTCAGCGTCGTCAAAGATTGCGTCATCTCTACCAAGTCTGACGTAGCTGCTGTTGAATAACTATTTTCTGACGCAACATCATACCTTGGGGTTGTTTTGCTGCACTGAGGAACATCAAGAGAAGGATAATTGCAGCGATCAGTTTGGCAGCAGTTTATCGGACATTTTCTGCGAAAGTAATTGCCATGAATTAAAAAAATCAAATTAAAGGAGATTAAGAGTTTTGTTACATTGCAAAAGAAATGACGTCATACTTCAAATCCGGAATTGCACATGCTAAATCTAAAATGGAGAAAAAAACACAAAAGAGCGACCAATCTGACCATTAGTAACTGTTTACGTGCTCTTTGCATGCAGAAAAAACATCCGTTCACGTTTGTGGTAACTTATCGACCAGATCAAGAAAGTTCTACGAAATTTGCAAACAAGCAAACACTCAAATTTGGCAGTGAGACACTCAACTTGAATTGCGAATGTAAAGAGAACAGTTGACCGTTTTTTTGGTATTTATAAGAAGTGCCATTTTAACTCAAGCTTACCCACTGTTCGAATGACAATTGTGTGAGACTTTAAGAGCATCGCAGCCTTCGTTTGTGTTTGGGCGCACAATGTAGATGGTGTAATTGACTGAAAACACAATGTAGAAATTAGTAGAATGTTTGAAACAAAAATGAAGTATTTTCAATAGATTGCTAACTATTTTTGCTGAGTTTGAAACTCCATACAGATATTGAATCAATAATCACCACATTGTTAGAAAAAAATCTAACTTCTTTAAAATTTTCCTTTCATTTGCATGACGTAGAAATGCGAAATGTTTTGGTATCGACAGATTCATATTGCAGTTAAGGTCATCCAGAATTGTGCAAAAGTGAGGATTAAAGAAATTCAGCTGTGATATATTTAACAAAAGTCGGTTTCGCGACAAGGTAGTACATGCAGGGTCGTTTTTAGCTGATGTGAGACCCTTGGCTAATGCACTTATGAGACTTTCCCCCCTTCGTTGTCCAGGGCAAAATGGAAAACCGGTAATCAATTTGCGCAAAGCCGAAAATAACGTTATTGCCGCACTAAAAGTGCGGACAATAGAAAATTCTAAATCATTGCTAGAGTTCCCCACGATCGCTGGTCTGTTGCTTCTTTCGAAAAACGCGTTTAATGACACGGAATTGTTGAAAGCGTACTTAGCTCGCTGGAACAAGATTATTAATTTTTGCAGTCAAAACAACCGAAAACGTCATGGTTAATATTTTACAACAAACATGGCCTATGTTTTTCATAAACTTCACATCTGCTTTTTTGTCTGTGCTCAGCAAAACCAAACACTGAATTTATGTGTGGCGGCACAAAAACGTTATTCATAGCATGCCCTGAGGACTACCTGGCGACTAGCTGATCACAACCACAGCTGAAAAATATCACGCACACGAGCAAATCTCACCAAGTAAAACGATCCGAAATGGTTACAACTGCTATAGGTTCAATATTCGCGTGTCTGTTACTTTATCAGCGTGCCAAGAATCGAACGCAAGGAAACCGTCGCGCGAAAGGATGTGATGTTTAAACCAGAACCGTCACAAGAAAATCTTCAATAGGGGGCTTTACTTTTGGGCAGGGGGACTTGACATTCTGAAATTTTGATAAAATCTCCACTGATTTATAGTGTTTCATATTTCAATTTGGAGTGGTGCAGTCCACCAATGCACCCCATGCGACCATAAAAGTGCCGCCCTTTCCAACTCTCAAATTTGCTTACAAGAATTTAAAATGAAAGAAGATCATGCTTCCTGCCAATTTAAAGATATGTGCATAGGAATAACCAACCATCTTGAAGATCACAATCAGACACTTACAAACTGAAATGGTTCTTGCTTTTCATTGGCGATTATGAGTCTTGTTTTTTTACTGCTTGTCCCCACCTTCCTCAAAGGTGTTAATACTCTTCCTATTTTTGCTTTCTTTGCTTATGCATATATGGGCCCAACATGTTTCGTCAAATGTTCTTCCCTGTTGGTTTTTAGTCTCTAGTAAGCTCACCGCTTGGTTTTTCAATAGTTTACTCATTCCAGGGGATCAAACGAAAAAATTAAGGGATGTGATGGCGGCATACCTACTTTACAGATGCAAACATTCAAGTATGGTAATATTTCGTGTAGTATCACCTTCTTTATCTAGAAAAGTATATATAGTGCATATGGCAGACTATAAAATTAATTTGATATTATGATCTAAGTGATGAAAAGGTCGTTTCATTGATCACTCCTCGTTTCAGTAGTTGTTTGATTCTCTTAGAACATATAAAAGGCTTTAAATCGTTAACTCTATCAGAACTTGAGCGGGGCCTTCCACAGGTACTGGACCCATTTCGATAAAATAGGTATAATATGCTTAAAACTGGCTTTGGGTAAGAACCGCAGTCTTGCAGCCTTCATCGGGTCCAGCTCATTTGGTCTAGCTAGCTTTTGGGCTTCTTAAGGGATGTAGTGGGGTGGGAACGCATGGGAACGGGGTTCCAACACCTTTTGTACTACATTACAGTACATTGAAATATGGTTGCGATCTCACAGATGTGCTAGTGACACGCAGATTCGCACTGCTAGTGAAATGTCTGCATTGAAACAGTAAGATCCAGTGTGGAAATTCTTGTAGGCGAATGCTCACTTCATTCGAACTATTTGGTGCAGTGTTCCTTTGTATTTTCCACACCTCTTTTTTAGCTCTACATTCCTGGGCTTCTTCCAGTGAAACGTGCATAGTGTTGTCCTTGTCTTCGTTCGTTACTAACAGAACTGTCGTGATATGGTCGTAAATGGGAAAGCTCTACATTTGTGCAGGGGTGTTTTGACATTCTAAGAATTGAAAAAAATCCACTGATTTATAGTGTTTCATAGTTCAATTTGGGGGGAGTCGAAATTTGTTTGATGGGGTCTAAGCCCACCATAGCACCTGTGGCGACGGGACTGGTTACCAACAGGCAACTGTTTCGATAACTGCATTAGCAAGCCATGTCACCTGGACCAGGGCCGGATTAAGGGGGGGAAACGGGAGCAATTGCTCCGGGCCCCTCGCTGTGAGGGGGCCCCTCGTGATGAAATGTTTTTTTTTTAATAAAATACTCGTTTGAAAAATTTCGTAATTCAGAAGCGATACAAAAATACAACTCTATATTATATTCCTATATGTTGCGTTAAGTATCAAGGGGACAAGGGCCCCAACAGCAGCTGATTCATCTACAAATTTGACTGTCTGCCAGTTTTAGTAATCGCTATTGAATAGCCTGTAAGTATTTTCGGTTTTGTTGAATGCAAACATATTTGATTTCACTGGTGAATTTTTCTAATATTCGTTTTATGGCATGGGTATGACTCTCTACTCGTGCATCACGCCTATTGCACAAATGTCACGAAAACATTACTATTCACCTGCTAAAGCTAGTGGTTGCTGACTGGCGTGACTGCTGTTTAGTATCAATCAACGTTGCCACTGGGGTCAGTCTTGTTGATATCAGATTGTTGCCTTCTTCAACATCAGATAAAACCAAATTTTTACGCTACGTTTTCACATAAGCTAAATGCTTTTGTTAACAAACCTAACAAAGGACGAGTACCCTCGTTGAATCCAAAACAGAGCGAAACATCGCCATTAAATGGAGAAGACGTTTATGATTTACGTAAAATGTTTGTTTCAACGCAGCGAAGTGAGCTTCTTTAGTTTGAAACGATAACCAAACACACATTAGGGTCAGTGGCGTAACTGCTAGGGGGCAAAGAGCGACATTCCCCTCTGGAAAGCTCAGTGTAAAAGCTGGGCCCTCTCCAGTTGACATTTTAATATTTAGTATTCTTTAGGTTGTTTTTTTGCGTTTTTCGGGGTGTTTTCATTTTTTTTATCTAGTACAGACATTCACGACATCCAGAGATTCAGTAGCTTTCTTAACGTTTTTTCTGAATTTTGGCTAGTGGGCTACCTTCATCTAAGCTTTGCCCCCACGGGTCAAACCTCTAGTTACGCCACTGATTAGGGTGAGAGATTGATGAAAAGAACTTAGAAATCATGAATCTAACTTATTTTCGTCCTGAAATGAGAGGAAATGTGGAAAAAAACAAGAATCCAGTCAACATCAGATTTGTCGCCAAAGCATCAGACATC
>JGI24021J15306_10010786_pt1 | contig 11356 bp, 6 predicted proteins | sample Ectturendosymbi1_FD_15306 | JGI IMG/M metagenome (IMG submission 15306)
AAGCCGGTCGAAACCAAGAAATTCACCCGGATACGGCCAATGGAGTTCTCATGTTAAAACATCACACGTGGCAACACTGCCACTACCGGAACTTGAAGTGAACACGTGAAGATTCGTTGCCATGTTATTGTTACGCAATAAAGAGAAAGAGTAGAACAATCTGCATTCTGCACAGAAGTTTCGCAACTCCCCTCTTGCGGACGCCCATGCCCGTTCAGTCGTAATTAATGGCCCGTGCTTTTTTTTAAGGTCCAACTTCAAACCTATTTTGTATTCAGTTATCTGCAACATAGCAATGATATGTTAATGTAATAAACCCTGACCTACAATGACTGCATCGATGCCGTGTTAACGTCAAAGAATCAATGTTATATGATCTTCTTGTTGTCACAGTAGCCTATGTTTGATCCCACGCAACCAGCGCAACAAATACGGCCCACAACAAGTGTTGCACGGCCCAATAAAAGTGCTGCGGCCCACGCACTGGGCATAGTGTTATTCGTTGAATAACTGGAATTATGGTTGGTGCAAAGTTTCGAGTTTTCATTGGACAACTCTGATTCAAGATATACTGGATATTACAGGCGCGGGTTACGAATACGATTATATATAATCGTATACCAGTTATTCTATTCTTGTACAGTGGAAGAATACAACATGCTTCTACCACACTGGTGTGACTGACGGGGTACAAGGGTGAGAAACCCCCCCCCGACATGCTAAATCCAGGAACTGAGTCCCCAGTATTCAGTACTTTTTGGTTTTCACTCAGTTGTTTTTTGCGTTTTTCGGAAGTTTTTGGACTGTTGTTTTTCGGCAATTTCGGGTTTTAGTATATATAAATCCACATCTGGACACACTTTCATTTTTAAATATTTTTTTAATGTTGGCGAGGGGCCCCCTACCGTGGCCAGTGAGCCTCTTTCAGCTACGTTTCCCACCCTGGCTGAAACCTCTAGGNACGCAACTGGTCTACTGCAACTTAATTTTCCTGAATAATTTTTTACTNGGCTATACTNAAAATGCTGAGAACAACATGGATTNAGCAAACNTTAACTGCACAACAGTCAGCTCACCAAGGCCAATGCTTGCAACGACGCTATTCACAACGCATTTCGCAATGGTTGGCTTTAGGAAGTCATGGGTCGTGTGAAGATTAATTTCTTTGACGTATCAGGTAAACATGAATATTGAAATGGGAAATGTGTGAAATCAGTTCTTGGTGAGTTCAGTTCTGGTCGCTCTATATGCTGTAACAAAGGTACTTAGTCAGACTTTGAGTCCTCCTTTTTGCCTGCCCCCTTCGGCCGGGGGGTGCAGGGGGGTTTTTCTCCGGGTCTGATTGACAGCGTATTCTTTCCGCAATGCATGACTGGACGCGTAGTTCTCAACCTGCTTACAACTCGTGACACCACTATAGTGCTGCATCAGTTTATTACTTTGACGCATTTCCTCTCTAGCTTTCACGATTATTTTTGAATATGTGAGAACAGGCAAATGGTCAAACTAAAAATTCAAACAATTTTCTTCTGGTGGCTTGATCTTGCCTGCAAGGAATTTTGCTTCAATAAACCATACAACCGCATTTCGCATATTAAACTTAATAGGCTACTCAGAGCAAAAGACTTACTAGATGTTATACACTGTTGCATTTACACTATAAGTAGCTTCGTCCTTGAGACTGAATGACCCGTGGTCCTTCGCAGCCTCCCGCTGCGATGCATGTTTAAAAGTCTAGCGCGTTGTTTGTGGGAGTGTACACGCTACACAAAACAATAGACTCACAACTCTTAAATCTCAACACTGCGCTTGATCTGACGGAGAGAAGGGCACATGTGATGCGCTAGCATTGCAGAGATGAAATAGGCCTACGCTATTTTCCTTGTAAAGAAAACGTTTATGAATAGTTTGCGTGATACAAGTTGGATTCCATCTCAAAACAAATTTTTTACCACAACAGATACAAGTTGGATTTTTATCCAACACAAAGTTTTTCATAGAAAAATATAGGAGGGTTTGAATCTATAACCTTGTGTGATGCAAAATGCTTGATATAACGATGACGTCATCAGTGGGCTGCAGATCATTCCCGAAACATTCAACACTAAAGTATTAAGTGTACTTGGCATTTCAATATGCAAGTACTCAGACAAAAAGCAAAGAACTAGGAAGCTTCTGGTATTGGCGATTATGGAAGTACAATACAATTTTTGCCATTGCAAAACTTCTGTTTGCAATGGCCAGTTTTCCGTGGGTCTTGTTAATTTTGACGTGAATCCTCACTGGTTGAAAGCATTCAACCGACTCTACTGAGATAAATTACAATTTCCAAGTTTCCAACATTTCAACCCTTTGGTCGAGAAGCTTGCAAAAGTTTTGATAAAGAAAACACAAAAATTGAATGTAATGCCTACGGCATACAAACGTTTTTTCGTTTTGATTACTCGCTAGTGCATTTACTGTATAATAACTTTTTAGCTGAGCAATTAACATTGCATAATAATAGCAGTTCTTACGTATTAGATTTACGTTTGGCTACAGGCCACTTTTTTGAACTACAACTTCGGTTTAGAATTTTATGATAATCTTGTTTTTTTTTAGAAAAGTAGCAAACGTTTTTCTGCAAATATCACCTGCTTTGTCGATATCAATCGAAGGTTGTTGATTGCAACCATGCAAATGCAATTCGCCAAAGATGATGTTTTCACATTGACAGTAAACGTTCTGGAAAACACGTTAGCTTTGATAAGTTATTCCCGCAACTCCAGGTGGTTGAATTTTTTATCAGAACAAACTAGCGTAGCTTCGTTTTGAGACGACTATCTCTCGTGTAAATGCATATGCAGTCTTCGATCCCTTCTAGAGCCACATCCGCCATGTTAAGCAACAACAACACATATTTTGAGGCGTGAAGCATTTCATTTGCTTGACTGACAGAAAGCATATTTTTGTCTCCCCATATCGGTTGTTACGGCATTTGAAATCTGTTTGACAAGCCTTTTTTCATCTCAGTGTTTTTCGCATGACTGAGGTCACGCGTGACTGATTTATTATTGCACTTGCTAAGGGAAGTTTACAATCAGATTTGAATGAATGCAACGCGCAGTGCTGCTTAACGTCTTTGTATGAAGTACCTTCTCTTTCACCATGCTTGCTTTCATTTGGCGTTATTCGCGGTAAACGCATTTATAATTAAGTTTTAAAACCAACTTACATTTTCCGTTTTTAGAGTAAATGACGTGCTGAAACCTGTTTGGATTTGTTTTGTCTTGCGCCTTTGACCATTTCAATTTTTGCAAATGGAAGGTCATCAGCACAGCACTTACGAATGAATACAGTCGATAAAGCATGGTTTCTTTGAATGTACTTAGCGTACTTGATTTCGTAGTGTCGCGTTCAAGGATACATCATAGAAATTGCTGCGTACAGCCGGGGTTACGTAAGATCTACGCCTGCAGGCAACTAAACGTTTCTTGTGGCGGCAAAATGGTTTCAAGTATGTGTTACGTTTTCTCAACTAGAGCAAGANAACTAACAGGCGCAAGGTCTTTTCCATGGGTATTTACAGACTTGCTGTTGGGGGCCCCAACACATTGCAGGAAGTAGAGCGTGCACTNGCAACCACTTGCAGGTCATTCAAGCACGTGAAGAGATTAGCATTTTAATCATTGAAAGTTGAAACAAAAAATGATTATTTTNAATTTTTCGTTGACTGGGGTAAAACTAACGATTTTTAATGGAACGATGCGAACAGTTGCGCGAAACTCATAATTGTCGTAAGTGAAATGTGTGCGCAAGAAACACGCCAAAAGAGTATTATTGCTTTGAGAAAATTTCAAATGGAGCCCGGTCTAGGCTTAGAATCACCGTGTTATCTAGTCATCAATATCCAGTGAAAACACTTCACGACCCAAGTGAGTCAAAAGGATATGAATGGCCAATGCGTTGGGGCCAGCGTCAGCTGCAGGGGCTGCCAGAACAGACAACATTTCCCAGTTGTCTGTCGGTTAACCATTCCTAAACGGACTGTTTTACACGGCTAAAGAACTCAGTATGCCCTTGAAAAAGACAATGTGATCCATAACTGGAGTCCTGGAATGTGCCACCACTCCAGGCTTGTGTGGATGCGAGAATAATGATNGAAAAAAATATATAATTTGGTTCCCGCAAACTGCGAAACTTCCGAAGTGCAGTCTCGACACCAGTTGCAGTTCAATGTCGTATCAAGTCTCGCAAAGGCAAAATAAGTTACGGTCAAACAGTTCTAAACAACCCAAGCTACAGGATGTGTTGTATCATCTGGAAAAGTACTGTATTAAGCCGGAAAATAAAGCAAGACTGCCAACAAATCAATTCAATGCCACAACGTAATTTTGTATGTTATGCAAGTTGTACCTTATCAAAGTGCTTTCATAAATGTGAAAGTAAGGTCTAAAAGGACTACCCATGGCAATTTTGTGCTAAATTGTTGCAGAAGGATCAGCGCAATTTCAGCAAATAATATTGAACTCACCCGGTAATTTCGTTGCTAAATATTCCTGTGCAACATTATTTTGCAGCAATATATTCGGAGACACATTTTATTTGCCAAACATTTTGGTGCTGCAGCCTTTCTCGATAAATTACTGTATCTAACAAACATTCATGTTTTCCATCACCACAAGATTGCTTTCTATGCAACGTGACGCAGCATTTGCGAAGTATTTCCTGATTGCTTCTGTGACCTCCACTTGACCACCTGGTATACCAGCATTCTTTCATGAAAGGAAGTTTCCTCTTCCTTTAAACAATACCTGGAAACTTTAACCTTATATCAGGCCGCCGATATTTTTTCAAAATAGCATGTTTTCTGCATCATTCTTTTCTCAGCCGATTGCTTGCGTTTCAGCCCGGAAACTATTTTGTCTGGAGTGCCTGTTGCCTACACTTTACGAAGGCCATCGCATCAATTACTCCAACCGGGGGATGCCCACCATGCAGTGGGGCCCTATTCCCACAAACATGTAGTTTCCAAGCAACGTCGTCGAATTTAATTATTTTTCTAATTTTTTCCGAAATTGCAAAATAATTTTATCGTTGCGACTATTATGGGAAAATAAGGGCATTGTTGTGATTTCAGACAGATGAGAGCATGTCGCGGTAGAGAGGAATTGCTTATTAGCCTTCAGATCAGCAGGCTGACTACCTGCTGGAACTGTGTTTACAGGTCTCCATAACTTGTTTTGCCGTCATTTTATTTCTTGTGTTCGAAACTTTTACAAAATATTTCAGCAAGTACATCTGCTTGATCGCCAAGCTTGAGAATAACGAAACTCAAAGGAAGATATATTCACGTGCTGCATTTGCTGAATGAGACGCAAAGTTTTATTTAAAGACGAAAACGTGAAGGTTGTGATCAAAAATGTTTAGAAACTGTGCACACAGACTATCTTTCAAGCGATACGGCTGAAAGCAAGTTTTTCCATGTTTGCTTTCGATTTATTCTACCGAATAAAATCACGTCTTTAAGGTTGAGTAGATATGGGCAACGGCAACCCTGGTTAAAAAACAAAATGTAATTTTAACCAAATAGAAATATTTATTGAAAACGTAACGTTCAAATTGATTGAAATGTAACTTTCAAATTGAAATTGTAACTTTCACCAAACTGAAATGTTTCTTCTCTAGTCGTTGGAGCACATGGAATCATTGACCATCTACAAAGTTCTGCAATTATCAATGCTTGATAAGTTTTACGTTTGTTTTTCAGACAAATTCGTCTAATGAAGAAATTGCCTACATCGTCTCGAACTATATGACTCCTAAATTTGTCTAATGAGGCAAAGTGCAAAAAGCAGATTTCGTTTCACTGATATATGCCGACAGTATCACAAAATGTATAGTTTCGTATGGACAACATGCTGGTAAAATTTGTATCTTCATCGATTTCAGTAAATCACTTTAATTATAAATAAATAATTTCTTCCTTTATTCGTATCAGAATTGTACTATTTACAGTAAATTCCATAACTGCAATATGGTTTACAGTGCTTATTTTATTGTAAGTTCTTCTGCCATGAAGACCCTTGCTCGCAAACAATATTTTTCAGTGTTAGGAACAGGTTTGTTAAATGCACTCTAGCCGTAAAATCAAGTTTTATTGTTCAACTCATAAGATTTTTCCGAGCTTTTCACGGAACAAGCCAAAGAGCACTACTACGCAGATGTGTGTTGCATTTATTATGCAATATCATGTAAAAACGTTTGGATTCTGACATAAGCGCAAATACCCTGAAACATCGAAAATAACAATACGTTTTTTACCTTTACTATTAAATCAGACTAGATTTTTAGACAAACTGAAGAAGTAGTCGAATGTGTTTGATCGTAATGAATGGTGTAATCAAGACTATTCGTGTCATTTTGTCTTTTGGATTTTCCTGAATCTCACTTTCACAGCAGTTTAAATCTCTTTCTAACAAAAGAGTAGATTTACTGTTCGTCATAAACATAAATTAAGTTCTACATTGAATTAAGTCTACTCAAACACAACAAAAATAATAAAGCGAAACAGTTACCGCGTTGTTTCCGCAAAGAAGTCTAACCAGGCATGTGAGCTTCTCAATATTTCGTAAATGACTGATGTTGCCTTGAACCTAATTTTTCTAATTTGAGACAATGGTAAGCGTTATGTTTTGCGCTCATTCATAAGGGTTGCACATTTATCTTTCAACAATTTATTGATATGTTACGATATTTTTACCAGCCTTTTCTAATTATTACAACTAGTAGAATTGATTCTAGTATAGAAACAAAATTCATCGAGCTGAGTTCAATCGAAGGTGATTTAGAATATCTTTGTTCCTCTTAACTGTTTATAATTTCCTGGTTTTCAATTAGAAGTTGCAACTAGGTTGGTTGTTGGCTCCGCGCCACGGTTACTTTGAAATAATGCGCCCTGCTGTTTCTGCTCAGCAATCCAAGCATGGAGAATAATCTGCAAAGCTAAATTTTTGCAATGCTCACAACCGTCTGCAGTGTTTTCGCTGAAGCTACTTTCTCTTCTCAAAAATCTTGTTTCCTAATTGGTCGGATATCAATAAAATGAAAAATCAAATAATGTTGTTTTGTTTTGCTTAACCAACTCCACGTAGTACTCAGTAGCAGATTGGCCTCCTCTCAATTGACTTACCGATCCATCCATATTTAACGTCCGATTCAGACGATCTTATTGGAAACCTTTGGTTGGTGACGAGATTTCTTCTTTAGAAACAACAGGTGTTTGAGACAACACAAACTTGGTTGTTCAATGTGAAGAAGCACTTACCTAAACAAATTTTTGTAAGTTTTTTTCAAATTTCAACAATTTAATTATCTACTTTGAAACTATGACTATTTTCTAAATCAGCAAATTTGAACGAGATCCAGCTATGCTTCCGAAAACTTCGCTTGAAATCTTTGCAACATGAGAATGCCTTTCAATGCACCAACAGACGCTGAGCCTTTCCTAGAACTGTCAGTTTCCAGGAGATACTAATGCTGAACGTGCCCCGAGGCAGCATATGCCGCTCGTTGATCGTGAACGGTACTTTTTCACCACTTTGTTTTACACAAAGATGTGGTTAGAATGCAGCAAAGCAGACTGAGCTAACGCCCAAAGCACAGATCTCGTTGACACGTACTTATGTGCGTTGTGTTTCAAGGTGCATGCTAAGAAAGGCCATTGTTTTCTTCGATATTTTCGTTGGTGATAACACTGGTTTCCCAAACGTTATATCAGGTTTTCAAAAACATCGTAAATGTGGCCATTAGAATTACTTTTAAAAGACAGCGCAATTTCAGCATAACTGAACTAATGCAACAAATAGCCAAGCACCGCAATATGGATCAATGCTTTGGGTAACTTTGCTAATTGCACAAAATTTGTAAGGTTACGAAATTTAAAAGACACCGCAACTTCAAAGGGTTAATCCCATCAGCGCTTACCCTGGTGTTACTACTTACGCTACCTGAACTGGACAATCAGAAAATGTTTTTGAAGCTTATACTTGATGACAATTGATTATGCATCTCTGGGTTCTTAAACGTAGTGCTTTCACGGATTCGTTTGCTCTGATTTTTTATTTCTTTCTTACCCTGGCACCTGCTTGTGATATCTTCAAGCTGTTGATATGCCTGCTTGGAGTGCACAAAAACCTTGATGATTGATGCAGTTCTTTGTGAATTATGTGTGGCTGAAGGACAACAAGACACAAAGAAAATGAATAGTAAAAATACGCAAAATATATTTGCAAGAAATCTATTGTACAGTAGGAAGCTTTGGAGAAGAGATTAGTTATAAGGTGTGTAATTAAATGAAACTCAACACAGCAACGTGGACATTCGCACATTATTTAGCCAATCTAACACTATGTGATCGATCCGACACTGTAAATTAACAACATTTGGCCAGTCTGTCACTCAAAATGAACGGAGCAGCAACGAGTTCACAAATCAATGTGCTTTACTGCAATTGATGATAAGGAGTGATTGCCAACGATTGGGTCTGACTGCATTAATTCGACTTATCGCGGTTTCCTGAAGCAAAAACGTAAATAACTTAGTGCAGTGACATTACGCAGTGCATAAAATAGACTAACACTCACCAACTGCTTCATGCTACTGTTACTTGAATGTGAATATTCAAACAATGTACAAATGCAAAGCTTACTCTGGGATAGCGAACATACATAATATTAAACTCCAGACTAAACAGAGAAGAAAACTCTAAACCGCAAACAAAAACCGCACGGAATTCAAAACCGATAAACCCAAAAGAAAAGCTCATAAAACTGATGAATCTAAACGCTTTTTGTAACACTCTCACACAATATTCGAAGAATATTCATACACATTTTCATTCACACAGCAAGTTTTGGACCACAAAGTAAATATGATTCAATGCATACAGAAGCCCATCAGAAGAAACCATTTGCTAACATTGATTTATGAGATTGATGAGCGCAACGCATATTTGTAGGTGTACGCAGGGCTTCGATTCCCTTGCTAGCCAACTTGTTCCATTCAGACCCAGACCACCAGGATCCGCACATAACTGGTATGGCACTTTAGCTGAGGTTGACAAAGCCAGTGGCAAAAATAACAAAAAAGTGTCGTGCTCATGATATTTGCAATCTTTGTGTATGCAATCGATGGAGAAATATTATTATGAACACTTCATCAAGCATAACTTGATTGAATGTATTAATACATGTCATACACAGCATTTCCATGGCGTGCTATTCAAACATGTCGTAACCAACTTCACAAAACTCCGAAAAACTCATCACTGCTTGCACAATCGCCTGCANGCGCACAAATNATTTGAAGTTATTCTGCAAGTTCTGTGTGCGAAAGTTTTCTGTGCTGACGTCAGTTGTGCCTTCGCAACGAAAGGCAGACACAGAGAGAAAAGCTTACGCGGTCCCGCGCCTCTCCCTGCNAAAGCNTTCATTTTCAGCTTATTCCAATGAGNTTTTTCAATTAATTTCTGCCAAAACTCTGCAACTAAATTCGACATGAAGACGACATACAGTCCCAGAGCTGGCTACGGTAGTGAACGACTCTTCAAGACTTTCTTTTCGTTCCCAGGGGTTTAAACCAGGCAACGCGGGCCGTAGTTTGCAGACCCCTGGTATAGATGAAACACCTAGGGCAAACTCGTTATGTACCACTCATTGTATACTGAGACATTTTTGAAATCTCAGCATTATTTCATCTACTCTTTCATGGAGAATAGGAACGAACAAATCATTACAAATGACTGAAACATACACAATGCGATCGGAAGGTGGTCAAAATCGCCTTGAATAATTAATCAATTAGTATCACTGAAAGGTTGTTGGTGTAGTTCGAAAGTTCTGCTAGTGGTTCATCCTCACCACCAAAATTATTGCAGGTTGTTTACGCCTGAAATAACTTGCCACTGGTTTGTTACCCTCAACATCCGGAACGCATTTTATTCAGTAATGGAGAAGGCCATGCAGGTCAGTAATAGAAAGAGTTATCAGATCCACTGAATGGAAGTTGGGATTATTTCTGAAGGGCGATATCGATACCAAAACAATCCTAATTGAAAGCCCCAGAATCTATGCCCAGATGCTCCACTACCTGGAATGACAACTTCCTTTCACCGGGAAAATTTTTTGTCAATCAAATGTCTTTATTTTGTTAACAAACAATTTCATTTTTCGCCCAGGAGGTCAGTAATTGCGTATTCGTAGAGTTAGTCCAGCGATTCGTGAAATAACTGGCCAGAAATTTCACATCGAATCGCCTCGATTTCGATCGCATGCTCAGTAGACCATGCGCATTAAAGATCTCTTTCCCTTTTTTGACAGATTCAAGATGAGACATCATTATCTTCATTAAAATTTAAAATGTGTTTGCCAAACTAGATATTCAAGCATCTTTTTACGATGGTGTGTCAAGGTAAGAACTGGCAATCGGACAGAAGGAAGATGTCCAAACTGTCATCTCTGGCGCCTCCTGAAATTCGAGATGCGAGCAGCTACGTGCGGCTGAGAGCGGTGCTCTCTATTGCTACTGAAGTCTGAATTTCGCATGCTTCATGCAATGGATCGTATTGATTGAGCTTCGTTAACCTGTTTGTAGATGACGTAGCTACAGAGAGAAATGAGATCGGTCATAAGATATTTTCAATTCCCTTTGCACTTGCCGTTCTGCATGAGCTGCGAAGTCCTTTGAGCTGCCTTTCAACGGACACTGCAGGCAACAGTGCAGAAAGTTAGCCATGGTTGAAAGCACTCAAGGTGAACGTCTCCATTCACGTGAAGATCAGTGGCGTGTGGAGTGGGGGAAAACGGGCGACGGCCCAGGGAAAACACGACAGGGGGGCATCCAAAGAGGGGAATTACAAAAATTATATTTTATAAATGCTGTGACGAGATGCTTCGTATTGTAAGGCTACCAACAGATACTCCGTGGATCTGATGAAAACGTTCCTCAGGGGAGCATGCAAATCAAAGTTAAATGACCCGAGAGAGAGAGACGAAGCACTGCCATCATTCTATTAAGGCCTGATATCCTGTCGCTTTTCCCTTTGTAGATGGGCCTAATCCTGCTAGCCTAATTTTAATCTCTAACTTGTCTTCAAAACATCTCTCGATAAAATTATTGCAACACGAAATTGATATGGTTTTCTTAGATATTCTCTGCGTATGAACTGCTGTAAAACTTTTTATTTTTTCCAAAATTCTGCAAAAAAATTGTATTACTGCACAATTGCTTGTATATATTTTTAATATCTTCCGTTCAAACTTTTTTTCCTTTTTTTGTACCCGTTCCAAATTTTTTATCATGTGTCGTTATGAACGTC
>JGI24021J15306_10010788_pt1 | contig 11355 bp, 7 predicted proteins | sample Ectturendosymbi1_FD_15306 | JGI IMG/M metagenome (IMG submission 15306)
TCGCATCTATCACAATGTTACTTTTTCTGGCTGTTGTAGAATTTCAGTCGCGACTGAATGGAAGAACATATCATGTGTGATCATATCTGGGTTAAGAAGGGAAGTGGCTCTGAATGAGGAAAAACTTTTTTCAATTGTAAATGACCTTGCAAAGGCCTTCGCAGTTAATTCAGCAGCTTTGTATATTAAAATGGGTCGTCCAGGATGTGAAGTAGGTGTCCCAAAGGTCCCCAACCTATTTTTTCCCAAAGGTCCGCAGGCAGCCATTTGGAAAATATTGACTGATCATTTGCAAGTTCATCAAGTGATTACATCATAATCCTCCCTGTGCAATCTGCCGTAGTCATACGTGTCCCGAAAACATGCGACTTTCATTTTAACCTCTTTGCTACCAGTCAAAACTGAAACGACACTGACCTCACTTTTTCTACTAAAAATCAATAAAACTAGTTTTTTCCCATTCAAACGTCACTGCAATTGTTGTCTGCGACGAAAACACATGTGAAACATCTAACCAAGATGTTGGTTCCACAATGTGAAAATGAGAAAAAAGTAATCACAGGAAGGTGCTGTTTTTCCAGGTTTAAATTTGTCAAAGTGTCCCAGTGGCCCCACATTTCCCCTACATTATCCTACTGGGTTTGGTTTGCCTATTACAAGTTCTGTTTGACTACAAGCAAGCCTAACACCAGTCCAATGTTCCCTCTAAGATGCTCAACTGCGCAGTACCACCAAATCATTTGCGCAGTGAAATCTGATTCTCGTACACTTGCAACATTCCAAAACGTTGGAAAAGCAAGAAAACAGTGAGAAGCTATTTGAAATAAATATGTAGGCCCTACTTTCGTATTTTCATAAGACTTCATGCTTATCCTAAATTCCAATAATTCAATAAATTTGTAATTCATTTAGAATTCTGGCAACTCAACTATATTCATGTTCATGCTCACTAAAACCAACATTTGCTCAAATTTTCTTAGATGGAACGCTGGCTAAGTCTTTATATTATAATATTACCATAGCCGGCTTGCTAGTGCCATGGCGTTCACGCTAACAGAGAGGACTGCAGAAATGGTTTCGAAAGACTGTCTCCAGTGACTGTGACGTCACAAATCGAAAGTGTTGCCAGTGTGGACATTCTTTAATACAATTTATTTTGTAAAATTGAGGTTACTTTTTAACGCATCGTGCGGTTATGTTGCGAGTTGGGGTAAAGATTAAACAGATTGAAAACAAGCATTTGTACAATTGATTAATTTTTCCAGTTTGAATCATTTGGGGGGCACTGCCCCGAAAGCCCCCCCGTGGCTACGGGCCTAGGTCGCAGAGCCGATCATTATGGCCAATGCGGTCTATCAAGGTTTGCAAGGAAGTTACTTTTCGATTCACTATCTCTTTCAAAACCCAACAAATCAGATGTAGGCACTCAACTACCATGTTAACTTTATCTGAAATGCGATCCTGATGAATAGCATGAAATAGTGAAATGCATTGAGTTTTTTCCAAGCTATTGGCTTTTTGGAGTTAATCAGAGCTGAGATGATTATCCAGGCAGTTTGGGCGTAGAGGCCTGGCAGGCTCTGAGGTGTGAATATTACCATTCTTTCCTCAGTCGGTGCTCGGTGGTAACTGCTGGATGCTTTCAGCATAGCAAATATATCATTCAGCATGCGGAACACATTCATTTGTGGAGATTCATCAAAACCTTTCAGCTTAATCTGATTGAAAAGTCTGATTGTTAGATGCTTATGACTGACTTTCAGCTGAAACTGACGATGCTTTTGAGATTCTAACAGTTGAATGCTGTACTCCCTGCACAGCAGAATCGACAGAACCTTTGCATTCATTGCTGCTGGCATTTACACTTTCTGGCTGGCTAACAGCAAGAAAATTTTGTTTAGGTTACTACAAAAGTACCACTTTATTCTTGGATGGCTAGCTTTACATTTATGCTGTGACATTTATCAGCTGAAAATACCCACACAAGAAAGTAAATGAATAAAATCTGAAAAAGGCTTGGCTTGCTGAAAACGTTTGACACCGTGGAAAAGACTTGGCTTGCTAAAAGCGCCAGATTCAGTGGCATTCAAAGCGTTAATTATTACGTAACGTCAGTTTTTTAAGGTGTTTTAGGGGCCCGATTCGGATCCCTATGAATCAGAGAAAATCGGGTCCTTAGAATCAGAGAAATCGGGTCCGCACAGGTCCATCCTGGGTACCTGACATTTTCCTTAATAAAACCTAGGTAACGTAATTGTTTATCTCGTATAACCTGTCAAATTATAAATTGTTTCTTTGTATGGGATTTCAGAGAAGATTAGCGAGGTTACTGTCTGAACTGCACTTATTTGGTGTGAGACGAATCGGTTTTAGACGTTAATTGAAGCAACAATTCCACTCAGCTAAAACTTTTCGCAGTTGTCCAGATTTAATGTGAAAGTACCAATTTTATGGGTCCGCACAGGAAATTTATGGGTACGTTTTGAGCTCATAAAACGCCTTAAAAAAACCCTGCATGGAACATGACGTCGCGTAATATTATGCAGTGAAAATGAAGGACAGCATACAGATGTAGTGGAGGCTTTAGATATGTTTGTGGGTGTGGACTTTTAGACCACCCTGTAGATGACCGCCAGGGTATTTCACCAATCCAATGTGACAGTGACACAATGACAATCTTTGTTAACATTGATCAATTCTCTTACTATTGTGTTTTCACTTTTCTAATTTCCATTGACAATTGACTACTTTTTTGCATGATGGCTTTTTTTATTGTTTCTCTTCATTAACTGAGTCATACGAAACAATAAATAAATCAATCAAAAAACATAACGTCAAAACTTCACGATAAGCAGAAAGCTAGGACATAGGCGCAGGACGCGGGGGACTGAAGGCTGCAGCCCACAACTATTCCGCTTTCGGAAAAAAATAATTTTAAACACAAAATAAATTTTTGTGAACGTTTGCTGCATTATCATAATCTTTGGTTTTGTAAGTAATAATTAGGCGAAATTGAACTCTTCTAATATTAATGGGATTAAAATTGCATTAGATGTGTCTTTTTATTACTTAGAGAGGTTAATCGTATATTTTTTTAAATTTACCTTTGGGGCAAGAAGATACTTTTTCGCGGAAGCTCTATAGGCCCCCAGGTTTTTTGGACCCAACGCCTATGACCTGGGTAGTGAATAAGTCAGAGAGAGAAACTGTCATGGTTTTCCTTTATGGTGTATTAAACTAAAAAAACTTTGTGTAATTTGTTGCATTTTCACCACAAGACAAAAGAACAATTTATTTGCTTTGCAGCCCAACTGTGATATTCCGCAGTTCGTGCAGCATGTGGCGGTAAATATTTCCCCCAGCCCTGGTCTACAAGAACCCGTAGCAACTTTCGCGTTCGAAGTGATCGCCAGCATCAAGTTTTACTGTTTCGTCACGACATTTGATGCCTTCATCAGAAATATTATTTATGTGATTCATTTCAACGATGTGACCTTTCACCCGCACGTAACCCGGGGATGGGCAACCGTGAAGTTAGCTCAGGAAGTTAGTAGATCAATTCCGATCAATTAATTAATTTTTGCAATGCCACTTTATTTGCCGGTATGGCATCCACACTGCGCAACAGCCAGGTTATGTTCTGGTGTCATGCAGTAGTGAGCTTACAGTTCACTCGTGCCACTCCTTTGCGTGGCCAGACTTGGGAGCGAATTTTTCTTGTGTTGATCTTTATTACGTAACAAAAACATGGCAACAAATATTCAAAGGTTTCGCTTCAAGTAACGATAGTAGGCGTTTTACTGTATGTTGCTTTTGAACACTGGTGACACGCTTAGTGATTTTTAGACTGGCGTAGTGATCTAGTGATTTTTCAGTGCAATCTAGTGATTTTTTGCAAAGTATGTGTTTGAAAAAAATCGGCTCTCCTTTTTCTAACTCTTCAGACGTTTTCAATCCGTAAACAATGGATTACGTGAATGGTTGTTTGAAAATTTGCACCAACAGATCAAACAAGTGTTTCTAATTTGAGCTTCCAATCGTTTTCACTTCCGCACTGTTATTGCTGCAATATTGGCCATGACAGCATTTTCATTTCGTTGCAGGAACGCTGCAGAAGCAATAATCAAATGAATGTTATAGGTTGATTGGTCTTAAATACTCCGTGTGTGGTGTTGTTTTCAGCTCCTGATGATTGTTGGTATGACATTATCCAGGCTTCAGCATGATCTATTTTAACGAACTTGCAAATGATGCAAAGGTTTTTGGGCTATAAAGTAAATGACTAAATTATTTCAAGCCAAACTGCAAACTCCGACGCAAAAATTTTAAATCAAGTGAAGCTTTCTCAGATCTAGTGATTTTTTTTGTGAATCTAGTGATTTTTGCAGAAAAGCCTGTGGCAGCACCAGGTCTGCGGAGCCGCCGGAGCCGGTCATTTTCAGTGGAGTAGGAGCTGTTTTTAAGGTGTACAGACATTTCATCACGCGTCATTTCATCGCGCGACAATTAATCACTGACATCACTACAGTTAATCACACAGACTGTTAAACATCCAGACATTTAATCACTTAGACTCTTTATCACCAGACAGATCAACACGCACATTTGTACACAATACACCTTTTTTCAATTGTATACAATACATTTCGAACTCGCTCGTGGCATAAATCCTGTCGCCATTTACTGCCTTGTACGGAATAAGATTCAAGTTGTGTATGATCGCATGTTGAATGAAGCAATAAGAATGATTATTTTGGCTTCTCCTGAGAGAATACTACTAACTTTCGAGGGTGTAGCGATAAATGCTATTAGATCAGCATTTCCAAGTGTTACGGGTTGCTATTTTCATTTGACACAAAGTGATATGCGAAAAGTTAACGAAATTGGTATGAAAAAAAACACGAAAGGATTGACACACTAAGATTAGCTCTTCGCTGCTTACCTGCTTTAGATATCGTTCCTTCATCCGACATTACTGAAGTTTTTTTTATGCTAGCTGACATTTTTTGATACTAGCTGACAACATGCATTTTTTCGGTGTCATCACTTAACAAACTATCCAATGATTAAAATGTCAGTGATTAATTGTCACGTGATTAAATGTCACCAACCAGGTAAGTGATTAATTGTCTGCGTGGTTAGCTATCTAGTGATTAAATGTCAGTGATTAATTGTCGCGTGATGAAATGACGCGTGATGAAAAGTCACCTAACCGTTTTTAAAATTTAGCTGAAGCCGGAGCTGGAGCTGTTTTTTAAATTTGGCCGGAGCCGGAGCTGATGGTTAATTTAGCAGCTCCGGCTCCGGACCCTTTCTGAGATGCATCATCCGAGGCTCTCTGAACTGGCTCACAGCACCTTACTATCGTCAATTATGAATTAAGACTAAACAATATCACTCAGTGATGTATACAACTGGCTAGTCGACACGCTTGCCCGCATGCCGATCGCACATGGGAATGGCATCGGGATTGTTTACACAGGTCAGTAGTAGCTGACTAGCTGTTAGTGAGATTAAGGTTAGTTTCAGCGCTGCGCCATCGCGATTGCAGTGTTTTTTTGAGTTTTTTTAAAAGGGTGTCGTGGTGAAGCTTTAGGGTGTCGACACCATTTTCCCTTCTATGTCTGATAGTTTTCATTTTCACAAAAACGCAAGTTTCCCTCCAAATATGCTGAATTATTTGAATACGACATTCACTTTTGGCAAACAAACTGAATAGAAAGGTTGAATGTAAGCCTACACACTCATTCACATACTCCTTTTCGTGCCCGCTTTTCCTTTGGGGAGAGTCGCGGGCCAGCAGTCCTAGGAGGACCCCAAATACCTCACGATCAACAGCAATCTCAGATAGTTCTGCTGGCTCTACATCAAGACGGGACTAAGCAAAGTTGGAGTTGTAGTCACTCCACCTGGTCCATGGGCGACCTCTTGGCCGCTTTCTCGTGGGTGTACTGTAGCTTGAAGAACTCAATTCGCCATTCTTTCCTGGAAAAATCTGGATATATAGCTGAACTGACATAGCTGGAATCTCTCGATTCAGAGAAGAGGCTTGACATCCAGGGCTTTACGGATTTCATACCTGTGCTCTGTTACGAAGTGTCACACTGAGAACTCTTTGCAAATGTCCCATCTCTGCTGTTTGTTCTTTTGACAGTATTCTTTCAGTCGTCACCTAAGATTCATGACCACAGGTGAGGATCGGAGCAAAGACCGGTTTAAAAACTGAAAGCTTTGCGTTCTTTGAAAGCTCCCCTTCCGTCACCACGGAGCAATAAAGCTCACGCAGAACTGCGTTTGCATTGCCAATCCGTGTATCAATCTCTTTGTTCCGACTTTCGTCACTCGTGAATACCACCCCAAGGTACTTGAACGTCTCCACCTGTATTTCCGCTCACTTGCAGAAAACACTGCCTTGGTCGTCTTAAGAGACATAATACCTCAATCTTTTTAGTGCTGTTTTTTGTTCCTGCTTGGTCGCACGCAGCATAAAACTGATCAAATCCGTGCTGAAGACCCTGCCGAGAAGATCCAAGCATGCTACACCAATTCGTCCGCAAAAAGCAAACGCTTCATCCTGCAGTCCTCAACAGTGACACTCTTATCGACGCGTCTGTGACTGTCTATCCACTTCATACAGACCAGGGATCTTCAAATTTTCTGGGAGAGACCACATAAGCTGTTGCAATAACAGTTGTAGGGCCGGATATCCTGCGTAATGTGATTTTTTCAGGATGATACATTCTACCAAAGCAACACAGTTTTCGTAAATATATTATATTTTCATTATTGGCAAAATGTGTTTTGCAGCCGGGTGAAATGGCGTCGCAGGTCGAATTTGGCCCGCGGGCTGTAGTGTGGACTGTGGAGAAACCTGGTATAGACTATAAAGAAGAGTGGAGACAGGACACACCATTGTAGGAGTCCAACATCATCGCTGAATGGTTGTGAGTTAACTCCGCGGAAAAGGGACACAATTTTCTGAGCAAGAATACAGCTACTTGACGGCCAGCAAGTCAACACCGTACTGCCACAACACCCCCAGAAGCTTTTCGCGAGGAATCCGGCCATATACTTTCCCGAGGTCAACAAAACAGGTGTAGCCTGTAAGTCAGTGGCATGCTCCCAGTATTTCTCGAAAATTTGCCGGAGAGTAGAAATTTGTTCTGCACTGCTATAGCCGCGACAAAAACCGCATTGGGTATCACCCAGCTTTGGTTCAACTATTTTCGCGGCATCTTGGCGTACACTCTTCCCGGGAGGCTTGCAAAGAGATGCCCCGGTAGTTGGTTGATTCACTCCTTTTCGGGAAGGGGAAGATCAATTTGCTAAACTTTCGTCAACCTTCCAAACCCCGTGCCACTTGACACACACGAGTCAGCCAAACCATCCAGCATTCCAGGTTCCCTAATTCACTATCAAACTTTTCAAAATTGGCTTTAAGCTTGGATTTAGCAGCAGCATCAGAGAGCCTATTGATGCACAGTTCTACGGACGCTTTCATCTGTGCAAAGTCAAAACATCCCGGCTGAAAAATTTGCTTAGTTCTGCCAGGCGAGGTGCCAATGTTGACAAAAGGAAGGCACCATGTTGAAATTTTTTGTTTTCATAAGTCGCAGTAAAACAACGTACATTTCATCATTCCTAACTTCTGACAGCTGCTTCAGTGCGGCCCAAAGAGCCAAAATCTTACTCCTAGCTCTCACTGTTGCCTCACTCGACAACCACCTTGTTTTGCATGCACGCTGCAACTGCCAACCTTTTGTCTTCCTTGTAGTCTGATGCATCACCAGGCAAACCGATCGCAACGGTGAAACAGTAAAACACTTCCACAATTGCATTACAGTGCTTTTGCAGTTTCGTAGACTATACTGTACCAATCTGCGGCAGTATAGAGAGGCCGAAGCGAGGCGGTGCGCATGGCAGTGCACAGATACCAAACATAATTTTCGCTTCCAACTTCTGCGCCAGAAGATTGCGTCGGCCTATAACATTGCAGCCGTCTGTCGGAATAGCCACGTGCAGGAAAACATGGTTTCCTCAAATCGTTTTACTTCAATACAAGGCAAAACCATATCTAGGCTTTCAGAATTTAGGGTGTCATTTTGACACCCAAAAATGGCTTTAAAAACACTGGCGATCGCATTACTTGAAGTGACAATTCGTTTCACATGATTTCATGGACCCTACGTGCGCTTTCCAAGAACACTGAAACTTGTTTTGAAACGATGTACATGCCGTTTATCTCTCACCTTTGCAAAATATATCTCTCACTTTTGCAAAAAATATCTTAATCATTTTCACAGAAAAGAAAGCTGTTGTCTAAAATAGCCACAATTAAAGTCATTGCCGAACGCCGATAGTAATTGGTTAAAGCAGATCTCCTCTGTGAGTTTTGTAACCGATGTTATTGATATCGGTGTGTGTCCAGAATTTGAATAAACAAGAAAAATGGAGAAGTGCATTCTCCTGGTCTGCAGTCTCCACACATCGGCTACGCGACACTGTCGCAAAACGCACTAGGCTTTCATGATGATACCGTTCCAAATGGATGCTCCTGTGAAGTTATTTGAATATTCTGTAACTATCGTAACAAAAAGCTGAAGCAATTGAGCCTACCAACCAACTCAAAACTTGACTCGTCCGTTGTTTACCTCTGTTACGTCAAGCAATTATAAGAGTCTATTCCAACTCCTTTCGTCACGCGAACTTCGTTAACTGATTTCTGCCGCGCTGCTATTGTGTAGACTGTAGAGGACGAAGGTAAGTGACTGTGTTACCGTTAGCTAATTAGATTCAATCGTGCAACGCTTTACAAGCAGCAACATGACCGAGGACTAAAAATCAGATTATCATTCGCCCACTGACAGTTGCCATGATTCGCTCATGCTGCGCGACTAATTACTTTGATCGAAATAGGTCGCCGCGGCGAAATTCGAGGCTCTGTTCTGCCAGGGATTAAGGTCCCATGCGTTTATATTTCAAGTTGGGACTTATTCCAGTCACATCAGATTGTGGAATTACTGCCGAGTGTGGTGTGGACAAGTCAGTCAACACCAGCGCATGTTTGCGCATTTTGTGAGACTAAAGAAACGCAAAGTGTGACGCTTACGCACTTTTTTTGTGGCACAAACAGTCACAATCGGCGAGTAGAGGATCAGCCTGGAGTCGGATTTTTTAAAAGAATTTTTACTCACTCCGACTACTTTAGACCAAACTCCTTCCGACTACGCAGGCCTGGTAGTGGTAGCAGTGTTCAAAATTAGTTCAAAATATGTTGGAATAACACACTCACTTGCTACAAGAAGGACACTAGGAATACCGAATTTGCTAAAGTGTATTAACAAAGCACAGCCAGAACGGAGCCGGAGCATGCTATAAAAAAACACAGCTCCGGAGCCGGAGCCATTTCATTTTTACAAGAGCTCCGCAGCCATGGGCAGCACTGCTTTTGAACGCAGAGATTGTGGCAGGTAATCCGGCAAGGCAGTGATTGGCTGCTGATAGCGGCAAGCCACACAATTTGGCGCTGTGTGAAAAGAAGCCCAAGTGAATATGTAGCCATGGGCGTCCTCGAGGGGGAAAACAGCGTTTGACCCCCTTAGATATTTGGTCTAAGAACCGTCAAAAAGTCAATCGGGCAACCCTAGTTACAGAACTTGTGAGCGGATTGTTCGATTGTTAGCCTTTATTGCGTAACAATATGGCAACAAATCTTCACAGGTTCTCTTCAAGTTACGGTAGTAGGCGTTTTGGCACATATGTGATTGTTGAACGCAGACATCTTTGGCAGAAAAAGCTGCGACACAGTGACTGCTGACAGCGGTAAGCTTCGTAGTTTTGTACTGCGTGAAAAGAAGCACGAATGAAAAAGGAGAATTGCTGCGCCAACTAAGCGCGATTTTTGCGACTGTTGTCGTAACTCGTAACACGGCACAATTTCGTTTTGGTGCAGAAAGGGCAAAGCCTTTTGTGAACGCACATTTGCATTGCATCGTCAGCAACCTGAACAGGATAAGCAAAATGTCGAGGTTGCCCCCTCCCCCTGGAAAAATTTATGCGGACGCCCATGCCTTTGTGATATATTATGGACCACGAGCCGGAGTCAACAACGAAAATAAATAAAATAAAATTTACAATTTACCTTCGGGACAGACTTAATGAGGAACTACCGCTGTGTTTATGCATTTCTGATCAAGGTTGGCACTTTGCAAGGAAAGGCTGCACGTAAATTTTTCACACAGTATGTGGCATCTGCAAAGTTTTCAGCTTTTCATGCAAATACTTCTAAAATAATTTGTTAATTTAAGTGCTAAATTTTCTCCTACTGCCTAAGGTTTTTGTATTTTATTTGTTTATTTGTTCATTTTCCTCAGACGCATGGTCCAAATCACAGGAGTACAGAAACGCTAAGACTCAACACATCGCAACCAGAAGGGGCAACCGGGCAATAGCCCTCCACTATAATTTCAAGGACATTGTGAAAGCGCCAATAAAGTTTTTGGTTGTTAGGTACAACAACAACTAAACCAGTTACAATCGTTTTGCTCCCCCACGAAAATTTCAGCTAATTACGGCTCTGTATTGTATGGCATTGAATTTGCAATTCTAGTTTTTCGAAAAAAGTTTATTTCAATTTAGATTTTCGCCACATTTGGTGTAGGTCACCGATTTGTGTCAATCGCTTGTTCACGTAATAAATTTTCTGATAAAAACCAGTCAGCACAGTCGATTGTCATCGTGCTTTTCAATTGCGTGGTTTCGATTTGCAGCTTATTACGAAATAGATGACAACGGCTCATTGCACGATACAGGCGTTGATTTATGTTTTTCGAGAAACACCACATTCAGTTTGAACACATCCTGTGTGTTTACCAAAGTGTTACAGCAAAGTGTTCCTGCACCATCTGTTTCCACAGTACTTTAATTGCCGAATGGCATGGCTCATTTTCATTTTCTACAATTTCTACCCTCAAGTTTCTAGCAATTTCTACTTGCATTGTTGTGACCTCATAGGCTAACGTGCCTATTTTTTCATGCCATAAGTTTGCGGACATTTTATATAATTTAAATGAATTGAACTGCAACACAGAACTTGCAACGTTGCAAGTAATGTTGCCTTTTTACCAATGTCTCCAGCACGGAACAATGAAATATTTTATATGCGCATGCCAATTCCATTTATCTGTTGTGCATGACGCTTTACATTCAAATCAGCATTAAAGAAAGTCCATTTTCAATCTTTGTTCAATCGCTAACGCAATCATGCAACAAGCTACACTGATGTTGACCTTTTAAGAGAGTCTACCCAAAACAGTGTGGAGCACGTGTCAAGGTACGTTGGCCCTTGGCCTATAG
>JGI24021J15306_10010789_pt1 | contig 11354 bp, 12 predicted proteins | sample Ectturendosymbi1_FD_15306 | JGI IMG/M metagenome (IMG submission 15306)
GTCGGTCGCACAACACAGTCTCCTTTGAAGATTCGATCAACAAAAAAAATGATACGAGTTGGCGACAATGGCTTCGCCAAGCCGCGCGAAAAAAGAACCGCAACAAGAAAGTGATTTTCCGAGAGACGTTCCTCAACGTGACGTGGTCCCATAACTTCGCACAGTCCGGAATCTTGTCCGCAATGGCATAGTTCGTGTCATGCGGGTTAACTTGGACGGAAGAGGCACCGTGTGCAGCAAAATCCCGGTCAAAACGCTAATGACGCCACATCCTGCTTTCGCATGACGTAACAATAGCGCTCCTAAGGAGAGACATCATCTGACAATACTGCTTTTCACGAGGCGCAGGTTTTGCGATTGACAAAGAATTAAGCTTTGAACCAGGAGGGGGGTTTGGAAGGGGGTCTCGACTCCAACGTTCCCCCTCCTTACGGGGCATCACATGTCCTGGTTTGGAGGCCGTTTGCTGCTTTTCGTTCCGCATTTAAAGCTTCAGGCCATAAAAAGTGGCCAACGCCCCGACCCGAACACTCGCGCCTTTCGCAAAGATCGGCGTGTTTCGGAAAATCATGTTCCGTATGACCGCGCATGGGATTTCGTCATCAGGCAGCACGCGCGCGCTAACCAATCAGACTTTGCTACGTTTCACAGCGATACCAGTAAAAAGCGCAGTGCAAAGTAGACAAGGTGGGAGGTTAAAAAGGCGGGCGGGGGATGGTCAACGCATCAGGCAGCGAAAGATTTATGGGAAGAGGCGATTTCAAATGAGTTGATACAAGAAAAAAGGCAAAAAAAAAATTTTTAAGAAAAAAATACCCGGTTATTACGCTCGTAAGTGGAAAAAACAGTTTCGGACGGTGTTTTCCAAAATTTCAAAATATTTCTTCTTGTTTATCATAAAAAACAAACAAAAAAACGGTATAGTGCGACGGAAGAAGGTCGAGCTTGTAAAACGCCACCCCCCCAAGACTGCGGACGTAGACATGCGCTGGCGCACGGAGCAGAACGGCGGTTTCGTACAAAAAAATTTGCCAGGAAGAGGAAACAAAACAGAAACAGAGCAGCGAACGAAACGCTTTCGAACTATCAGTTTCCTGGAACGAAAACTTAAACGTCGATCTCCCCCCAAGTGACGACGTCAGGCATGTTCAAAACCAGGCAATCGGGTTGCGCCGCAGCGCCATCCTCCGGTGACGCTTGCTCTGGACTTCCTGTCGAAAGAAGAAAATCGAATCGAAGGATATTTCTTTTTTGTTTTCAAGTAATTTTTTGCGCCGATTTCACGAAGCAAACCCCCCACCCCTGCGGAAACAGCGAAATATAGCGCTTTACGCAACGAAGCAGAACAGCTTGCCTGCGCGAAGTCATGGCAACCACCCCCACCCGCAAAAGCACATCGACCTGCCTGTGGTTATCGCAACAAACAAGGTTGAAAGGTCACGGCGTCGCGAAAGCACTGGGCTTTTCGACGACGCGTCAGTGTTTGTGACGTATATCGCTTCGCAGAAACCGGCAACGCCATGGGTTTCGTCCGGAAACACTTCAAATTGATTTCGTGGGCAGCGATCAAACCAACTGCATCATTTGAACGGTTTGCGTCGCTATTCTAACCAATCAAGTGTGCAGCAAACGCGCAACCATGGCAACAAACAGCTTCTAAAATATCTCAAGGGCAACACTGCAAACGTCGGCACTGCACGGGGCAAGGGGGGGTTGCAGGTTTCGCTTCAAGATAACGTTGCTCTGCAGCAGGGGCCTCCAAACTACGGCCAGCGGAACCATTTCATCCGGCTCGTGAAGACATTTTGTCAATAATGAAAAAATAATATAATTATGAACATTTGTTGGTTTGGTAGAATGGGACATGTCCCGAAACAATCACGTTACGTAAGAAGTCCGGCCTCCGGAGCTGTAAGTTTATGTGACCCTCGGACAATGACGTTTGGAGACCCTGGTCTGCAGGATTCATTTTTAATTATAAAATGCAGAACTTTGACAACGCTACACCACCACCATTGTCGTCGTCATCATCGTGGTTACCAGGCAACAGACAAGCACCTACCTTCGCCCATTTCACGCATCGGCGATTTGTTGCCCGCCGCTTTCCCGCAGCTTGGTTTCTCTGAAAAGAGGAGACAAAATAGGAGTCGTGAGGAAGTCCGTCATGAAATATCGAAAGAAGATATAATTTTGCGGGGAAGATTTTGAAAACAAACAAAGTAATTCTACGGTGCAACACTGCAAAAACAGAGAAGATAATTTGGCGGTGCAACACTGCAAAAATAACAAGAAGGTAATTTTTGTGGCGAACATTTTGAAACAAAGAAAATAATAATTCGGCGCAACACCGCAAAATTAGTGAAGATAATTTTGCAACGCAACACTGTAAAAAACAAGAAGGTAATACAGCGGAAATCGCTTAATAGAGCATCGGTTTATAGAGCAAACCGCTTATTCGAGCAGTTTCGGCTGAAAAAAAACGATCCTATCTTTTTCCTCATAGTTTTTCGCTTATTAGAGCAGGCACACCGCTTATTAGAGCATTCAGACGTGCAGCAGTGATCATGCTGTAGACCAGGTAACCAAAAATGAAGTAAAACAATCAAAAATCGACCAGTTCTTTTGTGTTGAAGAGGGGCAAGAGTGAACAGTGTCCACCACAACAGCTACTGTGCAATACATTATGGTAAAAATATTGCAAAAATACAGTAACTTTTCTTTTTACAATACTGTGTACAGTGTTCACAACGAGAACCAAATACGGTCCCTGATATTGACATGTGTATTGGTGAACCCTTAGTGTGAATGACACCCTATTTTTATTGCAAAAAGTTATCATTGGATAAAAGAGCAACTGTTTATTGGAGCAGGTTTCGCTATTCCCATGGGTGCTCTATTAAGCGGTTTCCACTGTAACCGCAGAAACACAGATAATGGTTCTTCCAGTCTTGCCTTGAGCAGGCACAGGCTTGGATAAGTGCAACGCGTATGAATTAAATGATTTCAACGATAGATCAGACAGAAAAAGCAATTTTTAGTTAAATTTTTGAGGAAGAAATCAAGAAACACCGGCCGGCATGCATCCCATGATCTGTTCTTCACGCCGCGCCCGACACATCCTTAGAGGACCAATAACACGCCCCTGGGGCACACCCGTGGAGGTGCTGATGACGATCTACTTCAGATCTTACTTTTAACGGGCGTGAAAGAAGAATTCGCTCCAGCTCCCAAGTCAAACAAATTGCTCGGAGCAGAACCTCGTCGTCTCTGAGACATGAAAAATTAAAAAAGCACAATTTCAGGTTAATTTTCAACCTGGCAACGCGCCTTCACGACGGCGACGTAATGAAAGTCAACGGAACATCGGCGACTAAAGATTGCGTCATGATTGCGTCATGCAATTTTGTCACGTGTTCACGAAGTTACACTTCTTTCTTGTATTCAAAAAGATCCGAAAGTTTTTTTAATGCAAAAAATAAAGTAAACGAAATACTTTCAGAAGATCCTTCGAAGCATTTTCTGCGAATTGCGACTGATCTAACTTTGTCAAATACATTTTGATCAGCAAACGTTCAGTTTCCCCTTTTTTACAAACAAACGAATAAAAAGAACAAAAAACGATTAAAATGCCAAAATCAAGCAACATTATGATGAAACAAAGCTCATACTCCGCACCTATTCAGCAAACCAGCCACCGCTTAGCGTACCCACCAACAAGCAACACCAGAACACACTTTAAACGTGCGCAAAACCAAACCGAAGGCGTGTACGACGTCACCGACAGGCAGAACGAGGCGCGCATGACGTCACAGAGGCGGAACAACGTCGCGATGAAAGCTGACGCGTTCGTCAGTGAGGAAGAGGGAGGGGACGCCTCACCAGCATGCTGTCGCCACAACAGGTCTTGTGAACGCATTCCTGCTGCGCGCACTGCATCGTGCAGTGACTGATGGAGATGGACGGCCGGGAACGGTCCGGGTTCTCGGGGAGGAACTCCGGCTGCAGAGTGGAGGAGTGGATGCCCTCGTCGTGCAGCGCGACTTTCATCTGAAACGTCAGAGATTCGTTCGGGTTTGAAAGGTGCGCTGCTGAATTTGTTGCGGGCAGGCCGGGAAGAAAGGTTTATTGGTGAGTTCGGTCGTGGGATTCGAAGGAACAAAGCAGGCGTCCTCAACCTTTTCAAGCATGTGACCAAATTAGTACATAAGCAGAGGGTCCGTGGTCCACCGACTGCACAACTTCTCCATTGCGACAACTGTTGCATGTGGATACAGCAGGAATAAAAACAACATTAAATAACAACGTGCGCTACAATCAGCGCGAAAGCTGAGCCTCTTTGTTGCTAGAAAAGATATATATTCGAGGCTCAATACATGACGGTGCACAGATCTAGTCATATTCTACATTGAGCTTGCTTCTAGATTTAGTTTTCATGGAAACAAAAGCTGCCTGTCTGCCCCAAAATGCCTTCAGCAACTACATATTGTGCACAGCATGGTAGGCTACGTGGAAATTTCCAAGTCGCAATAATTTCTAACACATAATCACGAAAGAGAACGTATTGTGACGTTTGCAGTTCGAGACGTTTGCAAAACGTACTCAATTTTCAATAAGACCAGTCAGGCTGTGGACCGTCAAAATTTCTTCCATGGCCCAAAAATTGCTGTAATAAAGGGAGGTTATGTAAAGCAAAAGAAACCACTCGAAGACTTTTGATATCAATGTCGGCGCCAAACAAGAAGAGCGTGATCACTAGCACGCGCTTCTTTACAGTTTGGCGATAAACCGGTGTCTCTGCACTACAGTAGCCAAGCAATACTACAGCTAGGCAACACTGCAGCTAGGCAACACTGCAGCAAGGCAACACTGCAGACACTGTAGCTGGGCAACACTGCAGCTAGGCAACACTGCGAATGCAAACCCGAATAAACTCAAATGAAAGCAACGTGAGTTTCCTTTAAAGCTATTCTCAGTGATCAGCTCATTGCAACCACATGTTGCATCATCGCGAAGCGTATGCACGTCGCTCTGTGACGCAACAAACAGCTGGAACGCGCTTCTTCGGCGACACTCACCTTCTTGGCCACTTGCAAGTAGGTTTCTTTGTCCTCGCACTGAAGATGGACGGTGGCGACCAGTTTCTCGCCGGTCAGCTGCCATATATGGAAGTCGTGGATACCGTGCACGCCTTCTATGCGCTGTATCCTGCGACGGGCAATAAAAGTCGAGGTCACGACGAGAATGGCATTGCGCTCGACGATGAATTGAAGTGCGCAGCGACATGCGGGCTTCGGGCGACTCCGGAAAGTTGCCCGGACATCTGCTGCGCCAGCGTGGCTTGACGTGAATGCTGAGTTTAACGCATCCCGCCAGCACGTTAGACGAGCAGGTGAAGTAGGCCAATGTGACGAAACAGGTGCGGTTTGTGACGAAACAGCTGCGTGTTTTGCGCAACAACGAATTCGTTTAAACACGATTCAAAATAACCATTCGAAAAAACGATCCGTTTAAAATTAAAACTGATCCGTTTAAAATAAAACTGATCCGTTTAAAATAAAATAGACCCGTTCAAAAGCAACTAATCCGTTTGATCAAAACTGAACTGCTTGGAAGAGGGGGGCAAAATTTTCTGCGGTACACGTCACAAGACGCGTGACGCGATTATTTCTCGTCAACGGCGAGCGCATGACAGATGAGCAAGGCCGGATATTCATGGCAGGCTGTCCAGGAAACATCGCTTCGTGTATAACTGAGGAGTCGCCTCGTGCCATGGCATTGCAATGCTTTACAAGCAATCAGGTTGCCCTTTCAAAAGATGGCAACAGGCAACTGTCCGTTCGGGCAGCACGCGAGCAAGCGGTTTCGCAAATTATAACCTCACTATGCGACGACGATATTGTCCACGTCATGCACACGTGTCAAAAAGTCACGTGACTGGCATGAATCATAGGTTTGGACATTCAGCCGCAAGGCCGTGTGTAAATGGGTTTCGTACGACGTCTTGCCGTGTAAAGCCGTGTGTAAAGGGGTTTCACAACGTCTTGCTCTGGAATGTACTTGTTAACTGGTTTGCAAAGAGACCAGGGATTAACATGGCAGTGGAAACAGCACATTAAGCTTAAGTTTGCTGAAAACGAATCTTTCTTACGCTGGGAAGAAAGAACTATTTCTTCTCCAGATGATTTTTCAGCCAGCAGGATGTTGTTTTTCAAATATAAACAACGTTTGGGGCTGAACACTACGTGAAAGAAATCCTGAACACGACGAGCCATCAATAAAAGTTGACACCTTGCTTGATTTTATAAAAGCAGCTGCTGATAAACGGCGTCGGCAGAGTAAGAGGGGCCAGGCCAGGCCAGGGCTGGGGCGCTCTGAGGTTAGATTGCGCCCGAGGCAAGAAGCAAATTTGACGCCCCCATGTTCGAACCTGAATGTGCTGCATTGAAGAAAGTACTTGTGACATTGTTGGGACTTTTCGGCGCCCAGGACATCGAGTCTCCCTTGCTCCCTCTCGGTAAGCCCCTGGGTCAGAGGTCAGCATTTAAAACCCGCTGGAAACTTAGCAAGTTGACTGTACGCAAACTCAACCTTTCAGGGCTTCAGAAAAAAATTTGCAACTGAAACAATTTAATTATTATATCTTTCAAAATCACTGAAACCATCAAACAGAGGCTTTAAACTTTGGACGTTGTCGCATGCGAGCGCTAACAAGTACGTCGTGTTTGACAATATCACAGCGATTGTGCTGACAATGTGACCTCAAGCGAGAAGCAGCAAGGTTTAATCACAATGTAATAGAAGCTCAAACGTGCGTCCGGCAGGCGGCCGTGTCAACAGCAGCATGCAGCAATCAGGTTGCGATGAACTCGCTGCAAATACGAGGTTATGCTACAGACAGACAAGCACGCCGAGTCTACATCCTGGCACGACTGGCATGCATCGAATTGTCAGTTGCAGAGGCACTGCACGTGACGAAAGCCATACGCACACAGTACAAGGTTTTGCTGTCTCGCTGCTGGCCGGGTTAATCTTTCACCAGCTTTGATTCTGTTGTTTGCTTTCTGGTAACGAAATCAATTGCAACGTCAAGTATGACTGCAGGTTGGCAAAATTCGTCATGAATCAATGTGTTCAATCAATCATGAAGATCATGCAGCAGAGTAAGCACCGAATTTCTCAAATTGACTCGGTATAAACTCGCAGCAACTCGACCGGGTAGGAAAATACCACGCTTGAGCGATGCAGTCACGTGATGACCTTGTTACGCAACAAAGAAAACGGCAATCGTCGACTCACTTGTTCTTGATCCTTTCCAACTCGATATGCTTCGGCACTGTCTGCAGCAGGATGAGGCTGGACTGTTTGAAGAGCGGCCACGTGGTCGTTGCCATGATAACGACCAGCAACAGGCTCATGACGGGGTCGATGTACTTGACCCAGTGATTGATCACGATCAGATGCGCGGCCGCTGTCGTCGACTGGTGGTACGAGCCGGTTGCGTTTGGTGGGACGGTCACGCTTGAGTGCGTCGGAACGTGCGGGACTTCCTTCTCTTGCTGCAAGTTACAAGGATTTCTGATGACAGGGTTGTTTCGGAGCAGTGCTTCCCAGCGGTTGGGTAAATTTTGGGGGCGCAGGACCCACAGTGGGGTGATTTGACACACAAAAGCGACAACTGAAGAATGAGTTTCAATGGTGGACGAAGGCTTCATCCACTTCATTAGGATGTCTCTTTTTTAATAATGAATAATCGTATGTTTTACAGGAACACCACGACTTTGTCGATGATTAAAAGTGGGGCATGGCCAAAAAAGGTTGGGAAACACTGCTTCAGAACCATCTTAACGACAGGAGTGTTTTGCGCCTTAATGACTTGACAGTGCTGGCGAAACATGTAATTGCAGCACCAAAAACCGAACACCATTGGATTGGCGGCATCTTTCGAACTGCTGCGCCTTGCTCTGACAACACAAAGGCACAAACGATGCGTTATTTCTATTGGTCGGCAAGGGAGCGTTTCGGCTGAAAACGCTGCGGCAGTTAATTCGTGAAGGTAGAGGACAGTGACGTAGTCCCATCAGTCACAATAAATAACAACGTTGCGGGCGCAAAAGGGCGTTCTCTCACAGGTGGGGGGTGGTTAATGTTTTGCGAGCAGTGACGAAAAGTGCTGTTATTTGTTGACAGAATGCCAATGCGCAAATGCGAAGGAGGCAGTTAATGGAAAAGTCGACTGCGACTTATTCAACCACATCGGTGAAAACATTAAAGTTATTTGAATAAAGCGCTAAAAACACTATTATTCAAATAAATCGGTAAACACATCAGATTTATTCAACTAAATCAGTGAAAACACAAATTTGTTCAACTAAGTGAAAACATCAAATTTATTCCATTAAGTCGGTGGAAACACAAAATATATTCAAAGAAATCGGTGAAACGCCAAATTAATTCAAATAAATCGGGAAAAAACATCAACTTTATTCAACTAAACCGGAAAAACACCAACTTCATTAAGCTAAATCAGTGAAAACACCAAATCGAATTAAATAACGCCAAGGACCACTGCAAGTCAAACCCGAACAGCAAACTGACCGGTACGAACATGATGACCAGAGCACTCATGATGACAATGACCGACCCGAGCGCGTCGCCAACTACGTGGAGGAAGACCGCCCTCATGTTCATCTGCTCATCGTCTGCAGCTTGCGACCGTTGTTGCTCCTGCGGCAGTAGCACAAGGATAAAGGTTAGGCCAAAGTCATTTCCTGTTCTAGCTGCGCCGCCATCACGGCACTCAATCGAACTCGCACGACGTAATTCCTGGCATTGAGCGATGCGCGGTTTGACGCGTCACACCATTGTCTGCGGCCGAAGTCCAACTCCTTGAACCCAACGCAACAGTTCAATGTTGCGTCATTTCTAAGACTTTACATGACTTACGCAACCAACTCGCACCAACAGTCAAGTCAAAAGCATTTTGGGGGCGCGCGATATTTCAGTTCCGAATTTTTTTAAATCCACAAACAGGGTTTTCAATGACTCACTTTTGGCGCCTCGTATCAAGCTTCAGTTGAAATGCGTAAATTTTCGTGAAACGGAGCAAACAACAAATATTTAAATTACGATGCAAGCTCAGCAAAAATATATAACTTGAAGACCACAACAGAGGTTCTCTATTTTGCGCATGTTTATGAAACCCGTGAAAATAACCTTGAAATGACTACGGGAAAAAAAACGGGAATTCTGAAAAAAAACAGGAATACGTGGAAAAAAAAACGGGACTACGGGAAAAAAAACGGGAATTCTGCCCACAAGATACAAAATATGTGAAAGAACTTGGTGTGGGGCCGGAGGAACTATCAGAGATTGCTGAAAACTGTGAGGTATTTCGAGTCCTTCTAGGGTTGCTGTCCCGAGACACTCTAGAGACGAAAGCGGGTGTGAAAATGAATAAAAAAGTCTAAATGAAATCTTTGACAGCAAATATTCTACTTGTTTACACAAAGTTGCCATCAGGAAAATCTCTGAAAGTTTGTACGCAAATCCTGAAAACGGGAAGTCGAAAATCCATTAAATCCCGGGAACTCCCGAAGCCGAGATCACGGCCTTCGAAACCGGACCAGAACGCTGCGCTGCTTGAAACAACGGCGCGGTTGAATCCATGCGCTGGTGTTTGCCCGAAGAGATTGTGGTAATCGCGGTACACTTGCGGAAAATGCGGAACTCGTGGTAACCATACACGCGGTAAAATGCGGCACTCGCGGAAAAAATGTGGACTCGCGGTAACCATTCGCGGTAAAATGCGACATTTTCGCGGTAATCACTTATGGTAAAATGCGAAACTCGCGGTAACTTGTGTTGTTTTGCGCGTGGGTCTTCGCACTTCGCGAAGCACTGCTTTCACATATACGACAAAATGAAAGAGCAACACTTCCGGACGAGACACATACGTTTCCATTGTTCGCCTCCTCGCTAGTGTCCAGCGCCGAACAACCTGCCGTGCCGTTCTCGGCGAGATGCTGCGTTCGCGACTCGGCCTCCTCCAGCCCCGGCGCTTCCGCGTGCGTGTCTTTGTGATCGTGAGCATGTCCGTGACCGTGATCGTGACCGGCGTGAGAGTGACTGCCGAACATGACCAGGCCGAAGACGTTGATCACGAGACCGCCTGGGAAAGAAGTGAGACCGTTGCGACGGGGTAGAAAGACAGATGGAGACGTGAACACATTGCTGTTTTATTCTTTAGGGGGAGTGAGTCATCACGTAAGGGAGGTAAGGGGAGAATGAGCCATCTCATAACTGAAAACCCAGTTCCCGTTTGAGCGATTGCAAGCCTCGTTCTTGGTCTGTTCAAGTTTGTGACACGCATTTCAGCACTGTGCTTATCCACAACGTTCGTGAAGCAATCATATTTTTGCAATATACGTGAGGAATGGAAATATAGTTTTGTAGCAAAGTTAGCCAGATCTGGTTGCTTACAATTGCATGCACGACCTACACCACTCCATATACGTCGTGATTCTATTTCAAGACATCACCGTGAAAACTGCAAACGTTTTTTGTGACACTAATCCTGGCCGCTTCAATCTGCACACATCACATTTTGTTAACGTCACAATTCCACTTATCATATAAACGCATCGGACACATAAAGCCTCATACTCAGGCCGCAACATCCTTTTACTCAGTGCTATCAACAAACTGTTCCCTTTAAGCCAGAAGCTTTGCCTTTGGTAGAACTGCTGGTCTCCTATTAACCACTGGTCCTTCGCAGCCTTCTGCTTCGACATACAACATTATAAACTGGTTTGTCTGAACGTTGTCGCAGCAAAATACAGCGGATGCCAAGTATTAAAATTACCGCATACGCGCCACATATTGTTGTTTGTGTTCTTCATCTACGCATTGAGTCCCTTGCAAGCACCACGTGTGTGCAAGTTATGAGTGGCGTGGGCGTGAATACATTAAATAAACAAAATACATAACAATAATGAATAGTCCGCCAGATTACATCTCCGCCACCTGGTGCGCCCGGGGTCACGCAATCTAAGTGATGGGGATCGTGAAATTGCAGGAAAGCAGCAAAGACAGGTGAATGCTGCACAGTTCTTCGTACATGATCCAGGCAAAAGCCGAATCGTGTCTAAGTGCGTGCCTCACCGTTGCAGCGCTGTAATCAAGCTGCTGACTAATTTCCGGGCAACAGTCCCAAAAAACTCCTACGCGCTGTGTTTTTCATGAAAACAGGCGTCGCGTGGACAGGTTCTGGCGACAGACAAAGCCGCTTCGATTTGCTACCGCCGTTCGCGTCACCGAAACAAAAGGCGCTGCTTCTCTGATCTGGTGATATTAGC
>JGI24021J15306_10010791_pt1 | contig 11352 bp, 9 predicted proteins | sample Ectturendosymbi1_FD_15306 | JGI IMG/M metagenome (IMG submission 15306)
TGTTGAACCATGTGCAATACTATTTCATGTTACTGTTGTGTCATGTATATGTGTTGTGTCTTGTTGAGAAAGTGGTAATCTCAAGAACAAGTAAAAATAAGGGGGACATATGTCGAAATTAATGAAAGGCACTTTGTCTACAGAGAACAGAACTAAAACTATTGACGGCACGTTTTCCTGTCGAGGTAACGAGACAGTTAAACACAAAGCATCCACAAACGGATATATAGGAATTCAGAGTCATGAACAGTAGTGACTTATTTCCTGAATTTTGCACGCGTGGTTCTGTCAACGGGCAAATGAAAACCACACGTCAAATGGCGCCCAATTTGTGGTTGTTTTTGTTCTGTTCTCTTTTTAAGGGGGGAGAATTCACACATTTTAACAAAATGTGTTATTTTCAATGTTCTGATAACCTGTAAAGTAGCTGGCATAGGGTCACATGAGCTCGGTTAAACGCCACATAAAATAAAAAATTGCTTTTGAGGCTCACGGATTTTTGACGTGGCTAAAAGCTAAACTAAGTGACAGTAAAATAGTACAAGCTAATGAAAGCCACTAATCTGAAATAAGGTGTCTATGGACCAAATTTTGGAGGACGCGGTGCAAAGATAAAAGGGGATACTGATACTTTTATCGTTCCTGGTTGGTGTTGCGGAACCATTTCGTGTACGGTGATTTGTGGGGCGATTCCTCGCAAAGTAAACAGAAGAGGTGACTCTCGGTGCTCAGAACCTGCCCAGAGCAAAAAGGGAACCTTTGAAAAATTGTCAAGTCAGAAAAATGGGTAGAACAAGGCACCGCTAAATGGACGCTGTATTTCTGATGAAGCAAAATTCGTCTGATTTTAGTGGAGCCACAATGCACTCTGTAAGTTACGTTAACCAACGAACCTCAACGGCAAATCTAGCTCACAGTATAGAAAAAATTCTTGTTGGAATGCGCAGCCTGCCATTTTCACTTAATGGTCCTGTAGGGTAGACGACTCTTGCAAACAAGTTTTGAAAACTCGGTTAAAAAACCCTATGTTTTTGTAAAAGCAACGGGGTAGGCTCTGTCGCGGGTCGAAAAGTAATGATTTTCGCGATAAGAAGTGGTCGCAGCCCGACCAGCAAAAGCGCAAATGACTTGTCGCGTTTCCAATATGCCGCGGTGCCTCGTCGGAAGTAGCGCAATCATGCCGCGTTATGCAGCGACAACTCGCTGTGCGCAGTTTAAAATGCGAAATGCGTCACTAAATTATTTTCTAAAGTACTGGGGTTAGAACGCTGAAAATGGGAGCGAATAAAGTACGCGCCAAGCTGATCACGGGAATGTTTTCAGAATATTTTTAACTTAACGGGAACGTAAGTTATGGCCCGAGTAAGTCTGGTAAATCGCTATGTGCGCGACGCGGCCGCGAACATTTTGACTGTGCGCAGTGGTGTGTGTCCGCTCGGTTCAGTGAGGTGTTAATTGTAAACTGATGGGCGCAGGTGCGTCGGTAAGGGCGTGCGCTTGCATTGAGAGGAAACAATCGCGGAGCACGGCCTTGCTGAGGCATGGCGACTCTTATTGAACCATCACACAGCTATGTAATTAGGATTGCAACGACATTGACGAAATTGGTAAGTAGCGGACAAAAACCGTGAAAAGTGCACGTAGCTTTGGAGAGGGGCACTGATGCAAGAAGGAGGTTGTTTTTGATCAAGTGCGACTCGCCAACATGCCGTGTGCGCCTGCCTGCGTGGACCATAACTTCATGTATTCCGTGACCTGTGGTAATCTTGCCTTGGTGAAACTTTTATCACGATAAATGTGAGGCCCTGGTTAAAAGGCCTTTCACAACGATGACCCAGCTAAACCTTAACAATTAAGTATAGAAAGGTTGACGTTTTTGAGTAAGTAAATTTTGCGTGCGCGTTGCACTGTACCGACAGCATAAAAAGAAAGTTGAACCGGTCTTGGCAGTTACCAAGACAAGACGGCAAAGAAAAAATTATCGAACAAGGTGTTCGGACATAACGAAATGCTTATTACATGCACCATTTCCTGTAAGCAGATATAAGCTGGTGTGGCTTGTAGCAAGTAAATGTAATGGAAGCACCGGTTTGCGGCTCTGTGGAATCGTTTGGAAACTGGAATTTTGGAACGAAATGGCCGAATGAATGAACGGAGATGTGCAAAATGACGCAAAAAGGCATGGACGAGGGACGGAGAGAGCCTAAGTGCAAAACTGTATAAAAATATGTTGTGCTGTAATTGTAGAAATCCTGAAAACAGGAGAGGCACTCTTTTAAAATAAGAATGCAAGTAAAAGCGTGGCTGAGGAAATTCACCGCCATCAAAGCAGCAGTAAATGAGCTGCAAGTTGTATAGTTTTCAAGCCTTTCAGTAAAGCGGGGGCAAAATTGAAAGTAACCGCAATGTCAAAACCGTGGTAAAAGACAGGGCATGTTGCCTGTCAAGGGAAAACTGAGCCCTCGCCTAGAACAGAGCGATGCGCGAATTTTGGACGTAATCAAGTGACGCGATTTTGAGCAATTAAAACATGTCGCGTCGAAGCCACCGCGACGTAAAGCAGCTTTCGAAAAATGGCTCGCGTGCGACATCGCTCAGCCGCTGTCTTGATAAAAGTCTCCAGTATTGTTTTGCCGGATTTTTTGGTGAAAAGCTGAGTAAAACCTTTGAGTGTGCTGCTTCTCGTCGCGAATACAAGACGCGCGCGGTTCGGATTAAAGAGTTTCGCATGAGACGGGCCTGGACAAGGCGAAATAATTATATTAGCGTAGAAAGCGAATCTAATAATTCGAAATCAAAACGTGGGGGCAAAGCATGCTTTCCAAAACAAGTAAGCGGCTGAGAGAAAGCGTTCTGGCACGTGTTTTTCGAATTTATTTCTTTAAAAAAGCGTCCTGCGCTGTAGACTCTGAAAGCGACTTTTAGCAAGCCATGAAAATTCTTGATAAAAAACTGCGTTTTAAAAAGTTTTGGGGAAATTGCAGCCTAGTGTAAAATGCGAGTTGTTAAAAAGTTTTCGGTAACAATTCACTGCCCGTTTAAAAAGGCTGTGTGATGCCTGGTGTAGAAGTTTGCCTTGCCAAGACCTCCATGCCGCGTGAACTTTGAGGAAGGTCTGATTTAGGGACATCGATAGGCATCTTAGGACTTTGTAGGGTCTCTTCGGCGAATGTGCTACCAGCAAACAGCAGGACCCTTCTGAGCAATACTGGAGAGAGGACAGATTGCTGAAATTTCGGCCTTTTTCTTCAAGGGCTTTCGTGCCTTTTTCTCAAATTGCCTAGGTGAATGAACCTACGTCATTGAGGGAGAATTGGAGCCTTTGCACAAAGCCGAAGAGTTAGGAGAATTGTGGGCGTATAGCCAGATAGATTCAAGGTCATGTGTGTAAATTAGGGCCAAAATCGCCCTAGGGCTGCGAAGAGGCCGGTATTGGTTAGCAGGGCACCAGTTCAAGAGCTGCGAAACTGGTTTTAAGCCCCTGGGCTCTTCGTTGAGTTGTAACGACAGGAGTGCATACTCGCCGGACACAAACACTAGGTGTTTATCAGAGGCTCCTAGGGTTAGGAACCGTCACGCACCATTGCACAACACGGGAGCACTAGTGCTAACAAACCCGCAGTTAGAGAAAAAGGTCGACAATAAAAGAGCAGCAACCTCTGCTGACCATTCTGATGTCTAAACCACTGGAGCACGGGTTGGTCGCTGGCTAGGCGGGTGGCTTTCGTCACCGACTGTCCTGGGCGGCCGCAGGTTGTCTCCTGTTGGTGGCATCTCTCTTGCATGTTGTTAGAGAATGCAACAGCCCGCGCGTCGACCGTACACAAATAAACCTAGTATAAAAATGCACAGCAGAAAGGCTATTCTCTTTTCTTGTTTAGAGAATGCCTAGATTATGAATGATGATGGACGGCATGCAGCTAACTTTGAGAAATGAAAGTCAAAATATGATGCAACCAAAATGGCAAAATTGGGTAATATTTTCGGGCAAATTATGGCAACATGTCGGCCTTGAAGGCGCAGCCTTGGCCATAGGCCGGTTGAAATTCGAATTGTTGAAATTGCCTTGATTTAAATGGGAAAATCTTTACGATCTTGTTCTTGCACGAATAGGTTACGTGGCATCGCGGCGCCTTGGCCTGAATTGTTGAAAATGCATTGAATTAAATGGGAAAATTTTCACTGTCATACTTTCATGCTACCTTAAGCCGATAAACGCACCTAAGGCTTACGGCTTGGTTCCTGGTAAACCCTTGGGTTGATTAGGTTGTAGTTTAGGGCTCAAATAACTTAATCATAGTTGCTTAAGTCCCCAAGCTAAGAGTTGCGAATACATTGTAAATTTAACAGCCCAAATGAAGATTGGTGTAGACCTTTTGAAACTTAGGTGGGGCAAGAAGGCAATAAAGTCTCAATGAAGGACAGCCATGCGCAATATAAAAAGTACTGCTAGAGGCATTGGCCTAAAACCTAACCCTGCGGTTTATAGTTTTTGTGTAAACATGGGCAATGATTGAAATTTTCCGGTCACATTTTATGGAATGACACAATTGTGACTTGCCGTGGGTTAGTTTAAAACATACTGGGTAAGTAGGCCATGTGGGTCATAAAACGGACACCTATGTGAAGATCTTGTGTCAGAACAGGACTTGATCACATTGTCGCTAGTACCCGCTACGCAGCTATCAGCGTGTCTGTGCGTAGAGATAGCTGCAGCAGCTTTGCTGTAGCTGAGATTGTGAAGACGGGGGTGGGGTAGCCTTGCACCTTGGTGATGTAAGTCGAGATACCTGGCATAGATGGGGAGAGCCTGCGTCTCTCTGAGATAAAGGAACCTTATCGTTGGTCGGGGGTTTGCGCTAACGAGAGCCAACGTTCTACAGAATTGCAGAACGGGAGAGCGGCCCGGGCTTCCGTGAAGTTCTACCATGACAAAGCATGCATAAACAGGTCTCGCATTCAGAGGACTGCGGTCCGACCTTGTGCACTCTTGTGAGTTACGACGCTCAAGATGCATGAGGCTCTCGTGGTGGCTAAGCTCTGAATGTTCCCCAGGAAAACTAGGAAAAGGGGAGGCCAGCGCGACTCAGGACCAATGCCAACTTAGGCCGGATTGGGACTAGATTGGAGTGAACAATTTTATTTCAACATGATCACTTTTAAACTTATCAAAACTTTAAGTCGTGATCCGACCTTTCGGCAGTGCTGAATGTTCGTGTATGCGTAAAGTTTCAATTAGGGTGCAAAATTCGGCCATAAAAAAGTTGCTGAATTAAATTGCAGTTGCTTGGGTGTCCAAAGCCAGAATTCTGCGATGTGTTCTTGATAGAGAAAAAGGGGAAACCACGGTTTAAATGCTGTCTGCCATCATTTTTGGTTCTGAAGCAACATGCTGAGAACCATTAAAGGATGCACTAGGGTAATAGGTAAGAGCTAACACCTGCTGGCAATAGTGCTAGTACTGGAATAGGGAAGCAGTTATCTTTTTCAGGAAAACTTATGGTGAGTAGTTGATTGGTAACGAGACTGTGTGAGTAAATATATTAGTGTGTAGTAGTAAATAATTTATTGAAACGAACAATAGTACAGAAGTGCAAAGATGAAATTGGGATATTCAACCCCACAAGATCAGAAAACACTGAGTAACAAAGAACAAACAATTGAATTACAAGCAGAAGGAAAAGAAAAGTTATGTTTAGAACGAACAATTGCAGTGCCAACTTGGCTATGTACATATTTAAGCCTACAAGGATTTCTTGTTGGACTTATATGGTTGATTGTAATCGTTTGGCATATTTGCCAGAGATGCTAACAAATGACTTTTGTTGACGGACTCAGCTGAAATGGAGCGTGTAGCAACATACGTTGGACTCTTAGGCATGGTATTGCAGGCATATTTGGACACATACTATCCGCAACGGCGGCAGCTGAGGGTGCCGTGGTGTTTCGGACTGAACCGCAAGGCATGGGGCAAATGAACTTACACGGTGTTTTGAATTTCTTGTACAAACATTTGCGGGTAAAAGGCACAGACTACCGGACATGTGGAACCTTTGCAAGGTTACGCGCCTCAGGAGTGTTTATTTGCATTTACGATTAAGCATTGTACAAGGCTACCACGCTGCGAGCTTGAATTTTTCTCATTGTGTAGGAAACCTACGACGTGAATCTTAGGGCGTGAATCACGGGTGCAGTTAAAAAGCTCCATTTGACGTTAATTTAATTGTATGATCGGTGGACGCAGGCCATGGATGAGCCCAGACCGAGATTGGAGGAAGCGCTCGATTCTATAGAAGTACAAAACCACCTTAAGGATATTGTGTCGGTATCACAGGCCGCGGCACAGACAGCAGACGCTAGGCCGTCGATAGGCATCCAGGTCGGAGAACCAAGCTGGAACAGGGAAAAATCAGGCCCTGAGCAGAGGAGGTGTTTCAATTGTGGAAAGATCGGCCACATTCGTCGGCAGTGCTGGCAGCGTTTTCCATCACCTGGTCGCAATCGTTTCGGACAGGGCACTAACAACCCAAATGGTAATGGACCCAGTGGTAATTTTCGAACTCAACAAGCGGGGTACCGACACGGGAATAGGCCTGATGCTAGCTCACAAGCGTAAAAGGGCACACCAAATAGTTATAGGGGCGATGCTGTGGGAAACCAGATAGAAAGTCGTCTAAATTCTGGTGAGAGAGATAAGCAAAGCGACCATAGTCGACAGGACATCAGAAAAGGAGGCCAAAACATCCACTGCCTGGACATACCCACGAACCTTAGAAATAAATGAGGATAACAAGCCTATCCTGAAGGAAGATGCACATGTAGAGGCAAACCTTGTCGAGGAATGAGTAATTTTTCTTTAACTAAGAGACGATGAATGTCCTTAACACTGTACATATTGTCGTGTCCTATTTGTCGTGACTGACATTCACTTATAACCATGGTACCGAATGAGAAACATGAAGTCATCATTATTAAGTGTGGAAGCCATTGATTATGATTGTAATTATGTCATACAGGTGTAAAAATGTTGCTAATAATATTGTTAACCTTGTCAGTGGTCGTGATGGTGACACCAAATACGACCATCAGGAGGGTGGTGTGAATGGAAGATGAAAATGCGGAGAAGGCCATGACCATTATCATGAATGAGATTATTACCAGTTGTTGTTGTGTTTGTGTATATACGTTCGAGTTGTTAGTTATAATAATGGCTACCTAATACCAGTACGTGACGATCGCCCATGTTGCAGATCAGGCCAATTAGCGATTGTATTCAAGGACGTAGTAATCATGTGATATATGATGTCGAAATGAACCCGCATGTACCTTGATGTATTGCAGAGATAGGATATCTAGTGAGGAGATGAATGTGGTAACCAATCCTAAAAGCTGCTCTCGATGATTGCTGCCAGTTGCCGAGAGGCACCGCGGAACCATATATATCCCCTAATGCACCTTATTTCATGGGTTAACAAGACCAGAAAAGCATGGCAGAAAGACTCAAAGAAAAAGTTAAATTTTTCTTTAAAGAAGGGAGTAGAGCATTAGCATGCTCGGTATCAAAACTTTTTGGCGTATATAAGAATTACAAACCAACGTTTTGAGGCACATTGTGAGTGAAAAGAGGATTTAAGTCGCTACATTCTGAGAGATGCAATTAGCGCAACACTAATCGTAAGGTCGTTACATTTTAAGAAAAAGAAAACGCCGTTCTAGCAGAGTATCTTATTAAGGCTGTAGGGCAAGATACCAATGAAGAAATATCTCCCGAAGTAAAAATCGCAGTTACCTTTAAATTATTTGAAAGTTGGAGGTTGACAAGCAACTAGTAAATGTAAACTCGAAGACGCGTTGGTAATAAAATTTAATCTTTATCGAATTTAATCTGTGTTCTCCTTTGTTGTCGCAATGAAAGAAGTTTGTTTCTTTGAAATGTTTTTTGAAGTAATAACGCTATGTTGTTAAGTCTTGATTCCTAAATGTAGTGAGGTCAAAACTAAAGTGTAGGTTGCACGTAGCCGTTTACGTAGGTGCGTAAAATTATGAGTTCTTGTGATAATGTAGTGATAATGGAATTAAGATGCTTAATAATATTCCATAGTAACTCCGAATAATGATAAAACCTACGAGTTCAAGAACCATTGTCGTAATAACGCTACATACGCATGCTTTTCAGACTCTTAAGATAACGAAAGTGTTAAGGATAAACAGTAAAATAACTTATAATGAATGGCAATGTGGCGGATCGAGAACACGCTCAAAATCCAAGTGTTCTGGAAGGGGAACAGCAAGTGATTAGCACAGGAGAAACATTGAATAAAGTCGGAACAGTCATAAAAGACGCTGAGGAAGTAAAACGTAGTAAGCCAAGAAAATACTACAATAACGTAAAGCAAGCAATTATAAAAAATTTCATGTCATCGGGAAAAGAGAGTATTGGCAATGGTGTGACAAATAACGCGATAACGAAAGGCAATAAAATCGGAAAACCATACAACACGTCTACAACCGGGTTTCCGGATAGCAAGGAACGCGTGGCAATGAGTGGGGTAAACGAAACGTCGATGATCACCAACGATAAAGTAATTAGTGAAAGAAGCAAACTGGAGGAGATTATTGAGGAAATTAACAACGTAGTTGAAATGTTGCTACCCGGCCAAGAGGCAAAATGGGTTGAAACTACGAGTGCGATAACACAAAGGGAAGTGTGGTCAGATGAAACGCCAATGATACAAATCATAATGCAAAAATTAGGGCATCATTTAGTGGCGTTAGAGAAATTATGTGAGTTGGTAAATCAAGGAAACGGGGAGCCCGAAACCAGGTCGGCAATATTAGAAAGATTTTATATATGGGTTCGTGATAATTATCAACATGGTAAAACCCAAGGTTCGTTAAAAACCCCAGAAAAGATACTATGTGGTAAGGTTGATGGGGAAAATGCAGAAATAAATGTAGCCACTACAAGTAGTGACAGACCTATTATGATTGGAAAAATGGGAGAATGTTCACTAGAGCAAGTGCGGACTGATGAATCGAAATATGATTTAACGATTAAGGAATTAGACAAATTAGGAAAAAGGATATTACCGTTAATGACAGGCAACGAAATAGAATGGGTCACAATAACTCGAGACCTAACGAAAAACCTAACGCTTAAAGATAAAAAGGCGATGTTACAGATAATGCATGAAAAGCTTGGGCAACATGCAAGTGCTTCTGCACAAGCAGCAATTCTGTTGGTTCACACGACTCGATGGCCTGACGAGCATCCTGACCCATTAGAGAAATTTTATGAATGGTTGCTAAAGAAACATGAACCTACAGTAGGGCAACAATTGACCAAGTTTAAGTTACTAATGCAAAATATGCCTTGGTCTTGGGAGGGTAATCCTGCTGATCGAATAATGGAAATAATGCATGAGGTACATCTCACGTGTGATGACGCAGTGCAAATTAACGCTTTTCAGGATGAATTGGAAGCAATTATAGGAAGTAAAATGGAAACGAATACGTATTTAAAATTGTGTGAGAAACCGGTTAAAGAATGGTACAATGAGATAACAAACTTCTGGATGACTTTACGAGTTAAGAAAAGGGCAGAAAAAGATAGTAATGAAATACAGGTTAACACTACAAAAATTACGCACAAGCGGTCAAACGATGATGTAAACGAAGTAGCCATTGTTTTGCACGCTGCAGGAAAACGAAGTAAATTACATAGGGACGACGAATTGATAGAAAGAAATAAGAGGCAAAAAGAGCGGCAAGATGAAAAGTGTCCTCGATGCAGAAACGGGACACATCTAGTAAAAAATTGCCCCTTGCCACGAAAAAGAGGAAGAGGTAGTAGGAAAAGAAACAAAATAAAAAGACAGAAATTAAGTGATAGGCCTAACGGGAAGAAGCGCGCCTAGCAAGTGCGTAGCGTGCCTAACGGTACGTAGCGCGCCTAGCAGTGCGTAGCGTGCCCAGTGGTACGTAGCGCGCCTAACAGTGCGTAGTGTATCTAAAAGGACAAGATCCTTGAATGAATAAAAGGTGCAACTTGCAGGTTGAGTGTAACGGAAGAAAAAAGCGCTATTTGTTTATTGTGTGGGTTTTTAATTGTGGTCCGTGCCAAGGGAGCATTGGCAGGGTGTCTAAAAATAATGATTGTATGTTGCCATAGGGGTAACTTGGGTCCCTACGTAAACATAAAATAAAGTTCTGTTGTTGCATGCTACGGTTTGTTGTGTTGATTTTACTTATGATCGATCGATATGTCTGATATTCCATTAGGGAATTAGGGATGATTAGAAAAGCAAAGACTTGGTGAGGTTTGATCAACCTTAATACAAGATTAATGTCGACATGGTGAAAATTGGCAAATTATATTAAGATAACAAGAGTATAGCTTATAAGCGTTTTTGATTATTGTAGGACATATTGAGAACATTATGTGCACATAGAATAAGTTTATAAAAACTGATCTTATATAAATAAGTCTTAATTGACGATTTAGCAATTGAATTAAATAAATATTATTACAGATCCGGTGCGTACGCTGACCATTAAGTATGCATACTATGAGGCCTATTACACGAATACATGTACAAAAATTATAAAGCATGAAGTAGTGCATGAAACAAACTAACAATAGTAATGCATGAAATATGACAGAGCTAACTGCATGAAAATGAACGCTGATGTTGTTTGAATGAGTGCGTTGTGTGAATGGGAAAATTGTATGTTATGTGGAATGAGTGAACACAGGGTCTCGTCTAAGGGGGACTAATAAAACTTATCTTTTGAAAGAATTTTGATATGTTTGGAAATCAAATTAAAAAAATCTAAATAAACTCATTAGGAGTATTAGGGAACTCTGCAAAGTGAAAAACTGTCCTAAAAGTGTGATTATGTGAGAACACGAACTCGTCACTCGTTGTCTTGCAGAATCAGACGGGGCGGATTTGCTTGATGACGACTCGCGAATCAGCTCAGAAAAATGGAAAAGTGTTCACTGCAGAAACTAAACAATAATACAAGAAAATCCCGTAATAAATTAGGAAATGGTTAAAAATGCTTGATAATTTTTTCAGTGACAGAATTTGTTGCATTCTGACACTAAAGAAGGGAGTGATGTCATGGTATTTTTGAACCATAACATGAATATTACAGAAACCAAGGCAAGCGAAAAACAAGAAACGAAAATATCGTCAATGGACACATAGGAAGACTGAACATTGTTTGTTAAGTTAATAGCGTACAATTAAGGTTGTGCTAAGATAAGGTTGAAATGCGGTATGATTATGTTTCTTTAAGTACATTTTATGTGTAGCATCAGCTTTCAGGTGCAATATTGTTGTGTAT
>JGI24021J15306_10010793_pt1 | contig 11351 bp, 7 predicted proteins | sample Ectturendosymbi1_FD_15306 | JGI IMG/M metagenome (IMG submission 15306)
TTGCAGTAAATGCAGCATCAACCAAGGCATTGATAGTTCTAAAACTTTCCAATCAATCAACATTGCTTCAATTTCATTAGGTTTTCAAATTGGTGCATGTTCGTGCTTGAAATTTGGCAAAATTGAAGCAGTTGGTAGGCTACAAATTTGAAAGAAAAAAGCTTACAAAAACGCAGCTCCATTGAGATGGTTGTTGGGTTTGGTTTTTGTATGCATCATGCATCGCAAGTAACTCTTTCGCATCTGGTGTGTTTCGAGCATTTCGTGCCAAAACAACCGGATTGCACGTGGCTTTTTAGTAGTGTAACTCTGGCGCCGAAGCGGTAGAGAGCTGTTCAAAGGCTCAAAAGACTCGGCATGTCTTGTAGTTGAAAATGAAAAAATTGTTTTGGTTGGGGTTTGCAGATTTTTTGAGTGACGTCATAAGTGGAGGGAGGACTTTCAGGTCACCTGGGCCCAAACTGTTAGACGGTAGTATTTCGCTGAAGTTGTTGAAAACTAGGCTAAAATCCAAGTCTTTTGATACTTTGGATGACCTGCTGGGGCTTCAGGTTCAAACGTTATGACCTGAAGTACAATGGCATGTTGAAAATGAAGAAAAAATCAAACTTCTCCACTCTGCCTACAAAACAGGTTATTAGACACCGCCTCTGCTGCTCTGCTGTTTGTCCTCCTCTGGCAGGTCATGCGTGTATGCATGCATTTTAACAAATGCTAAAATCTTCGTAAGATCTTAGTTGTGCCTCATTGATGGATATGCACAGGTGTTGGTTGGTTGGACAGATGTGAACACTAGTGGGGAAGGGGCGTAATGAGGCTAGATGGTGCCGAGGGCAAGAAGCCAGTTTGGTGCCCCCATGTTCGAACCTGAGGTTTTTCGGAGGGAAAGTTTCTGTATTGTAGAAAGTACTTGCAACATTGTTGGGACTTTTTGGTGCCCCCAACAGACACTTGGCACCCTCTGCAGTGATCTGGTGCCTGTGGAATTGTGCCCCCCAAAGANTCATGAATAAGTCACAAACATGAATCACCCTACCAATGATGATATCCAATATAAATTGAGGATGNTAATATGAAAGGCCTTAGTGCAAGTCGNNCATGACAGTTTAAATTGACCTAAAATAGGGTAACACAACTGACGTGTGGGCATGGGGTGGAGACAATTTTAAAACATGACCCCACCAACTACTGTGCATGGTTGTAGATTATACAGAATTTCATCAGCTCTTTTAAATCTCAAACTCTCTTTTTGAATTTGTGTTCTCAGTTGGTAAATTTCATCCACGAATGCTATGTACAGCTGTGATTTTACCAAATGAAGGCTCGAGGCATTAACGGCGAACTATTTCACACTGCCCTAAGGCTATGTGTACTTTCAATCTTATGCCCGCACATGTTTCATATCCTGAAGTTCATGTGGTCATGCGAAATAGTTGGTCATACGATCTCAAGATTGTCCGGAGATGAACCGCTGTGCCGGATCTGTCGAACTTGCTGTGGCGAAATTGCTCGCGAACTTAGCGTTTCTTCGTATTTCTACATCACGTCTGATCAAGTGCGCATCTCAACGAAGTGTGTTTGTTTTGAGTCTTATCTGCTCTTCACGCTTCCGATGCTATCTGCGCTGACAGATACAATCGCGTTTTTTTGCGATGTCTCGCATACAGTGCATCACGAACAAAAAAAGTAAAATATTGGGCGAGACAGGATAATACTTTGCACTTTATTTCCATATCTTTTATATTTCGTGTGTATAAAATACTGACTGACTTATTCTTGACATTGTGTATGGGTTTACTGAAGTGGTGCTGGAAAAAATAGCGGAAACGTACCTGCACTAGCGTCCTTCTAAGTGGCTAAATTTTGCTACCGTTGCTGAAATGGAGCTTTGATCACAGTGAAAGGCTTTTGTTGGGTACGTCGAGCGTTACATTCCGGGCCATATGTGCTAATATTGTATCCTGGATACAGCTTCGTTGCCACGATCAAACCCTAATCGGTATTGAACGCTGTTCTCGTTTCTGTTGTACCGGGTGAAGTGCACCTGTTCGAGAAATAACGGTCTTGATAGTTTTTCAGGCGCACCGGTGTTCCGCTTAATAATATCGTTAATTATTGCGGCTGATTGGCGTTTTGCACTAATGTCACTTATATATAATCCCCTCATACGCAGTGAGAATTATCCAGTTGCTTGCTGTGTTGCGTTGAGTGTTGAAATACACTGTAAGCGAAGATTATGCAGCTGACTGAGCTACTCGTGGTGTTGGCTTCGTATTCCTCGCACTGCGCTTTGAAGGTGAACTATAAAATGCGTTTCAAGGTAGTTGTTAAGACTGTTTAATCTGAAGAGTAGAAGCCTGACCTGTTCTGTCGCGATCCGGTACTGCTGGCTCAGACAAAGACGGTGGTTCTACACAGGCCATACAAGTTGTGGTTGCGGAGAGCGATTCGCCCGGCCATGCGCATTTCGAGAGAGCAAGTGGAGTGGCGACCACGTGGTCGACAATCATCGCCACGAGGTTGCCTTGTGCTGCCTACCACGCACAACTGTGCCGTACTGCTGAAAAAGAGCCGCATGCGCAGGATACCGAACCAGTAAGATTGCTTCCACATATTTATTTGCCCTTAATGATGCACGTCGGGATGTTGTACCCAGTGCACCTGTTTCTGAAATTAGTGAGACAGTCTAGTCAGGTTTTTCGTCACATTACGNNTATGACTAGGCACGTGCCGAAAAAAGCAACCAAGGTCGCAGTCAGATGATTGTNGCAGGTTAGTTTCCTCTCTCGCAGTCATAAACGAAGTGGTTAAACTGAAGACCNCATTAATTTTAACTGCAAAGATTTTTCTGAGAACTTCTTGCAATTTTTTTGGTGAAGAAGTTGCAAGGCCTTGTAAAGCATATTATAAACCTTGTGTGAGATTTAAACAAACTTCGCNTGCTGCCTTCATTTGTTGCGCTAGTACCGATTTGGCAGATACTTCATTTTTAAGATTATCGGGAGTTATTTGCAGTGGAGTTGACAAAATTTGCAGATTATATGTGGCAAAGCCGATACGACTGTAAATCTCAGTTACAAGTTTTTTCTCGTTGTGTTCGTCGGCAGCCATCATTTAAATACGGTATCAATCTCACTCTCACAGAAAGTTCTTATTTTGCGTAGTTGCGTGTTTTGTCCCGCTGACCAGCTGGCATTGAACCAGTTTCTCTTACAGATCGCTGATATTTTGAAAACTGTTTTTCCCCTCAGAATCCTCAGGCCTGTTGGGAAACGATTTGGCGCTGTTTGCTGAAGGAAGCTTTTGCTGTCCTCCGTTTACCGCGTTTTGTTCTGCCGCAACATGAAACTCGCATCGCTGTTCGCTCTGTGATACTGGATTTTGTTTGCGTAGAGCCAAAGGCGTTACGACTTACGAGAAGGTGCATTTATCCTTCAAAGCTTTTACCTGCGCTGTGAAGCGTCTTCCCACCAAACGCGAAAAGAAAACAAACGTTCGTCCATTAAAAGAGAAAATACATAAGTGAGAGGACCACGAAACGGGCGCCGTACATACGCTGTGTGAAAAATGAGCTTGTTTTATTTGATTTGACGTCAAAAGCGCTTCGCGACGTTTTCCGTACAATTGAGATACAAGCAGCGTACGCATCCGTGAGTGTATGTCTAGAAAGAGAAAAGACGAAGTTGGTGGCGCGGTACGTTAAAAATAACGCGAGCTTGAGAAAGAAAGAATTCCGCGATTACGAAAACATCCTTGATGCTGTCAGTTGCTGGTTTCGGAGTCATCATACAGGGAGTTTTGGAGCGTTGGAAGCAGTTCGCATCTAATACTGCCTGGTAATGATGATTCCGCGGCTTTGCACCTTCGTCGAGATGAATGATGACGACCCGTTTTACACCTGATGAAAAGTTCATGTCGATCTATCTCAGCTGTAGGTGCAAGTGAAACCAAAGTAATGTATGACAGACGTTTGAAGTGCTAAACTGATTTGTACGAAAATATCGTGCACCCCAGTGAGGCAAAGGGTGTCTTGCTTTAGAAATATGTCGCAGTCCACAGCGTTATTAGAGCGAAAATTGGCAGCTGTGAGCAATGTTGTATAGTCGTGAATGGTTAACAAAGTCCCATTGCTTTTTAGTAGCAGTGGAAGTTTAGGATGTACCCTGAAGCGTGGGCACTGAACGCACTTATGTTTAAGTGCCAACATGAACTTGTGTGGTATGTTGTTGTGAGCATTCGTTTGTTTTCCTTTGAACTATCATGCGCAGTGAAAGAGTCGCCACAAGTTTTGGCGCGAGGTAAGTCGGGAGCTACGGTTGACTAGTTCACGCGGATTTCGTTGAGCTGCCGTGAATAATGCACGCAATGAATGCGGGGCAGGAACCTATTATTTCAGATCAAACGCGGGTAAAGGGTTTTGCTGTTGCGTAGCTTTTTGTTGCAATTATTTTTTTAGTAACTTGGCGCTCATTGTTTAGGGAGACCGAAAATTATTTGTGCGTGTTCTGTATCAATCAACATTATGTTGTTCGAGGATGCTGCGTGTAAATGCTTTCGTTAATAGTTTCCTGCCATATCTCATCCTTTGTGAATTATCTCATTGCTTTCTGCGCGTTCATGATTGGCAGGTCACCTATGCCGGTGCACCTCCTCTCTTGCCTTGTGCCATTTCATACAGATGTATGACATTAGGAGTCCTGCGAAAGCACCCATGCCATTGACACAAATGATCACGATATGTTGGTTAACACGCACAATAGATACCAACTGAAGCGTTGCCTGTATTTTCCGGGCGCACCTGCGTAGTTCTTCATCGCCCAACCACCCTTTTTTAGTTATTGGCACCCAGACATGCACAGTCTTATCTTTGCGGTGGGCACTGTGTTTTAGGAATCCTGTTGTTGTGGCAACGGCTTGGGCTGGGCTATATTTTGATACGCTAGGTTGCCTTGCTTTGTGACGGCCCAGTATTCGTGTATGATAATTTAAACCCTTGATAACCTGCGGTGTTGCTCAGAATAGCCAGTTCAGTGCAAGTGCGTAGCCAGTCGACACGTCAAAACTCGCAGTACGTCTGAAGTGGTGTCACAAGTGATCGGTGGTGTCCGCTGGCTGCTTCGGTCTACCATCGAAACCTTGTATCTTATGAATATGTCGACAGTTTTAGTGTGTTTTTAAAGCTGGAAAGGGACACGCTTTATTTACATACAAATGTGGTAGTGAGCCTAATCTTTATCTTGCAGTGTTCTAGACGTGTGCAACGGTGGGCTAACACTGTCTGGTAAAGATGCGGCTTTCGTACCTCTTCNTCAGCACCGATAGTTTAGCACTTTCGTGCAATTTGAGCGTTAGATTTTGGTTTTGTTTCGAGATGCAATAATTCCCGGCTGAAGAATTCCACGCGCACATTTTATCTCTCACTGTTAAAGTAGAAACTTGGTGGTGTGCATACCAGTCTGTTCTAGCAGACTTTGGCCTTGTTTGTTTGCATACCGGTGTTCCTACTTACTGCCGCACAAATAATTTTAGCTGGTGAAGTGTTGACATAAACGATATTCTCGAGGTTTTTCAGATTTGTATCAGCTATTCAGCTTTCTGTAGTTGACTAACACCAAGCCATTACAGCAATTCTGTTTGGCCTAACCTTTTCATCTAACATTTGATTGTAATGTTCATAAAGCTAACTGCCTGTGACTTTTTCATTGGAGGGTAGTTGCGAAGTAGTTGCATTCTCTCTTGCAGTAAACTGGAGAGAGAGAGCACGCTTATTGCACTGTGCGGAATACTAAGCGACTTCTTACCAGGCGACACACGTCTATGGCTTTGCCGCCTGGAAGATATTGTTTGATCCGCAGCTATCATCTAAGCCTAGTGTGCATAAGAGTGTAAAANATCCAACGCTTAACTGCTACNAGAACCAGGACAGCACCAGCGTGCAGGTCTACNAAGCTGCGATGATTGCGGGTGAAAATTCCGCGTTAAACACAAGCATCGTTGCCACTTTCTCTTGGTCCAACATTTTTGCCTCGAAAACGCTTCGTTGAACTGGTGGTGGTAGTCTTGCGAAGTACGCGTCACTTACTGCCGATATCATGACAAACTTTTTCCTTCTAAACTAAAGGCAGCAAAACCTGTTTGACTGTATGCGCAATTGCCATTTAGATAGCTCTTTTTGTTTAACGAGCTGAATATCGTTCTTGGCATAGTGATATGAGTCGCGCCCGTTGCAAGATGCGTTGTGTATGGGCGATCTTTGACAAATAAAACAACTTTTAACTAACACACGTATTTATTACAAAAGCCTCGATAAGTTAAAATCTGTCCTGAATTGGCCAGAGAGGAATCATACATTTTTTCGAAATTCTTAAACATAATGTGCTTTATTCGCGCGCTTATTGTCGTTATGGTGCCAACCAACCACAACTTCTGTGCGGTTATCAAAGGCGGGTTGTGTTGTTAAATGTTTAACAATGTTGATACCCAGGCAGAGCTGCTTCCGGCTTTAAACGTCCAATTCAGCCACGATCCTCAGCGAATGATGCAGTTAAGGAGCAAATTTGTCAAACAATGCAAGAAATACATTGGCGTCCCGTATAAGCAGAAGTACCACAAAGCTGGCAGTAAGTATGTATGTTGCTTTGCTCGTAAATGAACTTAGAGGAATAAATATCACTAAAGGCGTTTGTAAAATCCAAACGTTTCATAGTATTTCGTACGCTTCTCCCAAGCTCGGACATTTCCGAACCCTTGCTGTTGAAGGCCCATTGTCACTGAAGCATTCAATCAGGAAGGTTTTATGAGATGGGGAGCATAATTCTTCCAATTTACCCAGAAACTTAAGAAAAAGTGAAAAAAATAATTTAATTTGCGATTCCGAAATTCTGTATCTTAATTTTCTATCAAATGAAACAAGTACCTGGTCAAATGTTCTGACCCCTAACAGCGTTGATTCCGCTACGGCTACGTTGATCACATACATCTTGCAGGAACACTGCACGTCATGTGATCGTGAGAAAGAACGAGCCATACACAGCTTTCCCGCAATATTTTGGTTGGCGCTCTTTTGCTGGTACCACTGATTTCTTACTTTCAGAACTTAACGTGGAGCATTTTTCCTATTTTACTGTACGACATTTTCGCATTCTGTAGGCTAAGTGTCTTACCTGCTAAGGCTATGACTAAGTTGGCTTGATCGTCCATCAACCTGCACGAGTCACCAGTCTCAGGCGAATAGACCACGTGGGTGGAGCAGCGTTTTCTGCTCAGCAGCGAATCGTCCAATCAGGGAAGGAAATCTTTTGACATGAAGTCGGCTCTCTGCGCTATTTTTATTCTGCGTCAGCGTCTATCAGTACAGACTTGCTAATGTTTTGCAACGTTCTAAATAATATTTCTTGTTCGACTGGGCTGATGCATTAAGTGTCATGTAATTTGATGATGAAGCGGCAAGACGCATGTTTTATTACGTCACAGTGGACTTATGTACTAGACCGCTTTCGAATTGCGACGTTTCGTGTACACGTTTGTGCTTGAGAGCAGAGCTAACGCATCTGGTTTCATTTTGTAAGAGGAGTTTTTGGCCAAGCGTAATCGCACGACGCTGGCAGCCCATGTGTTTTGCAAACAACTTTCGTTTACTGATAAAACTCTAGGGAACTGATGTACAAATAAGTTCACAAGGCAGGCTACGAATTTTGGTTATACGGTGAATATCTGTTGGCAGCAATGCCAGTCTCGAAACTATAGACTTAAAACGGTTTCAGCCGCGCTCCAGCATGCGAGAGGGTTCTATCGCGCTTGCGCATGTGTGCGTGAAGGATGCGCGGATCAAGTTTCGACCGTACGTGAGTTATTAGTCCATTGCTTGGGAAGTGCTGCTGTGTTGTCACCATGCGCTGGCCGCGTGTTGCGATCGTCTGTTGCTTATAGTTGAAAGACATATAATTTTGTTCGAATCGTCTGTTTCTCGTGGTTGTGATCGAGTGTGAAGTCAATAAACCATTTTTCGGGTTCATGGATGTGAAGCAATGAGGAAAGACAAGGTGTTGGTTGGCTTGACCCAGTTTCAGACCTATGCCCTGCAGCTTTTATGCATCGAAGCTTTCGGAGTTCAATGTTGAGCCTGCACCTCCATATGTGCTTGTTCAACGAAATCGGTCATTCGCGTTTCCCTGTCCAACTCCGGCGTTGTGTCACCCAAAGCTTTTCATCTTTCACTGTGGAAAGTTATTGTGGTTGTTCGGCGTTTTCCAAGCTTAAACATTTTTTTATGCTAACCTGCCAAGATTGCGCGAACGAAAATTAAACCAGGCATTTTTTCCTTCGTTTGCCATCAGTCACTACCAAGCAGTTTTCATGCGTGTCGTCGATTCTTGATTGTGTGTTGACAAATTCCTGATCAGGAAATGTGTATTGCCTCAGGACTGTCCCTCAGCTTTGCACCACGGAAAAGATACGTGTTGTTAAATTTGTCTCGATTTCCCAACGCGAACCAGCGCAAAAATCGCCCATGTCGCGAAAGGATCTGATTGTTTGAAAAGGCGCTTATGGGGAGGGTTTCATTGCGCAGCACCAGAATACGAATCGAAGCTGTTCTTGGACTGCTGTGGTTTGGTGCGGCGCGTAGTTCGAGATCTGCAGAAGGACTTCGGTTTTCGCATCGGCCCGTGGAACCAGGCGTACATGTTTGACACCTTGCCTATTGTGGTGGAGAACGAATCAGACATGCTACCTGGCGATTTGGTGTTCATCTCCGGTCGTTACTTTAACGTTAAAAGTAAGAACATTGTGTCGATTGAGCTTTTGATGCGTTTCCTTGTACTTAGCGAATATTAGCGACAAGTCCTTGCAGTGAAATGTGGGTATGCCAAGTTGTCACTCGTTGGTATTTGGTAATATACTTTGATCTTAATGGTCTAAACGCTTAATAGTCTACATTTGTGATGTTGCACAAGAGTTACATGGCCCTTGTTTGCTTTTATCGTGAATTACAGTAAGCCAGAATGATGTCAAAGCTAAATATGTGGCGGGGTAAGTGGTTGCACTCACTCGTACTGTGCAAAAAACAACAGTGATCTTATTCCTTTGATCGGCCTGCGTTGCAACGCACACTCACTCTCGTGTGCTTTCATTCAAAGCCAGAAGTCAGCTACATGATATGGTTCATGTCGAAGTTTGGCTGGGAGATGGAACAAAAACGCTCGGCGCTCGATGGCACAGAGGCAAAGTGCAGGTAAACTTCTTTTTATTTAATGCTGGCCACCACAGTCGTGACTACGGTTCACTCGTTTTGATTTGTAACGCGACAGTTGCTCCTTTTGCGCGTTCACTCCTTGGACGCTTTAGTATGAATATGAAGCTGAGTTCAGCGTTGTACCAACTGCGTAACACAACGGCAGAGCATACTATGCTTCAACACACCGACTTTCGAGAAACATTTCCTCACGGCAGCTCAGATTTACTCCGCTGATATTCGTTGGTGACACAAAAATGACCTCCTTTAGTAGGTGAAGCCAAGGCGCGGGCGCTTGGTTGTGTTTTTAAGTTCGAAGAAGGAAACCAACATTTCCGAATTCTTGACGTTTTTTTGTTTCCAACGCCGCTATTGGCCGGATGTCAGGTATTAGTGGAACGCCTCAACATGTCGCGAATTCGAACGTGAATGAGCGCCATTAATTCTGCCAAATTGGTACTTCACCTGTTAAAGCCCTTTTCGATGTCCTGAAGCGCCGTCAGCATTAATCAAAACGTGCAGCATGTACCGCTGCACGAACAGTCAACCACAGTCCTTTGTCGCGAACGGTCGCCAGTGACGATGGGCTTGTTTGCGCGGCGTGAGAATTCGAAGTGTTAACAGTAAGAGCCTCGTGTCGTTTCGCGCTGGCTCGTCTTGGTTTCCGCCCACGCAACGATTTTGCCGCCCTTTTTCACGCTAACATTTCGGACCGATTGACGTTACGCTTCGTCGCTCATTCAGCACGTGACAATGACGCGCGGGCTTCTGAATGACGGCACAGCACGTGGCGCAAGGACGCTCAAACGTGGCAGAAACTTGCGTTCAGGTGGCGCTTTTTATGTGCTCTGCCGCGATTGACTTGGGTGGAAAAAGCAACGCGGTTTCTCGTGTCTCAAGCGGCATCAAAAAGGTGCTGCAGGTTAATTTTTCAGCGTGAAATATTCCGTCGTTTCTTGCAAGACGTTCAAGGTAGCAGTGTTCACATAAGTTTAGTGTAATGTTGAAAATTTCCAGCGGAAAACTGTCTGGCGTTGTTCGTCCACTTTTAAGGATAGATCGTTGTTGCCACTCACGTGTCGCAATCGCATCCTCGGAAACAGCGCGTAGTAGCAAGCACATAGCTGTGTTCCTGGTTTCGTTCTGAGTTAAGTTGTTGGGCCTGATGCGCTGACGTTTCACTGCATAACACGTTGCATCGGTCGACCCGGTTTGCACAACACGCTATTTGCCAACGCCCATTTTTGTAAAATGATTTCATCGCGGAACCTGATCTTGCCGTAAGTCAAGGCATGTACTAGCGACGCAACTGTTTTACACATACCAATAGAACTGTATTTAGGAATTGGCATCGTGTGCGTAACCATATCGCTCGAAAAGCATATCTTAAGTCCTGGAATTGGTGGATGTGATGCCTTTGTGTCCGCTTCGACGCAGCGCCTAAATCTTGTAGGCTAGCCGGTTGGGTTGACAGCAGCTCTTAGGACGCAATTACGTTAATTTGCGTCAAGACAAGTTCTGGTTAGAGACGATTTTGACATTTTATAAGGATATTTCCGAGACATGCAGAAGGCTGTTTTTGTAAAGATAAAACGCCAACTGGTTATGCGTTGTGTGGGGCGAGATCGTCTGATTGTCTCAGTATAGCTTAATCTGTTTGTCAACCCACCTCAATTGACCGCGGGACTAAAAAAATGACCCTTTATAGAACTGCAAGTCGGAACTTAGCAACTTAGTTTGGGGCGAGAACAAATTATCGCTAATTCTTTTGCGCAGATCGTCGCTACGAGTTTCGGTACCGCACCATGGTATAGGAATTAGGCAATTTCGATGCTTTTGTCGGACAACCCTGAACAAGTCGTTTTGTGGTGAACGCTTTCGATTCGCTCTGCTGGCTTCGTGTAAACCATGCAAGCTTTTTCTATGGCGTGAAGGGCAAAACCCAACAGTGTGGCAGACGCTGGCCCCATAGCCTAGGGAAGGTCGAATCTAATTCAAAGTAAAACTTTGACTATTAAGATATTTTTGGCCGCTGTGGTGAAAAACTCGTAATCACATTCACTGGTGCGGAACAGGGTTTGGAGATACCTCTTTGCGAAGTCAGTTGTTGAAACGGGAT
>JGI24021J15306_10010796_pt1 | contig 11351 bp, 7 predicted proteins | sample Ectturendosymbi1_FD_15306 | JGI IMG/M metagenome (IMG submission 15306)
GAGCTTAACACACGAAAAATGCAAAACACTTTGTATGCATCAACTTCTCAACCGCAACCATTCGGCAGCGTGCAATAAGTCGCCCTCATTTAGCAGAAAAAAAAATGGACGCAGCTGGGGAACACAGATTAACTCCAATAATTTACCATCTTTTTTATATTTATATATTTATTTTGTTAAATCATAACCATAAAAAATGTCATAGCACGGTTGACTGACCACGATGGCGTCAAAACACCACTGCTTAGATGGGCCCCGCGCCTAGGTCTTACATTGGGCCCCGCACTTGCCAAGGCCGACGCTGCATACAGCATTTTGTGACACGATAGATTTCGTTCCACTTTTGGATCTACTTTTGATTCTCTTTTAACGGAGGAGTGTGTCAACTGTCATTTTGCCAAGTTAGAAACAGAAGTCACAATGCCAAAGGTAAATTTTCCAGTGCTACATCGATCAAAGCGATTAGAAAAGATTTTGAGGAGTTCACAGGTACACCTAATGAGGAACTCTATTGTCAAGTGTGCTGTTGCACGAGAAGCGCTCTTTTGTTGAATAGCATGTAGCAACAGGGAAGCACCAGAAAAGTATTGAAAAAAGAAATATTTTTGTTTGGTCATATAAAGTCATATTTTCTGAAAACATAAGTCATATATTCAAGCTTTTCAGGTCATAAAAATGGCCCTAACCTTAGAAACAAGAAGTGAATGTCTCGTTGTTGTGCAAACACCCATCTCTAAACATATGCAAGTCACAGAATGTTGGAAGAAACTATGAAAGGTTGTTAAAGACTGGAGGCAACAAGATTTAGATGTTCATGTCGGTAGTTGGTCGGAAAATGAATGAATTCGTGCATATCAGGCACATGCTTTTACATGTTAACAGGCCAGAAAAGCGTGGTACAAATTTTTACCGCAAATTTCATTCCAAATTTTAATTCTTCACCATGTAACGTGGTGGCACAGGCCCCAGTTCTGTTCTTCTACATCCATTACTCAATGAGGTACAGTGAAATTGTTTAATTGTCTTCTTAAATCCCTTCCAGTGGCAAACAAAATATACGCCGAATAACTTTTGAATCACTGACCCAATTTACAACACGTTTTACGGCGATAGGTTCAGTTTCATGTTGTAAACATTTTCAGATTACTAACTGAAACTATTTTTATTGTTTATGTACGCTTATTAGTCCAAAATAAAATATTTTTGATCAAAGGTATATATTTCATGGGGGTGAACATGGGTATGATGTGTATAGAAAATATAATCGTTTGCATGCCAGGTTTATACAGTTTTGTCTGATTGCTTGGATTGGTCAAGTGACAAGGACGATACACTTGGATTAGCGTAAGGTCCTTGTTACATGACCTAAAACTCTAAACCTAAAACCAAACCCAAAACCTAAACCGAAAACCTAAACCCAAAACCTAAGCCCAAAACCTAAACCCAAAACCTAAACCCAAAACCTAAACCTAAACCCAAAACCTAAACCCAAAACCTAAATCCAAAACCTAAACCCAAAGTCTAAACCCATACAACTTAAACCCAAAGCCTAAACCCAAAACATAAACCCAAAAGCTAAATCCAAAACTTAAGCCTAAACCCAAAATTCAAACATAAAACTTAAACCCAAAAGTTGAACCTAAAAGTTGAACCTAAAACCTAAACCCGAAACCTTATCCGTAAACATAAACCCTAAAGGTAAACCCTAAACCGAAACTTAAATATACACCGTAAACGTAAACTCTAGACTTTTTGAAAAGTAGGCCTACATCAAAAGCACTCCTATCAAAGGTGTAACCTTTACAAGCTAAGCCAAGGAAATGGTGAGAGCAGAACCAACGAACACTCGCACAGCAGGTATAGACACTAACCACTCAACTATGTTCACGTTGCTACTAAAACCCAACGTTATATGTGAACAAAGGTGGATACAGTTCGAATTGCAAAATGGTCCCAGGAGAGTTTTAGCATTTCATGGCAAAATATACACTGCCATTTAGCAAACCTGTGAAATCGGATCACAACTAAAATTTTTGATGTTTTCAGAATAATCACATTAAACAACAGAAATTTTCTCAGTCCGATCCAGTCCTGATCCGCCAATTTTCAAAAAAATTGCAGTCCGATCCAGTTTTGATCCGGCTAAAATTGGCTTCAGTCCTGATCCAGTCCTGATCCGTGCTTATCTCTGAAACACACCTAAACCCTACTAATTAGCTAAAATCACCTGAATAGCAACGACTAAAATTGACAATTCAGCCAATATCACCAAGATAGTTTTTTTCTTAATTTTTTTATCGATTGGATGACTGCAATCGGCGGAGACCGAAGCTTGACCTTGCTTCTTGCCCAAGAACCGCTACAGCGAATCACTCACCTGTCGTATTTAAACCACCCTACCTTTACATTGAGAGGTGGAAACTGTCTCACTGAATTATCGCCTTCACCGAGATATTGCCGCAAAGAGCGTTAGGGCAGACAAGACAACTGAAACAGCCAAGATCACTAAAAAAGCTTAGATCGCTCAGATACAAAACAGAAATGATCGCTTTATTAGCTAAAAAACAAAAAAAAATGTTCTGGTCAATTCTTCAACTGACTTGTTTTGAAAGTTGTTTCAAAAGGTCACATTACTTATTTTGGTGGTCATATCAAATTTGCAATGGTTATCTTTCAGAAAGTGCTTTATAAACTTGAAACATCTAGCTTTTTCGTCGCATGTTATTCATGCGTTATTTTTTGCACTAAATACCATTTTGGAAGCGCTGGTTTTATCAGCGTGGTCCAGCTACTTATCACAACACTGGAAACTAAAAAAGGGTAGATAAGTTGTGGTAGCAAGTCAGAAACTATCGTCCAGTGTGTCGTCTGCTATTCGAGTTCTGTTTTGAGATTTGACATGGTTCATCGTAGAAAATGTACTCCCACACACGTATGTTTCCAAACATTGAGTGCATTTTTAGTGCGAAATCTTTCAGTTTGGGAAATCAATCTTTGCTTACTGATTTACAGAAGCTCTCTACAGTCTCTAACACAAAGTACTGTACATTGTTATTAAAACATATCATACTTGTTCTAATTAAAATTACCTATTGAATGGATGGGCAATTAATTTGGCTTGCGGCCACTTTATGAAAGCCATGTTAGCAGATAAATAGTCAGATTTATTTGGCGAAACTGAGTTCATTGCGATAGATGTACTCTTCACGACAACGAACATCGGGGCACCGACAAAATACAGAGTTAATCCAGACAGGTGCTACAACAGCAGGGGCGGATCCAGGGGGCGCAATTGGGGCGATCGCCCCCCTAAAACCTACGAAAATAACTTTACTCGCCGTGATTTTGTACAAATCGGAAAACAACATTTGCGATATAAGGTCATGTTTTGTCACAGCAGTGTTGTGAAAGTATACTTCATCTCTCTAACAGAAGGGAACCCGTAATGAGACTTGACTACCAAATATTACTGAAATCGCTCCCCGAACCTTATTGGCAGGATCCGTCCCTGTCCAACGTAGGGTGAGCGGCGGGGCGTACTTTCTAATTTGATCGTAAAACAATTAACTAAAACAAAACGGTGTACAGAAAAGGTATTATTTATTGTTCTTGTGCAGACGCACTTTATCCAGCGCAAGAAATTCAGTGAGACAAATGTATCCCTACACGCTTTTCAACAAATTTCAGATTTGAAGATTTTTTCTAAATGCTTCCGTGGGCCTCTGAAAACGCTGTGGCGGGCCACATGTGGCCCGCGGGCCTGTAGTTGGACCACATTGGGCTATGTTATGCCCTAATATCAACAGCTTATTTGCGTTCCGACGTCGTCTGCACTCCACCAAGACGACAGTGGTTTTTGGTTACTATAGCAATGTAAAAAGAGATCTTATAGCTATTTGAAGGAATTTGGCGGTGTTAGCTATCTTCACGATTTTAGCGATCTTAATTTTCATAGGAGTCTTGGCGACTTAGATATGTTAGGGATTTACTGTAGCTATCTTAGCGATATTTCCCCACATACGAAAGTCCATAATCCATTTAGCTCACATTTCTTTCATCCCCTGGGGCGTGCCTGCTGGATATGAATATGTGTGAAAGTATATTTAATAGTGTGTATCTTATTGTGTGTGTGAATCTCTACGGTTCAAATCAGTGGTGGAGGAACCTCTTTCAAAGTGGGGGCACAAGTGCACGTCAAAAAATCTATGGAATTTTTTTTTCATTAAGCGATTTACTTTAGCAATGGAACCAATACTAATTGTGTTGTTTAACTTATTTTGGCAAAATTCGAATTGTGAAAGTGGGGGGCCAGGCCCCCCCAGAAAAAAGTGGGTACCTAGACCATGCGGGCCCCCTGTTCGACCACCCTGGTTCAAATATCTTACGATAAAACGCACTTTGTAGTACAAAAATAAAAACTTTTGAAAGGTGCGGTGTACTCTGAACTTTAATACGCATAAACAGTTATAATAAACATAAGTCACAAGAATTATATCTCAGCTAGTGGCAAAGTTCAAAACTGTAACAACAGTTCACAATACCTCCGTCAGCATTTTTTCGCACAGCGAGGATCGTCAACATAAGAACTGCTTCAGCACAGTTCAAAATTCCACAAGCTTGATGCATCTTTTTCAAATTCACACTTTTGATTAAAATGTAGAAACCAACTTTGCATCAAATTCAGTGAAAGCTTTCGGAATGAAATTCAATTCCAGAAATAATCACTGGTCGCAAGTCATAAAAACTGATGAAATTACAAAAGTTATGCACTTACACAATTGATTAATATCGAAGAATTCCTCTATTGAAAAAGACTGGTTTTAACTAAGTGATGATCAGATATTTCCCCACGAAAATCAAAATAGTTGAAGACACCTTTTCCGTTTTGCAACTAAGACACTCGTTTGCTCGTGAACTGTAAGATAGATAATTGTCTTAATTAATGTAATAGCTGTTGGACATTACCACCTGGTCCACTTAATCATCTCGCTTCTTCTTTATCATAGGTTTGAGTTCTTATCCACTGCTAGGCCACACTAGAACTCGGGGCAGGTGTTGAGCAGCCATTCTATTGTTTCATCGTCCAGGAACGTCAGGCCCTGCGCTCCATGGGGAGGTCTATCACCTCGCTAATACGTCGATCTACTAATCTACTTTCGTCGATCTACTTTCTTTACATTTTTGGATATGTTTTTTCAGAAAACCTTTCGGTCATTTTTCGTAGAGACAAAAGCGCTGCTGCTTCCTGAGCATACTGCAAATACAGTTTATACTAATGTTTAAAACCTGAAGTTGTATGAACAGTGCTTGCTTTGCCCCCCAAACCAATTCGCAGTGATTAAGTTTCAGTGTTTCACATTTTTTATCCCTGCATTTTATGGAAAAATCGAGAGAACGTTTAAATTTTTTAAATTGATAAACAGCACTATGGACGTCCAATGCACTCGGTGAACCATGTACGAACGTTCCCTAACGTCCTTTCATAGGCAAAGGATGGCTCGCAAACTCAACTACAACAGATGTCTGTTTTTCTCCGAATCTAAGTGGAAGCACCTTGGTTGTATACAACATCCTGCACAATGCTTTCCTCTGCTTGGCTTTAATTTCACGCTCACAGCCAACACCGATCTGTGACAAGTGGTTGTTTATGAGATACTGGCGTGTTGGGCAAGGCTGACCAGCAAACACTTGTCTCGATGTTCGAGACCACTTCGTCTCTGAACGATGCGGGCGATGGTTGTCAATGTATGACAACATTGGGCTGTTATGGCACGCAAGCACGCTTTTCGAAATACGAGTGGAGGAAAACGACACTGAAATTCATTTTTCTGTTCCGTGGGAATCTTTCCTAAAGTAGTGTCTCATCTCACACAAAGAATTCAGTTGCGTATTCTTTTGACAACATGCTTATTTGACTGCGCGCTCTTTGCACAAGTCTCCCTGCTTAAAAATGTTTTTGCTTCCTCTACGGATAGGTGAGGAAATCTCAGAATCACGGTTTTACTCTTGAAAACTGTATATCAATTTATTACCGCTCTTCTCTGAAACAAAGACCCTTAGACGATCGGAAAACGGGCAATCTAATCGTTTTGCTTGGTAACATGTACAATTGTTACTAATTTCGCAGCATTCAAGAAATCTCTTCACCGTGCAGCCGGTTTGAGAAAGTTAGTTGTTTTGATAAGGTTGTAAATATTAAGCATAACGAATAGATTGTTCAAACTGAATATTTTCGTGTATTTTAGTCACTTTAAAGAGAGCGAGTTGACTTGATGAGCTTATATTTTTTCAACACGTAAAATTGTCGTACTCAATATCTTTGCCATTCAGACCTATAAAAAGTTTGCCAAGTAACCAATCTACATATTTTTATGTTTCACAAAGCGATAGGGTTTGGTTTACGACAATCCTCTGGCAGCTGGATCCTAAAATGTAACTCTGATGAAAGGTGAGGCAAACGTTTCCCCATGAAAGGCCTAAATGAAGCTACTAGAAGCGAACAATAAATTCATCTTTCGGCATCCAACTGTAAAGCAACCACTGAGAAAATTCGTTCCGCGTGCAGTTCCGCGTGCAGAGAAAATTCGTTCCGCGTGCAGTTCCGCGTGCACCACGTTCCGCGTGCAGTGCCAGATGAAGCTCTCAGGGGCCCTGAGGCACAGTTTTTCGAAGACGCCATCTATTCAATAAAAACAACGTCACATGGTGTCCCAATATTACTCGTGTTCATCACGCGAAATAACACTGCAACATGAAATAAGAAGGGTAGATATGCACTGTGAAAACGAAAACGTTTGTCCTATCTTAACTCAGGAATACGAAAACTTTCACAGTTTTTCCCACCATGTTAGACACTCAAACAATAATAGTACTTCTTTCTGCTTCGGAGACGCCAGGACTTCGATAAACAAACTTTAATCAGGCTCTACTGGCGGTAAAAACATAAAAACTCATTACAAAAAGTATAATAGTACTTTTCATGCTTTTTTACAAGAAAATTCATGTGTCAGTTTGTCAAAGTTTTCTTTCCATAATAGTCCGCTCCAGGCCTGTAACCACCTTGAGACACCAGAGGAGGCGACGAGTTTTCTGAGAGGGGCCCAAATTTTTTAAACTATGTCCAATCGTTTAAACTATATCAGACACATTTTTCCAGTGGGGGGCAAACAATTTTGTAAGGGGGGATTCTCCCCCCTGGTGACTGGCCTGGTGCGCTCTCATGATGCTTTATGCCCTGCGCTTTTCCTCTGTGTCGTGAATAAAGATGACATGCTGATCTTCTATGATGTCACAAGCGCCTGTAATGTGTTTTTTCTGTTGCACGCATAGTCTAATATTGCATTGAACGTTGGGCAACAATCAGAGTGCGTAGGCAGGCTATATTGAATGCCAGCTAACCGTAGTGAATGCCAGCTTTCATGTTGGGGGCCCTTTGACTGCAGGGGCCCTGAAGGACGTGCCTCATGGGCCTCATAGCTAATATGGCACTGTCCGCGTGCCGGAGAGACCCCACCTCACTACAAGATACTTGTGCGGAAATGTTTTTCCCGGGTCTCAATCAAAACGTTTTTTTGATTGGAGCTAAAGTTCTTGTTTTTGTCAGTTTTCCCAACTCTGTATAAAATGTCGAATGAATAGACTGTTAGAAGAAAATCTTTCATTTTGAAAATGCAATATCACATCTCTATGAGATGAGCCACACAAAAACATACAGATTGTACTGATTTCGTGAGAAGCAATCTTATAGAAAAGATTTTACACACAAGGCACAGACAAGGGACTAAAGTGCTGAAGCCCCCTAAAATGCTTGCTCACAGTCATTTGCCAAATTTTATATTTATTTCATTGACTGAGTAATTTTTAAAGCTTATTTCTGTGGGTCATCCTTACGCAATTCCCTTATACAACGTCGCTTTTTGTCAATCAGACGTCCAGCTGNAAATCGGTCAGAAATTTCTACTCGGTTATAAATTATGTTCTTCTTTCGTANACATGAACAAGAGTACATGTTGATCAGAACTTTGGTTGGGTAAGGTATTCCAAAATAGCAGCGTTGTCCACCTCATGGATGTGGCACGGAGGTTTGAATTTGGTGCAATCATGCAAGATGTGGTGTGCAGTCTGCACCTTGCCCATTCACACCATTCTGAGCCGCACACAGGGCCGGCCCTAGCAGGTGCGGGGCCCAATGCAAGACCTAGGCGCGGGGCCCCTCTGAGCAACGGTGTTATTACGTCATCGTTCTCAGTCAACCGTGCTATGACGTTTTTGAGGAAGATATTTTGGCAAAATAATTATATGAATATCAAAAATAGGGCAATTTATTGGAGTCGATCTGTATGTAGGCTACATGACAACACAATAAGTTTCTTTTATGGAGAGTGGGCGTAGCTCATGTGTCTCCCAGCTACGTGTCATGTTTATGACTAATAGCACGCTGCTGTGATGGGGATTACAGTGTACCGCTGCTGCTCGTAATCAAGCTCAATGTTGTAAAGGAAGCTCTGCAATGGAGCGGCGAGCGCAAGTGCAAAGTTACGTCAATCAAACCGAACTGACAAGCGAATTGAACGTACAATGCAATTACTTCACTCTTGTTGAACGGCACTTTCATTCGAAGAACTGACTTGGAGACAACTCCTAACATGAACTGATTGCTTATCTCACTTTCGGTAATCGCAGACGCGTTCTTGCATAAAGGTAAAGTCTGGGCGGATGATCAACTAGCCGCTTTATGACGCAATACACGAGAAAAGCAGACTTCACAAGAGAGCAACCCATGCATCCGCCCAAAGTTCCCCAAGCCCAAGTTTACAATAGAATTTGAACCTGCATGGACTTTGCAGTGCTGCTGTTTCTACCTGTTTACGCTCGCAAATAGGCAAATCACAATAAAAATTTGATGGGGCGGCAAATTATAAAAGTACTTGGACGACCGACAAATAACGTCGAACAATTCTGTAGACAAAAAAAGGAGGCAAATTTAAGTGTTAAAATTTCACAAAATTTTCCCTGGTTTGCATGAGATTTTTGCCCCCCCCCAGGACCAGCAACCTCTCATCTTTTGTCATTTGTTTCAATGTGGTATAATTTATTGTATTTTAACAAAATAATAAAGTATTTAGACCGTGTCAAAATCTTCCGTGAAGCAAAACTGTAAGTAAGCCTTTGTTAAAATGCAGATTACCCGCAAACAACCAAAAGCTTTTCAAAACAGAAGAATCTTTCGAGAACTGAACAACGTCACGTTAGCAAAACTGTCATCAAAGTTGATAAAACAGACACTCGTCTTGACCTATTCATTGCGAGTTGAATCACTACACACCTTGTTTGTTTGCAGTATCTGTAGGTCTACTTCAATCTCAACTGGCACCAGTAACAAACAAATTCTATCCATGAAGAATGGGACATGATGATGCCAGACCCGTCGACATTCTGCGTGAAGCGCAGATATACCGCTCAGCATAAGAATTGGGCACGTTTGACAACGTTCGATAACAATTAGAAGAAATTCATCGTTCATTCAAACGAGATAATTATTTGCTAACAATGAGATTTATAAGTCTTTTTACAATTCTCGTGCGNANGAAGTATCTGCCAAAAATAAACAACCTGGCCAAACGCCATGGCGCGGGGCCCCCTGAGGCGCGGGGCCCAATGCAGCCGCATCGGTTGCATCGGCTTAAGGCCGGCCCTGGCCGCACTGGCCCATTAATTTCATGTTGACCGCAAATCGGCCAACACCAGTCCTCAGGTGGTTGAGCCGAACCCAGCCATTTCTGGGGAGGTCGCAGCCTGGTGGTTGTGGGCCGAATGCGGGAATGAAGGATTGGAGAGCTGGAGGGATTGGTGTGATTGGTTCCCAGTGAATTGACAACAATTCCGCAAAGGAGCGTAGAGGTTTCCTGGAGCGGAGACGTTTAGGAAAAGGTTTTAGGTACAGAGTTTCGTGTAGGAGATGTTTCGGATTGAGGGCTTTGGTGTAAATTTTCAAGCATGAAGCATTGCGCCTTGTCTCATTTGGCGTAATGTCAGATAGAATGGGCAAGAAGGAGCAGGGCGTGCTTCGTAGGTAGCCAGTGGTAACGCGCATCGACTCGTTTAAAGGTGCATCGGTGTGTTTTGCGTGAGCGCTGCGGCACCACACTGGGGCACAGTACTCTGCCGGAGCAGATGTAAGTGCCAAGCAAGAGGTTCTGAGAGCTTTGAAGGAAGCTCCACAAGCGACACCGGCCAGTCGCTTGATGAGTGCCACTCGTGACGAAACTTTCTTCTTGAGTGTGTGTAAGTGTGTCATGAGCGACAGAGAGCGACCCAAGCATATGGCGGGATATGATGGATGTGAGTCGAACTTCACTGTTATATTGGGTTTTAATTTGACATTCAGCTGATAGTTGGTTGAGTGATTCTTCAAGTGGAAGATGGAAAACACAGTTTTCTCAACTGAGAGCCTGAGTTTCCACTTAGTCAGGTAAGCGTTAACAACAGAGACATCGAGTGATAAAGTAAGTTCCGCTTCCCTAAATGTGGGGGGCGAGACGGTCAGAGCGACGTCATAAGCGTGCATGTACCGCTTGGCCGACGTTTCCGGAAAATCCGCTGTGTAGGTGTTCTACAAACAAGGGGCGAGAACAGATCCTTGTGCGACTCCGTTTTTGGTTCTGAAAGTGCGACTTGCTTGTAAGTCGCTGATATATAGCACAAAGGATCTCGAGTACAGCAGTTATAAAACCCTAAATCACCGGAAAATAATCCAAAAATAAAAAAAACAACCTACTGAAAACCAAAAGAATACTAAAACCAAAATATAAGTTGATGGGGTCCGTTTTTCACATTTAGCTTGCCGGGAGTGGCAATTCGCCCCTCTGTTCCCCGTCAATTACTTCACTAGCTATGATATATTGTATTCGCACACAGTAAGCTGTTCCAACTCAACAGCTACAAGATACGAGCTGGTGGCGTAACTTAGCATAAGGGAGGGCCTGCAACTTGTCTAATTAATCTATGTTTTGGTATTTTTTTAATTCTCTGCTGGAAAGGCGGTAGTGCTTTCAAATTAATCGTTACATAACAGCAGAGGCGGATACAGGGGAGGTGATCGCCTCCCCTCAAACCTACGAAAGTAACTGTTTTCACCACAATTTTCTACAATTCGGAAAACAATATTCGCGATATAAGGCCATTTTGTCGTCCTTTGTTTTGTCACAGCAGTGTTGTGAAGCATACCTCATCTCTCTTACAGCAGAGAAGCCGTTGTGAGACTGTCTATCAAATATTACCGAAATCGCCCCCTAACCTTGCTGCCTGGATCCGCCCCTGCATAACAGTGGTAAATCGCTTTTCAGTATCTC
>JGI24021J15306_10010797_pt1 | contig 11351 bp, 7 predicted proteins | sample Ectturendosymbi1_FD_15306 | JGI IMG/M metagenome (IMG submission 15306)
GACTGAAGATGTGTCGAACACGAAACTAGTTTCCTTGTGCAAATAAACTATTGCGACTGATTCGCTTGATGTATGGTCACTGTGGTGGCTTTGCTATCATTGCTAAGTGATAAGTGCAAGCCTGAATCGTTGCAAAGGGATGGAAGACCAGGTTGGAGATTTCCTCAAACAGCTGGCTGCAAAGCTAGAACTTGTTTTGTTGATTGTGATTGAATGTCACACTAAATGGCTGACTCTGGCAGAAAGCAAGAACTTTAAAGGCATAGTTGGAGTTTATGAAAGTAATCGAAGACATGCGTTTTCTACATTTTGAATTGAGCCTGAAAAATCTTTCGACCACTCTATTGGCGAAACTCACACTGTTATAACTCATCCTAAGCCTTTGTTTTTTGTCTTATCAAATAACACCTTACCATTGCGAATTTTGTCTCAGTACCCTTCAAACGACACAAGAAACAGCGTAAAATTGCTATTGAAGATTGCGATCCAACCATTTTGTTACAATGTTTACAATGACAGGGATAAATCAACAAATTCTCAGAGGTCCCGACAAAATCATAACTGACCATCGTCCTAACGCCGCCAGCATTCGCATGATTGCTGATTCGTTCCAAAGTAAGCGTGTCGACACAAAACAACCTCTAAACATTTTTCACATAGGCAACCTGCTTACGATCAAGCTATGCCACCACCTTTGTTATAATCAATCTTAAGATGTAACTTAACTTAACCAACAACAATACACCAACAGCAAGCAAAGACCCTGGCAATCTTTGATAAAGTTTCAGCATTTTGCAGTGTGGCTTTGATTTAATACTCCCTTCCAACAAAGCGGTGCTGAAAATCTAACTGACATCAAATGACGCATCTTCCGGTTCTATGAACAGCTCCAACTGTCGGTCTGTGTTACCTGCGTTACATGATTATGGTCAGATAGCGTGAATGTATCCTAGTTTGACAAATCTTTCAAACGTGTTAAAACCACTATCCTGCGTTTACAATTACTTCTGAATCATATTTGAACCCAATCATCGCCTGAAGCCCCTTTCTTTGCACTAAGGGTTGTTATTGCCTTTACACAGAATCAGCGCAAAGGCATCAAATAATTGGTTTCCATTCAAGAGCTGCGCAAGTGTTTGAAAAGCATTGATATGGAAGATAATTGCTCCTCCTACCCAAAATAACATCATAAATTTGTAAGGATGCCATACTTCTTTTTATTCAGCATATCACAGGTTTTCGATTGGCGTGTTGAGAAGTGATAGACCAGACTTCTTTGTTTGCGTTTTCAAAGCGTTTGTCTGTGCTGCAAAACTTAGAAATATTGCAAATGATCACACGTAAAAAATGAAAGTTCGGGAATTTTTGCTTCCAAATAAAAGTTTTGGCTAAACGAATTAAGAAATACAGTGGAATTTGTCTAATTCGTCATCGTTTAATTCGTCAATTCGCTTAATTCGTCACTTTTTCGTCGGTCCCGGCAGAATTCATATCTTTTGTGTACATTTCTGTTCGTCTAATTTGCCATCCTCTAATTCGTCAATTCGCTCAATTCGTCACCTCTTTCTATCCTTGACAAGCGTTTTGTTCGGCTAATCCGTCATTTGCAGTTTCGTTTGTGATGTTCAGGCAGTTAACACGCGTGCGAATTCAAACAAATTAAGGATCTTTATCTGGGAATTGTTGCACCTTGCAATTTGTTTATCGAATATATACATGAGGTGCGAAGCGCGACCAGAATCACCATTGAGAGAACGCAGAAAGTCTTTAAAGTTTATTAAAGATTTCTAACGTGCTATATTAAATGCAGAAGTCTCGACAGAGTAGAGCAATTAAAGAGTATAATTTAGTAAACAACCATAACGTCATAAAGTGTATTTTACAGCAAATAAAAGTACTATGTATACAAATTACTATGATAAAGTATACGAGCTTCTATGATAGAGTTTTCACCTGTTTGCATAATTCGTCAGTTCGCCTAATTCGTCACGTATTTCTAATCCCCTTGAGGTGACGAATTAGGCAAATACTACTGTAATTCCAAATTAATTGGCAGGGTTTTGGGTATAAAAAATTACCAGTATATGAAATCTGAGTTCTTCATTTAAAAAATCGCTAAAAATCCTTACAGGTTGAAACAAAATTTATCATGTGATTATTTGACGTTTTGGAGGAAAAAGGCTTTTTTCGGATGTGTGGGGGCAGGAGCGTCGGTCTTAAAATCAGATTATAAGTGACCTATGGTGAGAGTTGTACCTTGCTAACATGAAAACAATGGAAATTATTGCACAACATTTGTACTTACTATTTATTAAAAGTGGCTTGACTTGGACTATGATGTCCTTCGTCATTTATGACAAAGGCAGCCATGTACGGTAACGTAATCCATGAAACTGAGGACTGTTCTATTTTGCCAAAACGTTATTAAGAAAATATCCGTTTGCTAAATTTTTGCATGTCAGAGGATCTCTGTCGAACTTTAAAATGGCTCCGTCGAGCCCAGGTTAAGAAAAATTGTCCTATGGGATCCCGACCTGTTTATACAAGGTTTGAGTTGCTCGAACGCGAACCACAGATTTCGGTTGGGGTTTCGATGTGATCTTAATCAATTAACTGAAACAGAAGTGACGTAGGCTCAGGTTGGGTCAAAGTACTGAGTTCTCTAAACTGCTGACACCGCTTGTTTTGGTCTAAGTGAAATAAAAGCAATCAGCTCACCCAGGTTCTAAAAGTAATCGGCTCACAAGGTTATGTAGATTTGTAACTTGCGAACTGCGACGACTTCTCGACACCACGACCGACGTCACATCCCACACTCAAATGTCTAGCAAACCTTTGAATGATGAAACAAACGTGCCAGTAAATCCTTAAAAAAGCGATCGACGTCAAAACACAAACAAAGGCCTGGCGAATCTTTAAGTGTGATGCGCTACTCGAGCTCTAAAACGACGAATTCATGGTGTGATTGAAATAAATTGCAATAGAAGAGAGAAATTGAAAGATACGATAAATGTCCTTATTTGCTTGGTACAAGTGAAAATACTTTTAAAGTTCAACAGTCTTCTATACATTGAAGCCTCGCTACGGCAAATGTGCCTTGTGCAGACGAAGTCCTGGAAAAGTTTTTATTTGTGCTTAATCGATTTTATGGCAAAACGATGCTTGTGCTCACTGAGTGAGGCATGCTGCTGCCGAACTTGGCATGGCGTCCTGATGCACAGTTTACCGGCTCTTACCAGTGAATGTATGGTTGTGATTTTTAAAGAAGACTCCATGTTGTGGAACAGAGCATAGCGTTCTTAGCACTGGTGTAGCAGGCGGGGGTGCAGGGGGTGCAACCGTACCCCCAGTAGTTTTGATTTGGTGAAAATCAGGGAAACATCCCATAAAATCCGGGAAAAATCCTCTAACACCCCGGCAAAATCTCGGAGAACCTTCTAAAACGCCCTGAAAATCTGAGGAAAAATGGCGCCCAACATGCTTTGATTTGAAAATAATGGTGCCCGAATTGACATGGAAAACTTTTGTTTGGAATCACTACACATGGCCCATGCCGTCGCGTTGGCGACGATCAGAACGGCGGGGACACGAGTATATTTGCGGTAAGATTTTATACAACGCAATTCGCACAACTAACTGCACACACACAGTGACAAGACAACACAACATTTGTCTTTCGACGGAGCAGAGATTTGTTTAGAGTGTTGAAGAGATCCCCCATTTCTCAAAGTCAACCGCACGCACTTGGTCCTCGACGAAGCTGTTCCGATGGGAAAATAGGCAAGACGACTGGACTCCGACGCAGATTGCATCTGCATCGAAGAGTGTCACTGCTGCAGTCATTATGTCGAGCGCGCTTGGCCAGAAAGAAGCAAATTCCAATTTTTAGGGCCTTGGTTCGACCCGGACGAGATTCGAACCACGCCAAACAACGACCTACCGGACACGAAGCGAGGCCACACGTCCGGCTAAAGGCTGACAGGTATTCACTGGAGGTTAGGCTTTTATCCAAGTTAATTTTTTAATCCTGACGCGGAGAAAAAAGCTTAATGGAGTTGAGAATTTAAACATGGCGAAAATGGGGCAGATGATCTGTCATTTGCGGCAGCCTTATGACGCGTGTTCTATTCTTTGAAGGATCCAAGTCTTGACCACGTTCTACTAGGTTAAGCAATTTCTGAGAAGAAAATCATCAAATGTATCCAATTAGCCGCACAAAGTTGCCAACCAGCATAAAATGTGCACCTGCAGTGCAAATGAAATCGTTGTGAAGTTATAGACAACTAATAAACGTACTTGCAAACTCTATTTTTTGAACTCTTATATAGTCGATGAGAGTATCTCAAGACAGTGCAGTCCCAAATGTTTCCGAACTAAAGTTTCACCTGATCTTGCCACTTTGAGCAGACATTTCAACTTTCAGTGGCTAAAGACCATGAAGAACTTAAAACCATGACTTTTATTTTCCCCCCTTCCTTACTGTCGTCAAAACTGATCCTCCATACCTATTGAAAGTGCGACGTATTTCAAGGACCACACCTGGTGTATTGTTCTTCAAGTAATATCTTCTAACTAATGGGTTTTCTGCACCTGGTTAGTGCACAAACCTTGTTTTTATGGTTATTGATGCACTTGTTAACGGGAAAGAGATTTATAACTCCTAAAATGAAATGCCAGCACATTTAAATTTTTTTTAAGGACAGGGAAAATCACTTGGTTTACCAAACAATGCTTTACATCCGCTGTATTGCGGCCTCCACACACCAATATCACACTCAAACTGAAACGCAATCTTTTAATTAGTAAAACTAACAAACTTGCATAAAGGTATTGATCGTGCACTTTCGTGTCATGGAATACTTCTTTAAACGAAAACAAAACAAAAATAATAGTAAAGACACGCGAACAAAACATTGACCGGCATGGACAAAAGAAGCAAAAACACTAAAAAGGGAAAAGAAGTAGCAAGTGTATAAGAAAATATATCGAAAACCCAGCAAACACAGAGATCATGAAATGTGACATCATAGTAACACCAATGCGGTGAAAATGAATAAAAGTTCAGATTGCACAAAAACGTGATAAAGGCACTGACGTTTGGTATGGAACCGCCGGCTGTTGCAGGAAAGTGGTATTAAAAACATTTATGCCATTTTTAGCTAAAAGCAAACATTGGGTTATCGAACCCATGTTGGTCTCTCATGGGGTTCACGCGAGGAACAAGTTTCTTTATTTTGCTGATAGGAGAAGTGTTGTTTGTTATTGGATCATCATCAAGAGGATCACCGGCAGTTTGTTTAAGGTTGAAGTTAAGTTTGGCTCCTAGACATGAACCGAATGCAAGAGCTGGACTGGCGTGCTTTCTGCGAACAGACGAACAAATGAACATCACTGACCGGTGCTTTACACGTTGTTGAAAACTGTTTGTTGAAAAAATACACGTTTGTTGAAAAAACACGTTTGTTGAAAAACGTTTGTTGAAAAAATATTAAGTTGTTTTAACAAAGCAGCATTTCACAGCATTTCATTCAAGATGAAACTAGAACTGGCCTGTCCAGACTCGTGAACGCCCTGCCAATGACTCGCCACCATTGCGGCACTGACCGCGAAGGCAGCCGCGTGGCCCACGGCGCAGGGTATGCGGTGATGGGAAAAGTCGTGGCACTCCAAAAGGAGTAAAAAAGCGTTTGTAATGAAACAGAAACGGACTTAAACTGAAAATGTTGTAACAAATTAAGGAGTAGAAAGCAACGATAAAGTTTACCTTTGAAATGAAAATTTTTCGGAAAGTTGAATGACCTACAAAGGTAGTTGAAGCTACAGCTGAAAGAGGTTGATGGCAACACTAAAATTGACTGCAGTGGCTAAGATACTTCAGCGCTTTGTCAGAAAAAAGGCAGTAAGCTTCCTTTTTCAACAATAGCTGGAGCTACGTGTCCCCCGTGACCATAACATTGGACATTCTATTCCTAGCTGCAGCAGAGGTGAGCAAGTTGACTGCTTACCTCAGAAAGCATAAACATTCATGGATAGAAATAATCAGTTTAAATGCAGATGCTTATTGCTGCAGTCCCTCAACATGTTTCGAATTCAAGAATACAGAACCGCTAGCTCGTAAAGTTACACAATATGGTATCAAGAAACAATAGGTGCTCGCGTGACGAGATCACTCTGAGTGGTGTATGGTTAGTTCGGATATCAATAATTTTTACTTTCCGGATGACGGATATATCCGTGCATTCTTATTAGAGATAATTGGTTAAACGGATAATAACCGCTAATTGTCAGACAACTGATTTCACGAGATTTTCGTGATGCATTAATTGACAGCAAAATCATGACAGAATTTTTTTGTAAATATCCACGCATGCACTGTATGAGGGTGTATAAAACACATCATGCATTTCTGACATTTACTGCTTCTGCAACGCTTTTCTTATGAAGCACAACGCATCGCTTATGGAGTTGTGCAAATGAGACCGGAGTTTTATAGCAGAGTCCACACGCAATGAATGTCCTTTCTTCCTAAAACGCATTAGTAACGTTGAAAAAAGCGTTAAAGGCGTTAGTGGCATTACTTTTTTTATCCGGTGAAGCAACAGAATTGTATCCGCACATCGGATAGCAAAAAATACTCTCGTTAAATCGGTTGTCCGATTTACTCAGTTATCCGGATATTCCAACCGAAGTGTCGTCATCATGTTCACAAATAAGCTGTTTACCTAAATCACGTCGTTACCTCTTGACTGACAAACGCCAATATAGGTGCTATTCTTAAGGTGCTTTTCGTTCGTGGTGTTTTGACGCTCCGGCAGTGCAATGTGGTGTCGCGCTTGACATTCATAAAACTTAGACTACGCAGCTGAACTGCAATACTTACCCATGGCTTGAAGGTAACCATAGCAAAGTGGTATAAACAGCTGCCTCCTGACAACTGCATATTTCCTCCGAGATGGTCGAGTTGTCCTGTTTATAAAAACACAAAATTGTTTTGGTGAACAACATTGTAGATTATTTTTTGATTGCCTGTAACATGACGTCGATTTATGTTTGCAAAAATAAATGTTATTAAGACAACGCTAACAACATTTAGTTTTTCTATCAGGTCTGCCATTCTCGATAATATTGTATCAAAAGACAAATTCACCCATACACTACAATTTATCATTCAAAAGATAATAAACATGTGTCAAAGACAAACGCTGATTTAAAGTGCTGTGTACTTAATTTTTCCAAAAGAGTTTGTCATTATCGCGTCTGCAACGCGACTAGAGAAACTAACCACATTAACCCAGACGCTGTGATATCACAAAGGGCTACTATTTAGACTGGAAAAACACAATGCATGAAAACACAATGATGAGCATTACGTTAAATTTGAAATCTAAACTCATGAAGTTAATGATCCCACATTTTGATTTGTTGCAAAATTAAAATCTGGTGTCTTATTTAAGCTTTGAGATACTTGCTTCTTTAGCGATAGCGTTAACACAAATTTTTTATGTGTCACTGTTTGTGAAACCGAAGCCTACTTGGAAAGACTGCACCTTTCCATGCGTGCAGGATTTTGAGACAGTTTTTATTTTTGATCAAATAGACGCTTTCCATAAAGTTTGCTCGGACAAACGATGGTTCCATTTGCGGGAATTTTTTTGCAGTAATTGCTTTTGGCAATGTCCTCGCTAAATTACGTGTTATAAAGTACAGAGCTTGTATTGATACTCAGTAATTCGGACTAGGGTTTCACTCTTCTCTTTCAAAAAAAACTTTTCTAAAGACGAACGTTTTAACAGCTTTGCCATTAAGAGACTGATGCCGTGTTGTCACAACTTTGCGAACATCGAATGCAAGTCAGGCAAGTTCTTAGAGCAACGTTTACGCAAAAAGGCATATGCGTCAAAATTAACAGAAGCGCTCGGTGTAATAGGTAATCAAGCCTGCAAAATTACCATTTTCCTGGACCGAAAAATCTTAGAAATAAGAACAATCTGCCAAACGCTGAAACATGCGTGAATGTAATCTCGTGACAGTACGTGTTTCTGTGCATCAACGACAGACTTTTTACTTGAACTTGCTTGAAATATCGTGTTATCTAATTCTTCCATCTGCACTGCCTATACTACAGCATACAAATGTTTGTTTAGTACCGCGCTCGGAAATCGACTGTTTATAGTTCAAAACAGAAACATTCAAGCAGTCAAATAAAAGCAGTACCTTGCAAGCATGGTTATATTGATGGTGCGCGTCATGGCGCAAACTTACCGCAATCAAAGTCTGATCGCCACTTGGCTCAGCCTTACCGTCGACATCGAAATGCACAACGTTCATTGGTCTAGCCGCCATGCGCTGAAGCTCCACCTGGTTTTCCTGTAAAGTGCATTATAAGTTGTGCCCGCGCAGGCCACTATGATGGCCGCTACATTTCTGACGATAGTCTGCCAGTCGCCAGAACTATAGAGCTGTCCGTACCCTCAACGGATCCGAGAAGTCTTCTAAATCAGATTAAAAAAAACATGTTTAAATTTTGGGCTTGTTTTTTTGTAAGTGACATTATAATGAGGGCAGCTTTTCGCACATTTTTGGTTTAGGTCACCTAGCTCTGGGCGCCAAACCAACGAGCCTTTTTTGACTCATATTTGTTTCGGAAACTAGGCTCTAATCCGACAGCTTAGATGGTTTGATCGGCTTTCTAGCGTTTTTGAATTTAGGTAAAAAATCAATTCCCGCTAAAGGTAACATTGGCCGTTTTGGCTAAAGGCCATAACGTACCAGCCGATTGAGCTAGAGAGCTGTTCAAACCCTCTTAAAATGCGAAAAGTCTTGTAGTTTCGATTGAAAAAAAATTGAAACTTTTGGATGTTTGCTTTTTTTCCGATGAGGTCATAATGAGAGTAGGTGTATGCATGTTTGAATGACGTCATCAGGACCTGAGCCCCAACCCCACAAGCCATTTTTTTGACTCGAGTTTTTATTGGAAACTGGGATAATACGAGTCTTTAGAGGACTGATCGACTTTCTAGCGTTTCTGGTTCAAAAGTTATGGCCAAAAAACGCAAATTAATTAGGAAAATCCCCGCTCATCTCCTAAGGCATAATTAATTAATTTGCGAAGGCCGATCAAACACTCTGAAGCAGGCCTGCACAACTCAGAAAGCTCGAAGGGCCAATTTATCAACATAAATTTGCTGCGGGTCGCAAAAGTTTATTTCATTTCGATGTAGGGATTTCGTTGTAGTATGGAAGAAATTCTGGAGCGACAATTACTTATTCGAGGTCGAGCGTTTGCAACATTTTCTGCAATTGAGAAAGTTTTCACGGGCGGCGGGCCTTATGTTGTGCAGGCCTGCTCTAAATACTTGCATTAGAGCTTAATTTCCAAAAAAACTTGAGCCAAAAAAATGGCTCGTTGGGCTGGCGCTCACGGCCAGGTGAACTCTGCCAAAAATGCGAAAACCTACCCCAAATATGACGTCGCCCACAAAAAACCCAAACCCCAAGCTTAATATTGTTTTTTTAATCTAAGCTAGAAGACTTCCCGAATCCGCTGAGGGTTTGAACAGCTCTATAGCTCTAGCCGCTGGCGAGCTGTGGTATGGTCAGAAATGCAGCGGCCATCATAGTGGCCGGCGCAGTTGTTGAAATGTTTCGGCCTTGGATACATATGCCATCGCCAATTTTGGTCGGCTGTCGCAAATTCATTCAATATCACACCAACGTTTCTTCTGGAGGTGTTTGGCGGGATTCGTGGGCAACGTTTCGAAATAAAGTACGGCTTTGAGCAAGGCCTGGAAGCTGCTACAACATGCACCAAAGTGCAAACAAACCAGGTCAGAGATACAATCACGCCGTCTCGTCCTTCCTCGGCAGCAGGGTCGTTTTACGTGGCAGTTGCCAGCAGGACGTGCTTTGCCTACTTATTTGAGGCGTTCTTGTGACGTGGCCGAACCAAGGCTATTTTTAACAGAAGACGGAAAGAATGTTTTTCAAGATATTGGTGCATAAATCAAGCATTACGACCACAGGTAATCGATTTGACAGGGCGAAATACATCAACCCTAAGAAATCCTCAAAGGCTGAAAACGCTGCGACCTCGGTCGCATTGATAACCTGTTTGTACTTACGTGCCTTCTTTGACGTCTGCTGACAACGGCATGGATTTTCCATCCCACTATTCCAATTATCACAACTACCACGAAGGATCTGTGAAATAACAAAGATAGTGAAGCACAAATAAGATAGTATGTCCGATCGGAGAAATCTTTTCGCCACTTTCGATGAGATCTCTAAAAGGTTTTTATTTCTGCGAATGATCATTTCTTGGCTTTTTGGCACGCGTTTAAACCTTCAAAGTATAGTATATTGCTTTGTGAAAGCGAGAGGTCAAATTTGTCGTTCGGTAGTTAGTTTGGGGAGGGATTTTGACTAGGCTGGGGATCCTTTAAGACCAGCCCCTTCCAAAATTTTGGCAAAGGTTTGCAACGCTATAACTCGCCAGCCGATTGGGGTCGACAGCTCTTCAAACCATCTACCGATTCAGCAAGTTTTCTGGTTTCGATTAAAAAATTTTTTGATTTGGGTGTGGGGTTTTCTCTTGGTGACCTCACAAAGAAGGCATGTTTTTGAATTTTTGACCCAATTTAACTCGCCCTGGGCGCCAATCCAAAAAGCCATTTTTGTCGCAAAACTTTTGTGGAAACTAGACGATCATCCGCGTCTTTAGAGCCCTTGATTAACCTTCTAGTATGTCTGGAACCAGAAGTATGGCCAAAAACCCCGTTTTCCACAAAAATTCAAAAACTGCAGAAAAAGCATGAGTCTCCCACTGGCGGCTAGTGCGGCCGGTAATAACTCGCCAGACGCTTATGCTAGAGGGCTATTCAAACCCTCAAAAGACTCGTGGAGTCTTATATTTTGCACTGAAAAAAAAAACTTCTGAGATTTGGGTTTGGGGTTTTCGGTGGATGTTGTCAGGATTGGGGTATGTGTTACTATTTTTTGGATTTTTTATGACGTCATCGCCCGGACAATGAGCCAAAATTGTGGCTCAAAATTTGGATGGATTCTAGGCTGTGATATGAGTCTTAAGAGGCCTAGACCGACTTCCTGGAGTTTCTGGTGCCAAAGTTATGGCCAAAAGACTGGAAATCTTGTAGTAATTCCCTAGGGAATTAGTAGGGATTCCCCTAATTCATAGGTTCTCAAAGTGCTCCGTACGGAGCCCCAGGGCTCCGCGACAGAAACCTCGGGGTTCCGCGTAACAATGTGTTTTTTTTGTTTTTATTTTTAGAAATTTATTGTGGGGCTCCGTAAATTATGGTCAATCTCTTCATGGGCTCCATAACACCAAAAGT
>JGI24021J15306_10010798_pt1 | contig 11351 bp, 7 predicted proteins | sample Ectturendosymbi1_FD_15306 | JGI IMG/M metagenome (IMG submission 15306)
CCCATCACATAGCAATTTATGCCTGTCCCATCCCACGGGATTTCCATTATAATATTAATATGGAATACAATTCAATTAAAATTATTAAATTTATGAAAGTTGAGGTTTAGTATCTACAAAATAGGACTACATGTACAAAGAGACATGCAAAACGACAAAATTCATTGACTTTAAAATTCAGAAGTATAGTCTAAGTATGACAATTCAGTATCATTCTGACACTCTCGTTTTATTTCTGAAGTTGCTATGACATGGCTAATGTCTCATGGGAAATACAAATGTGTGCTGTCACATCCCATGGGATTCCCATAGGAATCACATTCCTATGGACAAGCCTGTGTTTTTGATATATGCACCAAATCACAATCGCTTTGTAAGTAAGGTTGCGGGATCTTACGTTTAGAGTTTTAAATGTTGAAGGTTTTATGGTGAGGGTTCAGGTTTAGGCTTGTAGGACGAGAGTTTTAGTTAGAGAGCAGAACGGCCTCCAGAAAGTATTTAATAGGGGAGCTTTACTTTTGTGCGAGGGTCTTGACATTCTAAAAATGACAAGTCCACTGATTTATAGAGTATAGTTTCATATTTCAGTTTATGGGGGCTTGGAGCTTTCTTTGGGGAGACTAAGCCCAAAAAAGCTATCCCATGGTGACGGGACTGATTGAGGGTTTTTATTTTTAGGGTGTCGGGATTTAGGTTAAGGTTTTATGGTTAGGGTTTTAGGTGTAGGGTTTTAAGTTTAGGTTTCGGGTTTTAGGTTTAAGGTCTTAGGTTTAGGGTTTTAGGCTTACACACTAATCCAAGCATGCAACTTTGTTTATTGTGCTTGTCATATGATATGTCCACTTCAACCAATCATGTTCCACAAAAGGCAAAATAGTCTCAGCAGATATTTAGCCTCAGAATGCAAAATAGCCCTTGGAGATATTTTGCCTCAGGAGACAAAATAGACAAGCCTGGCAATTGTTTAGCTGGCCATGGGTGGGCCAGTTCGGAAAAGAATAAATGTTGTCGGTCCACAGGCGGTTAATGGGCTGAATGTTGCCGGTTATGGGCGGTCCAGGCCTGAAAAATCTAGGACTGTGCCATCTCTAGATATCCCACTGAATTCACTGTACTGCTACTAGGTTGCACTGTTATTATATAGGGAGAATGGATTACGATCTTTCGTTTGTGGTGACTACTATCACAGACTCTCAATTTACAAGTTCGACCCTTACCCTTTGGTTCAAGACAATCTTCAACGGAGGGTTTAACTGAGAGGGGCTTATGGCCTTTCTCCCAGGTCCCTTATCGGGCGCCATTTGTTGCAGTTGACTGCATCGCCTTGAACTACTGGGGCAAGTACAAGCGAAAGATGGCAATTCAGGGCATTCACTAACGGGAAAGCAACCAGCAGCAATAGAGATATAGAGATCCCTCACTGAGTTCACTCTACTACTACTAGGTTGCACTATCGTTATATCGGGAGAATGAATTACGATCTTTCAGTGACTTGTTGCTCATGGGCACCATCTAGCGGTGATTATTTGTTTACATGTGGCGCCATCTACCGGTCGCCACAGCTTGGCATTCAAATTTAACAAAAATTCCACTAATTTATAGTGTTTCATATTTCAATTTGGGGGGATAAGCTCCCCGTGGCGACGGGACTGATGTCAATGATGTGGCCGAGTCGTATTGATCAAGTCACAAACTTGTTGAGTCAGGACTTGATCGATTCAAAGCGGAGTTGAGTTACAAGATTCCTCGAGCCACTTCGAGTTATTGGTTTGCAAGCTCGAGTCATGTTTTTTACTACAAAGTGGTGCCCAGCAAACCACAAAATGACGGCCAACAAGCTACAAAATAGCGCCCAGCGCGCTGGAAAGTGGTGCCAAATGTTGCTTCAGCACTTTTGTTACCAGATTACTTTATCAAGTCTTTGGTGAAAACAGTTTTTAGCCTTCATTTCACTCTCGGTAAATTCCACAAGTTCAACTTAACCTTGCTGCCAGGGACGGATTACGCATAGGTCAAATAGACCATGGCCTAGGGCCCCGCGCTTTTGGGGGCCCCTCGCAAATATCTTTTCTATGACAACTCAATGTTAACTTAAAATTTGCTAAACTGCGCTGAGGCATAACTTCACAATTTACCTTGAAACGGGCGGAAATGCAAATGTCTAGTACTCTAGACTCTTGTCAGTACAGTAACAATAAGACAATATTGTGCATCTGAGCGTGAGAGAGATTCAGGCCATCTGTATGAAAGCGGTTACAAAAAAAGAATTAAAGTACTTGATGTTCAATTTCCACTGACAAAAAAGCTCGCAACAACTCAAGACCGCCAGATGCTGCTATACTCCGATGAAAAGCAAGATTGTCAGTTTTGGATCCTACGTTTGGTTGTTTTTTATCAGATTTCCCGCAAACAGAGATTGCTTGTTGAAACTCTATACGTTAGTTAAATCAACTAGAACAGTTTCTGGCGAGCTTCACTGGGGAAAACGTGTCTACATTGGGCTTACTTCGTGGTTAACTGAGGATGTTGTGACAATACTTTGCTTCTGTGCAAAACTTGTCTTCATGCTGTTTATCATCGGCGTATCATAGGCGTACGGGAAGGCATTTTACTGAGGGGGACGGAAACATTGCCCTGAAAATAACAATTTGTTCTAAAAACAAACCATTTGCCCTGATGCTCTGAAACTAACTTTTTTAGTACAATGCCAATGGGGTCTGAAACCTCTTATAAATCTGTACTGTACAGTTGAATTCGTTTATAACGGCTTCGTCTGTAACGTCAATTCGTCTGTAATGTTACATTTTGTGCGGTCTCGATGGCATCTTTTGCATGCATTTCAATTCGTTTGAAACTTCAATTCGACAAGAACGTTCTTTATGCAATCCCCTAGAGGTGCCGTTATAGGCAAATTCTGTAGTAACCTTGCTTGTTAACTCAATGGGGTGAAGTTCCTTGCGTGTTGTGTTCTTCCAGACGCTAAACTTTACGGTAATTGCCTTTACTGATGCAAATATGTACGCGATTTCGATGGCGCAACGCAATGTTTAAAAGCGACGGTTACGGACTTAAGGGTCTGACCCTACACCTGCCTGTGTTACATTGGCGGATCCAGGATTTTTTAGGGGAAGGCTGAAGGACGAGTTCATCCGGATGTGTACTGATGACTGCATCGCAGTGAAGACTCAACTGCTCAGGTAACTTTTTTTAATAAACACGGTTAATAACCATGCACTTTTTGGCTAAATCGCATTATCGCCATTACCCAGGCTTACTGCGACGTTCTGGAGCAGAAGCCGCCTTCAAAAGAATTTAGAAATTATTCTCAAACTTATCTAACCTTAAAAAAGTAAAAGTAAACTTGATGTTGGAAAAGTTTTATTACTTCCAAAACAAGCACAGGGCACAGGTCCACGCCGAAAAAACGCGTAGGGCAGGCATAGAAGTGACACAAATCTACACGAAGAAACCTGAAATGCCGCCAGTGACCTTTGCTGGCAGTCTGTGCAAGATCCATGCCATTTGTGTTCGAAAATTGCAGATATTCATGGAATAGAAGTTCATGACCATCGGCCTCGAAGATTTTTTGTTTCCGGAAAATTTTCCGATTTTTTTGCATAACACCAGAAACATAACCAAAGGGGAAAGGGGGAACAATTCCGCGGGCGCCGAATCACTCTGGGGTGCCAAAAAGTCGCAACAACGTCACAAGCGCTTTTTTCAAAACAGTACATTTGTTTCCGAAAGACCTCAGGTTCGAACATGGAGGCACCAAACTTGTTTCTTGCCCCAGGCGCCATCTAACCTCGTTGCGCCCCTGCACATCACGATTGTCTAGCCAAAATGGCGAAATTTATTCACAAAAATACCTGCCCATCAGTGGCAAACTATCAATCACAAACTATTTAAAAGAAAATGCTGTTGATTGTCGAAGTCATTTGACCATAGAAAATAACTTGAAGGTCGATAAAAAGGTATATTATTTCGAAAACAAGCACAACTTTCCCTCCCACCAAAAAAATGCTTGGGGTACGCGTAGAGACAAACATACCAAAAAACTCGAAAGCAATAATTATGCTGGCACTTTGCCCTGGAAGGTGTTTATTGGATCACAAGGGCATTGAAAATGATCGAACGATATTTTTCCACGTCACAGCGAGAGACGTGAAGTTTGCAGTGAGTCAGCGACCAAATTCTCATCCATTCAATTCTTTGTACGAAAAGCGACTACATGGCGGTAATGAAATTTTTGAAATATTGTACAGTAGGTTGAAAAAAATTATTAGAGACAGCAGAATATTGGTCGATACAAAAGATTTCCTTGTGAGCTGAACTTTTGTCCAAAAATTGTTGCTGGCAGGCAGGGGTGCATTACTAAAAAAAGAGGTGTGGGAACGCCGGAACGCCGTTCCCACACCAAACACAAAAGAAGACTGATTCGCCTACAAGAATTTCCACACTGGATTTTCCTGCTTCACTTTAGTGTATCGGTGCTATACACGAGATAACTTGTCATTTATTCATTTATGCTTCTCCAGGCGCTACACATAAAAATTTACATGAAAAATCTCAATCTTGAAGTAACGTTACGAATGCAAGAAGGTGTGGGAACGCCGTTCCCGCACGTCCCAGCCCACTACACCCCTGCTGGCAGGTCTGGTGCTAATCGGTGGTCATCTTTAATATAGCCTACAGCTAAGCTAGTGCGCTGCATTTTAAGCCTACTTGACATGTAGTTTCAAACAACATCCAAAACATTTTTCCAAGGGGGCGAAAAATTTTCCTGTGCGCCCTATTTACGGGCATGCTTACTTGGGGCCAATTGTGCCCCAGTCCCTGCGCCTTACTCGCCAGACAAAGCCATTTCAGCCATCTCAGTCAAAAGTCCTTTGCACAAAGAAAGAGACTGCAGACTAAAAACGTTAGGGCTCCAGTTGTTTTCGGTTTATATTGCCACTCCTCTCAAAATCTGATAAAAAATTTTTTGCATGAAATCACGGTAAATAGTTAAGGCTAGCTTAATCCCTTTTCTCGTATCGTTGGTTTCTCAGTAACGCCCCAACTGCACATAACATTATCCTGACATCTAGGCATTGGCGATGAAGATTTCGCTGGGGCGGCGATAGCTCAGTGGTAGTGTGTCCGTCTCTCAATTGGAAGGTTGTGTGTCCAAATCGCAGACACCGAGTGACTCGCCGTGGTGCTCCTTGGGCAAGATCGTTAGCCTAAACTGTCCCGGTAAGATGCATATTTCAGGCGTAAGCATGCCGCTAATTGCCGTCGCCAAAATAAAAAAAAAATTCTTGGCACATCTCATGCTATTTTTTAATGTTCAGTGGGATATTTTCAACAACTGCCATAAGCTGTAGCCCAGTCATTAGGTGGGCCTATCAACAAGTTTTGGCGGTTGAAGTGAAGAACTTTGCAAAGATAACTTTTCTCAATTTCAATACAACTTCTGTTTTCTGCATGACGTAATGGTGCCGGAAAATGATGTTCTTGAAGCGGGGTAGTGTAGTTTTTTGCATTTTCGTGGGTAAGTTTGAGCTCAGAATGTAGGTTTCAACTGCAAGTAGAGTGAATAAGAGCCAGCCGATAGGCAACGTGGGTTTCGTGAAGTCGCCTTTGTTCAACGGTGCACTTTAAACATCGGCAGTCATAGAAAAGTCATTTCAACAAGAAAAGCTTAAAAAGGTTTTGCTTTCATTTTGATGAATTTGAGACAAGAACCTTAGTCTGAAAACCTAACGCAAGGGTGAACGATATGTTCAGATATGATTGTGGTCAACGCTTTTATTAAAAAGAGTGTTCATCGAAATGGTTGTACAGCTTGGCATAGGCGTAGCCAGGGGGGTCAAAGGGGCCATTACCCCCAAATTTTTAGAAAATATAGTCATTTTGTGCTTTGAGAGGCCTTTTTCTAAACAAAATAGTGTTATTCGCCTAAAATCAAACATTTTGCCCCCCAAAAATTTTTGGACTGGCTACGCCACTGCTGTTTGGCAATAGCTGCACTGAATAAAGTTATTCATCGCAATAACCGTCGAACGTAAGACGTTCTAATCACTGCTGAGCATCCAAAAGACCTATATGTCGCAGCTAGCATGGTTTGGTAATAGTTTTCGAAATAGACGTCTGTTGGTAACCAGTCCCGTCGCCACGAGGGCTTTGGTGGGCTCAGCCCCCCCAAAAAGCTACAAATCCCCCAAAATTGAAATATGAAGCACTATAAATCAGTGGATTTTTTGTCAAATTTTAGAATGTCAGTCCCCTTGCACAAACGCAGTTTCCCAATTGAAGAAAATAACATCCTTCTGGTGATGATTCTGTTGGTAGCCAACAAAGGCAAGGAATAAAACTATGCACGTGTAATTGGAAGAGGTCCAACACAACAGCTAGACCAAGTGCGCTGGTCACGATGAAAACTGCAAGCAAGCGCTTCTCAATCATCGCCTGTTTTAAACCTGTTTAAAATATTTTTTCAAAATGGGTCCCTGCACCTACAGAGGGCTCCGCGCAAATGCCCATAGAATTAACGTTTGAAGTCTTCTATATATTTTAAGAGGATTAAACCACTACTGAAACGTGAAGTGAACAATGAAACGTTCTTTATATCACTGAGATCATATTATCAGATTGATTATATAGCCTAAACGCCCTGTGGTTGTCTTCAGAAAACAAACCCTGTTGTTGTTTTTGGTTGAAATGTCTGCATAATTCTGCATTACAAACATGTCGAGAATAAGCAAAGGACCAATGGAACAGATCGTCCCATCGGTGCCCTGATCGAAACTTTTCACAAAACCAATAATGGAAGGAAAATAGTTGAGTTAATGAGGCTGATAAAATCAACAAAACACATCGAAATAAACTCATTCCCAAACAAATTCTTATCAAAGCCTTAAACCTAGCTCACACATTCCATAACATTTTAGAAAGTGGATCCTCGCAAGAACGATTTGCACCCTAAAAAGTAAAAAATCTGCATAAATTCAAAACCTAAACTAGCACGTTTCTTCCTTCGCAGAAAAAGGAATGTGAAAGCAATCTCGCTTTCACACACAAAATTCAAGTTAACAGCGTCAATAGGTGGCGCAGTATCCACGTGTTCATTCGGTCCCTCTGTCTCGTAGGTCCCACACTTCCCCTATTTATGTTTAACCAAAGACTACTGCTACTAGACCTCCTTATCCTTTGATAAGGGGACCCTTTGCTTCTTGGTTGAGGACCTTTCACATTTTGACTGGGGTCCCATGTCCTTTAATCATACAGAAAGCTATTTGTGTTTCATCATTTCAGTTTGGCTTCTTATCTTCAGGTTGAAAATCTAAGTGTGTTAAAACATATTATTAATAATAACATATAGCAAACTAAATTAAGTTTCATTGTGTAATCATTATGATAAAAATACAATCATAAAGAAAATGTCATAAATTTTTGAAAGCGCTTAAAGTAAAAATGCGGGCCCCCATTTTGCACACCCTTGCACACCCTGCACACTCACTAAGACCACTGCTGCACACGTGCACGTTCATACAATTTTTCCAGGTAGCACAATCAGCGTTCGTCGGTTGTACTTCGACCATCGAGCGGTGGTTGTTGGTTTCTTCTTTATGATTTGAATGATCGACAGCTGGAAGCGAATTCCTGGAGACGCGACTCTGTACAGATTCACGCCATGTTTGAATATTCAAAATGGGTGACGATGAGACCTCAGGCGTTCTGATTGGTTCTTGATTCTTTGGGTGTTGCCGTCGACCCTGCCTCGGATTGTGCTGCGTCATCATCTTTACGTTGGAAAGTATGCTGTACTTCCAGGTCCAAAGGGTCGTTTGGAGATGAGTCGTTGCTGAACCGATGTCGCAGAGCGGCAGGGTCATCGCTGATGTCCACCCTTTCGAACTCTGCACTTACGTTGAGGGACACAAAACCAGCCTCAACAATAGCCATATACTGAATGAGAGAACAAACAGAAATGTTATAAGGAATTATATAGCAGAGGTCTAAAAGCAATTGTTATGAGTCCAATTGTATAAAAATAAACACAAGAATGCTATTTTCTTTTCTTATCATTCGAAAAACACACGTTTGCTGTTTGAGCGATGAAAATTATCACCATGGGTTAATTTTTTTCCTGTTCAAGAACTTCTGCATTCCAGACTGTATGACCAAGGGCCTTGGTCCAAGGCCATGGTGGTTACCAAAGGCATTATACACTGCGTGACAAAAGAGCTGTTTGTTTTGAAGCGCATAGAGCACAGCTGGAGCAATTAGCCAATAAAATAAAGCTTTCACTTTCATAGTTGCTTACTGGGCTTCCGTTGTCAGGATTGCATGGTGTTTGTGTACAATGTACATAGACTAGGTGTGCAGTCCAACTAGAATAGATCATTGTAAATAATAGTTACTCATCAGATATGAGGGATGTGATGCTGAAAGTTGCATTAAAGAGTTATCCAGCATGTTGCTTTACTAGTAGTGTATTTAGATGAATTAAACGCACAAAGCGGCTTGAAAAGTCCAGTATTTCATAAATTTTTGGACTATAACAGTTGGATCAGTAATCTAACACAGTCGAGTTTAATCTTGAATGCTTACAAAAATGCAACAGTAGGTAGTCAATAGCCGAACGCGCAAAACCTTTCAAACGAAAGTATGGTTATTTGCATCAGCGCGTGCATATACTGTATATGCAATGCTTGTACCCAGGGTATAATGCTGTAATGTAGCACGTTTTCAAAGCAGATACACTTCGAAATTCGTATAATTTAATTTTTGCTTGAAGTGATACGCCACATTCTATTAGTTACTCATTTATCCCAGGTTTCAAATAAACTAACAATGACCAAAATAAAACGGTAGCTCGACTAAAAAATCGTATGTCATCGCTACGATTTTATTTGAATAAGATGATAGGACTGACGATGCGCAGTGTTACGTGAAATCGATTTCCTGTTAAAAATTTGTGATTGATTCCTTGCTTCTTTCCCTTGTGGAGTGAAGTTACTTGAATAGGCCTACAGATATGCGCAAGTTTGAATCATCGCAGAGCCCGATGAAAGCAGAGCCCAGTCGCCTGATCCCTCTAGTCTAAAGCGTACAGCTTTTAGAAACGTACAGCTTTTATTTGTCATCGCTACGCATTACGCGAAAACAGCGTAGGGTGCAATGCCAGCCCTACAGTAGGCCTACAGGTCAAAGCAGGGTTGCCAGATAGTGCCAAATTTGGTAAATATTGCCAAAAAACTGTTTTGCCAACATTTTTTGGCAATATTTTTATGCCAATTTTTTGCCAGTTTTTGGAATACCATTGTTGGTATTGACAAAACAATCCATTTTGGATTATTTATCAAATGAATACCCAAACTTTAGAGTGAAAATACAGCTCAAAATTAATCGTTATGAATTTTCATTCTGGTTACCCTCCAATTTCCGCGAAGCAAAGTTACTGGTCGCGCTTTTCTTTACAGTGGAACTTCAGTGCGATGGCAAAAAATTAAAATGTAAAATATGAATTGCAAAAACATTAATATCTAAAAATCACTATTTCCAATAACATTACCATTTACGAAATTTTTGCCAACAATTTCCCATAAACTGGGCAAACATTTGCTGTATTCTTTGTCATATATCTGGCAACCCTGGATCAAAGTTAGGTTTCTCAGTTATTTGAATTCACAGCTTGCTAAGAAAGACTCAACAGTGGTAGCTGGTAGGGTCAGTCGAATGAGAGTTTGGAGAATATGCGCAAAATCGGTTTCCAGATTTATTTTATCGAGCATTCTTTTTTTATCACATTTTGCTTCGTGCCCGCTGGTCTTGAGTCTGCTCCTGTCCGAATTTGAATGAAAAAACGTCACAATTACGACCTTGCTGAAGATTCAGTAATAGAATAATTAATTTCATTGTTTACATAGAGTATTGCGTTCATCTCAGTTTACTGAAAACTAAGACTGGCAGCAAGGTGGTACCTACCATTCTATGTGCAGCAATGCAAGTGGAGCTTATTTTTGACACAAGATGACCTCAAGAAAGTTTCGTTGAGGTTGCTCAATATTTGCCAAGTGGAGGCAAGTATGTAGAAAAGGTTTTTCGATAATTGCATTTTTTATTGTGCATGAGACGTTACGTTGTAATCCAGCAAGTTTGGAGGATGAGTTTAGGGTTGGTAAAATATTATCTGGCTTCAAATGCCAAAAAAATTGGCTTCATAGTAAATAAGGGAATCTTGCACTAACTTCCCATATGAAAAATACAAATACCAATTAAAAGATTTGTAGATATTGTGCACTAGCAGACACTTCATTATCTGGCAATGCTGGCATTAGCAAGAATAAAAATAAGTCAAATCAGTTTCATATTTATGGTGCAAAATGTTTTGTGGTTCGACGAAGTGGTACGGTGGACTGAGCACTCACTATTAAGGATAATAGAATGGGCTCTGTTCGCATTTAGGTCATACTGAAGACGAGAAAATGTTACTGTGGCATCTCCAGCCTCGTGTTTGGCATTAATGGATGGATGGAAGGGAAAACTTACCGCGCGGTGTTGCCTTTGACTTGCTACCAATATAACGTTAGCATTCACTACGCGTAGTACGTAACAAACCGGGGTAGGCGTCAGCGGACCATTCGCGAACCTCCAAAGGGCGTACAAATTCAGGATGATAAAACTTAATTTTCAAATGGTTTGTGCTTATAGGTCAGAGACGTTGGATCAGTAATCTAACATAGCCGCGTTTTATCTTGAATGCTTACAAAATTACAACAGCAGTCAGTAGCCGAATGCGCAGCATCTTTTAACAGAAAGTATGGCTATTGATTGACAATTTTTTAATGAAGGAAGTGGGTATATTTTAATTCTACTCAAATCAATCATTGTTTTGCTAAAAAACTACACTGGTCAATTCTTAACACAGAAGTGCATACCAAGACTTAGCGAAACTGATTGTTTGTTGTGCTAGCGTTGAAGAAAAAGTGTTTTCAAATCTTTTTGGTGAGATTATTTTAGTCTAAGTGAGTTCTCACTTCAAGTTTCTTCAATATATTTCCCCTGAAGATAACCTAAAATACTTAGGTGTCCTTCTAGACAATAAGCTAAGCTGGAAACCTCATGTACAAAAAGTGAAAACTCAACTATGAAGAGCTTGTGGAATTCTATCCAAACTTAAACATTATACAACACTACCTGTACTTAAAGTTGTCTAAAACTCATTAATCCATCCCTACCTTAATTACTCAATCCTCAAGTGCTGCAAATGCAACCATTCAACCTCTCATTAAGCTCCAAAATAAAGCTATAAAAATAATAAATCCAATTAATTCGGGATCACTAGAAGAACATTTCCAGCA
>JGI24021J15306_10010799_pt1 | contig 11350 bp, 10 predicted proteins | sample Ectturendosymbi1_FD_15306 | JGI IMG/M metagenome (IMG submission 15306)
CACTGTTGCCCCCCCCCATGGAAAAAAACTTCTGACGACCATGTGGTAGACTTCTATCTTATCAGCTTTCTCTAAAAGCCGCTGCTGCTGGCTCTGCGCTGATTGTTCAGTCATAGTTAGCCGCGAGAGTGCAAAGGTCACTGCCCATCGCAGCACAGAGAAAACTTTCACGAAAGCATGTAGCACGTAAAGCGTAACAGGATTCAAGCAATTCTGCAGCCATCTGGTGTACCTCGCGCATTTTTCACGTGGCGCGCTGATCAGTGCCGCTATTTCCGTTCCTGTGTCGTGTACGTGGAGAGTTTTCTGCGGGGCGCGGCGCACCGGTTCGCCGCGAAACGCTTGCACGAAGTCCGACCCTGTTTTCCTCACTTCCAGGCACCGACAATTAGAAGCTCCTGGTTTATTGCAAGCTTTCGAGGAATCAGCCGACTTGGCTCTGCTTTCATAAAGTTGCGGTGATTCAGACTTGCACCTTAGTCTCCGCTATGGCGTAAAAGTCTAATCAATCAGAAAATGTTTTAAACAGGAAATCGATTTCACGCAACACTGCGCATCCTCAGTCCTGAAGTTTGCGTTAATGCGGCCGGGTAAAAAGTTGAGAGGCTGAAGCAAGAGCAGAGAGAGCAACAACCGACACTTCGCTGCGAACATCCTGCCACAACGCGACCGCAGGTCGTGGGTCGCATCAGGTATTCGTCGCACGTCACTCGGCGGTCAGCAATCGCGCGCTAGCACATACGATGCGCAGGCCCAAGCTTCGTGCTCTGCGTCCACTCAGCGTGGTGGTGACGTGATGTTGCTGAGCGAAGAAGGCGACGCAACGAAGAGCACGTTGCAGAGAATGTCATCGGGCAGGATCGTGGCGAGAAGTACGCAGTCAGTCGACGTCTCCACAACTGAAACGCATTTGTTGTTTCCGGACAGTTGCTGGGATTTCCACGAACCGAACGGACGCTCTGCGAATAATGATTGGATTCGAGCAACAACTGGTTGTCAGTTTTTGGATCAGGTAGTGACAAAAAATGTGCATCACTTGGCAAACAAGGACGCATTTGGGTTGTTTTTTCTGTTTTGCTGAGTCAATACAGGCATACAGTTCAAGGGAAGACGTTTTCCATCCGGTACCCACATGACGTCAGGTTCAACTTTGATGTTTGTTGCGTGCAACGGATTCTTTCGCACGAAGACGTAAATGCAGTAGTTGTCAAATTTTTACTCGGAAATATTACAAGCTACGAAGTGAAGACGTTCGAAGAGTTGTCATTTGCTAAGCAAATAAATTTTTTGGTCTGGTTGCAACATCCTGGTTCCTGGGCATACTAAAGTCGCAAGGTTTATTGATCGTAACCAGTTATATCAAACTAAGATGAAATTGTGAGGTTGAAAGCTGTGCGGTCATCAGAAAACCAGTTGGTGAGGTTGAAATATTATACTAGCTCTCCTCAGGTTACATCCTTAGCTGTGTAAGATGTCCGTACTTTAAAATAGAGCAGCACAGGAGACGAGTACAATAACTGTGAAGCGCAGCCTTTTTCAAAAAATTTTGGATGCGTTCTATGAACTGGTAGTAAGACTATCAAAAACGAATTTGCCGCAATCGCAATCAATAGTTTTTTCCTACCTGACATTTCTTTGGCCTAGAACAGCTGTAGGTCTTAACGTTTATTGCTAGGCGCTTAACCAGTGAATGTGCGAGCCCTGTTTGGCTTGCTGTGCACCTTAATCAACCAGTCAAGGAGCAACGACTCGATAACCTTGCGGTTTTTCAGTGCCCTGGCGTTTTTGCAATTGCCATGGTTTCTTTCTCGTCTTTGAAATTCTTAACTTTCGCCAAATAAACTCAACTCAACTGTTTCTGTTTTTTTTCGCTGAAACATTTCGGTCATTTTTTGCTGAGACATTTTAGTCACTGAAATATTTCGGTTATTTGTCTCACATTTGTACTAAAACCCGCCATAAAAGTGTTTTTAACCTATATTTTCAAACATTCTGACCGAAAATGACATACGTTTTTTCAGTCATTTCAAAAACGTTTCGGTTTATGACCGAAAAAAACCCAGCCCTGTTGGTGCGCTGCACGTATTTAAAGAACTACTGTAACTTCTCGACTTATTTTTCTGCAATCCAAGTTAGGCGGAAATCTTGTCACAAAAGATCGTTTTGCGGCGAGGACACACGCGCCTCGGCATCGCGAGTTCGAGTACTGTTTCGAGTACCGACTACTGTGATCCTGATATAATTAATCGACTATCGAGTTGGAAGAAACGCATTGCCTTTTATCGAAACATGTGAGCTGACTGTGATAGATCTGATAATTTTCTCGTTTGGTGCACAAAAACCTTTGTTCGCCTCCTTGCGTTTAACGGAGACAAATCAGGCCCCGTGTGGTGGCAGAAAAAGGCTGTTTCGTATTTCTGGGCAATTATCAGCACAATGACAACAGTCCTCTGTGCAAAACTCACTTTTGCCAGTTTGAACTTCTTCCCGGGGAAAACCCCTCATCAAAACCACGTGCTGGCCCGATGTGCAGCGCTGGTGCTGGTGCTTTGGAACTTGAACGCAGGTGGCAAGCGAACGTTCTGCTGTGTTATTATTCTGGGTGGGTGGCTGTCCGGCGGACAGCGAGTATACTCAAAACTCGCGTTTTTCTCGTTTCCTGTGCTACTGTTGCAACCTCTCCGGTGGTGTTGCGTTGATTGTGTGATTCACCATGAACGGGATGTGCGTGAAGAATAACACCACTATATGTGTAGCGCGAGCAAGCCATAGAAAGAGAGATTGCGAGCATGATCTCTATTGTTGCTTGCTGCCACGGTGCGAAGCTTTGCGCACATGCCGCTCGGGATTTCCGATCGCAACACTACATTTAAAACTCTCCTGTTTGTGGTGGAACCACTCTGCTCTGAAGCATACGTTGCTTTGCACCAAGCATCACTTTTGTGTGATTGCAGAACAACGCCGGCAAGGGCTGTGTGCAGCTGAGCAACCCTGCACGTTCAATGAACTGTGAGCATTTGACCGTGTCAATTCTGGTACTGACGTTACGACAACCATAAGGGGTGCGGAATTCTTAGCGATCTTCCGCTTATGACGTCGCCACTCGATTACCGCGTTATTCCGGCCTTGATGAAAAAGCGTGCATGATTTTATAAAGCATTGAAATTCTTCTGAAAGCGTTAGCAGTTTTGCTTCTGCGTTAAAAGAAAATCTGGTGGAGCTTACACTGTAACCTGAGTTCGGCATTCTAGCCATAATTTATGTTGCTAGACTTATTTCTAGGTTTGTGTTTGCTTACGGATGCAGTTCCATCTGCAGATTTGTGATACACCATTGCGCTTTTGTGTAAGTGTGATACTTCACTTCGTCACTGCGGTGACTGGGAACTTGCAACAGAATCGTAACGAAATTCAATTGAGTAATTTTTACGTCGTTTCCAAGTTGCTTTCATTACAGAAACTCGATCAAGTTTTAAGCCTCAGTCAGTAGTCACGGATCTAGTCATGAATAATAATCATACTAATCCGCAAATAAGTTCAGATCTGCAGATTTTATAGCGCTGGTTTTGTTTTAAACGTCAGTTGGTTTTGTTTTAAACGTGGCTTACCAAAATTCAAGAGATTCAAACCTTGCTTTGAAGCCGTTTGTCAAAAATTTAATGCTTTGAACGTGCAACAGACTTTCTTATTCCAAGCTGAAGCTTACGTGCTACTGCTGCCAGCTGTGCTGATGTTACACCAGCACGGTTTTAGTTTTTTTAGTCACCAAAAATTATTTTCAAACCAGTTAATTAAGATGTTGCAGTAATGTAAGATTTTTATAGTGTCTGGACAGAAAGTAAGATTTGTGATTTTTCATGAGGTGCCACTTCGTGAGATGGAACAAACATGATGATGGCAAAATGTGACATTTTCAGTCTCAACGCAAAATCCAGCGTCTCAGTACCGTAGTCTGAACATCTTTTTATGTGTCAGACCAAAAGTTGATGTAACATTTTATGGTGAAGCAAGTTTTTCAACGTTTTTGTGCTTATCACTAAGGTGTATTGTTGAACAAAAATGTGTTCGCTTTGCAACAATTGCACTGGTTGGATCTTGCGACGAACAAGCACGTGCTTGAAAACATCCGTTGCCTCCCGCTTGTTTTGATCGATGCTTGAAAAAGGTTGAACAACACTGCATTGAAAGAATCTGGAGTCTTCACAAAAAAAGAACCAATGTCTTTACTTTCACTGTCGCTGCAACAACGTTGCAAATGCCCTCGTGGGTAAACCCTCAAACTGAATTCGCGCGGCAAGTTAAGAAGCATTCGCCAGTTTGTCACACATCTTGCCGTGATTTTACACGTATAGTTTTCTGACAGATGTAGCGTAACTAAAACTGCGGTTGTACGCGACAGGCGTAAGGCTACAGTTCTCTAACGAAAGAAACTTTTTTCGGCTTTTGGGATCACAAAAACATTTGCTCTCTGTGAAGAATGCCCGTGGCGGGAACACTGTCTTCGTTTATTTCACGGCCCGGATTAGAACAAATCGGTTTACACACTATCTACCAACCGGGATGGCTGAAAAATCTGTTGTTGACTATACAATCGCGTCGTGAATCGCGTCACGTGTGCATTGTTATGTCACATTCCGAGCGGAAAAGTTGCAGTCGACCTTTGCTGCTTCAATTCGGCTGCAAAACGTGGACAAAAGTGTGAATGATGGGGATTTGCGTCTGTGAGTGTAGGACTAATGGTTGCTCCCATTCTTGAGTTTGTTACGGAGGGTCAGAGACCAGTTTTATTTTTCCGCTGGGAAATCATGCTCTCAACGCATGAGCGCTGAGCAGCGCGTCAAAGCTTCTGTCACAACGGCACATGGAAAGTAAGCAATAGTCGCCGAGTGCGAAGTCTGTTAAACGAACTTTATCGCTTGGTTTTCTACCAACTGTTTTTATCGAAGCAATCGAAAAGATGAGGCGCAATAACTGTTGTGTTCGCTTTTGCTATCTGTTGCTTCAACACAACTTTATTTGCTTGAACTAAGTATTTGGGTGCAGTTGGTAATGGGCTTGCAGTGCAGATAGTTGAGTGTGGAGAGCAAGATTTGCACGACACCCAGTGATGAGTAAGCTGTAGTCCGTCAAGCCAAAAGCGATGGATCTCCAGGATTTCCAAAAATAAATTTCGCACGTTCAAAATGCCCAGCGAAACCAATAGCGATAATGGCTCTGGGCCTCTGAAAACGCTATGGCGAAAGACAATGGGAACGGCCAGGACTTACCAAACTTTGGGTAAAAAGTGTGCAACACGGACAAATTGGCTGAAACACTGAGCGGAGACCTCATTTTTAGTCGTTCGTTCTCAAACATGAGAAAAGGTTGTAGAAAGTAGGCGATGTGGGGGAAGAAACGCTGTATTCTGTCAGGCACATTAAAAGCGAGAAATGACCCGCAAAAGTCGCCCATAAACACAACAAGGTTGCCCATCAATGGGCTATAGTATACTGTTGAAAATTCTCTTGAAAAGCGCTTTCATTTTTGACAGGCTGCTATGCTCAGCATCAGAGTAGTTGCTGTTTTCGTGCTCGAGATGCTTTGTGTTTTACGTTTGTCATCGACTATCCAACATCGTAGAGCCGCTATAAGTTTTTAAGGGATAGATGTTTGTGGTACCACATGGAGATGCTGCATATTCGTGAAAACAGGAAATTTTTGAATGAACGAATGTGCCTGTATTCATTTAGTTGATGAAAATTCATCAATGGGCATATCGTGGCTAGGGGTCCAAAACCAATAGCCTTGGGATCAGGAACGCCAGAACAGCGGTAGGGCAGTAAAAAAATTGAGGGCAATGGAAACTTGCAAAAACTAAGAAAATCGTTAGCAGATATGTTTGTTTTGATTTATTAACAATGTTGACCTCAAAAATAATAACGTAACAACATTTTGAATTTTCTGCGTGCGCGAATAGCTGCAATCGATTTGTCTCAAGTCGATATTGATAAAATGGGGGAAACGGGTATGGATGAAATCAAACCGTGAATTATGATACTGTTATGAAAAGGCACCTCCACCCGCGTTGCTTCCCTTCTGAAAGGGCAGGGGGGCAATGCCCCCGTTCTTCGGCGTCCCTGCTTGGAATTCTCTCGAAAATGGCCCTCGTAGGTCGTCTGGGTTTGAAAGACAATGCTTGGCAGTACAACTTCGTGCATCTGTTAGTTCTTGTTTGGTTATGAAGTAGATTTGCAAGCTTTTATTTAAAGAGTAGCTGGTGGAGCGAGTATGCGTCCGTACCAGTCGTTTCAGTACATTTTGCCAGTGTCGATTTTAACCAGGCCTGCTGTTCGAAAAGTGACAGAATGCTGATTTTCAGTTGAGCCACACAACTGCACTTACCGCACGTAGTGACTGGCGCGGGAGTTCAAACTCTGTCACAAGTTCCAAACCAATTACGAAATAAGCAGTGAATTAGCAGATCAATTAATCTCGGCAGAGTCGGCCATAAATACTGGATTAACTGTGTTTTGCTGTTTATGGCAAACGTTAGCGACAGTCACGTTGCAGAAAGCCGCAGCCAGCATGACAAAAACACCCAAGCATGTGGTAAAATGCCCTTCTGACTCTCCTCAGTCGACGGTCAGTTTTGTATCATGATCATCTGCAACAAAGTAAAGGCAACCTTCTGCGAAACAACAAGATTGTGAATTTTGATTTGACTTTCATTTCAAGCTGTACGTCATCCATGATTGCGCCATCTATGATTACTTGTAACGTTTACCTCATTTCATTGCTTAGCTCACCCTCGGGTTTTCAGAATTGTCTATGAAATGAAGTCCCGCTGTAACCCGAATGGCTTTGGGACATTAAGTGGAGAGCGGATCAGATGCTGGGATTGTTGTTGCATTAAAACGGAAATGTGCAGTTCGTTGATTTCTAACAGTGTCGTGAAACTAAGGTGGTTTACCTCACATCAACAGCTGGTTTTGTTCACATGAGCATGTTGCCTTGACCTAGCTAGCCTATAATTAGGTAAACTTCGCTCTGGGAATGACAGAGCCAACGACCGTGGCAAAAGTGGCAATGACGCGAGCTAGTGGCAAGTCATGATTCGCAAATGTGTTCGTGGCGATGCAAGTGGTCCGCACGCAAATATAGTGAAATTGCTCAACACTGGATTAAAATGATTGCTACAAATAAATTCCCAAAACGTATTCAGCATAGCGCTGAAGTCTCGGAGTTATGGCAAACATTAAGGCTAAGCGAACACGACACCTACATGTCGTTGCCATTTTCTGCCAAGTAACGCATTGGTGGTACTACCGTTTGAAAGGCAGACACAACCTTAGGTGAACTTTGCTTCCATGCTGGTGTATTTGTGTTACAGGGAGATTGACCAATGTCCGCGTGGCGTCAGCAACAGCGGGAAACCTCCGTAACAGAAACCCGCTAACAGGAGTGTCAGTGCCGCATGGCATACCGCACTTTGCAATTGTTTCATCAGTGAAACGTCCCCTGTCTGTTTGCATTTAAGGTTTAAATCGTCTGTGTCACTCGCAGGTCTTTTTCAAGGTTTGGTCTTGCTGACCGCAAAGACATTTTGAGAAACCGGAAGTCCTTTATCCGAACACCGAGATGGTCGTAAAGCAAGGCTTTAATGTATTTTTGCGGTGTTTATACAGCGAGGTTCTGCTGTATTTTGAGACGCCGTTTCCGTCGCTCAAAACACTATAAAAAACACTGTCACACGTCGTTCTGCTGAAAGTAGAGAAAAAGCGTGAAAACCGGAGTCGCCGTCTGCCGTGCAGTTCCAGCCTTCCCAAGACAGGAACCTTTTACAGGAAATACCGGGACGACCAAAAACATCGTCCGCTTTTTTGGCGTGCCCTTGTCGAAAACGTGAAACAAGGAAATGATCAAAACTTTTCAAAGATTTTTGATCTATCGTCCAAGCTTCACCAAGTGTACATGCTTGTGGTACGCANGCTCTTGCGTGGTAGCCTACGTGAGACGGATGTTACGCCCTTGGTGAAAGTCGATTTCGTGCGTAGGTTTCCAAAGCTATCTGTCAAATGCAAATAACCGCGTTTCCGATTCAACGACATTTGTAAAACCCCAACCGTTGTGAACTTTGCTGGGTTTGTTAATTGCGCGTGCGTCACGGCGGAGGCGTGTCTCTGCCAAAGCGGAGGTGTGTCTCTGGGCGTTTTGGTTTGCGAACGGAAACGCGCATCCCAGCAAGCGAGGCATGAGGACTAATGGTGGAAAGGTGACTCGAAAAGTTGGAAAGCATTTCGAAAATATCTGCATGCTGTCCTTCGTTTTTATCACATTGAACTTACAATCAGACACAAAGCAGGGGTGGTGAACCTGTTTACTATCACGTGCCCCGTAAATTGTGGATTATCGCAGGCTGGCCGCAAATAACAATTGATTTTATCCTAACATTCTACCTTTATCGTACTACGAGGGATAGAGTCTTCTTATGACACACTGTCTTAAGTACCTGCTATCATGGAGCTTCGTTTTCACGCGATTTTGTACTCTAAATTGCGTAACGAAAATTCTGATGCGGGCCATTTGAAATGTTCACGCGGGCCGCAGGTTCCCCGCCCCTGATGTAATGGTAGAAAATACCATTTCTGCGACTGAAGTCTTCCGAGATGTCAAGAACTTGAAAGCTGGCAAGACTGCAAGTCGTGATGAAGTGCGAACGGAAATGGTTTAAACCCTGAACAGACAAATTGAAGTAATTAGTCTCCAGAAAAGTGATGCAGTCGAATCCATCAGCAAATTTTCTGAATAGGAAATCGATTTCACGCAACACTACGCATCCTCAGTCCGGAAATCTGCCGGCAATGCTTACGGGTGCAAGGTTGAAAGGAAGGCTAAAGCAAGAGCAGAGACAGCGAGGAAATTCACGACTTAAATGCATAAATCGAAACACAAGCAGTGGGCAAGCAAAACTGGAAAATAGACCGTTCTCCTGTGTTCCCTCTTGCGCAACTGCGCAGAACCACCAGACCATTTGCGCAATGAAATCTCATTCTCGCGCACTTGCGACATTCCAAAATAATACCGTATAAATATCACATAGCCCTTTTAACCCTTGAAAACATTTTAGTGGCTGTGTGTCTACATGGTTGCGCAATTGCATGCGTACTGAAACAAACATTTACGAAGAGTAAAATTTTCTCAAAGGGAACACTGCCTTTCTTATAGTTGCTATGACAAAAACTGTAAAATTAGCTGACGCCGGTTACAGAGCAACAAACAGCTACGAGCAACGCGGCCAAATCCAACCTCACCAGCCTCAAGCGACTCAACGAAAAAGCAATCCACTCTCCTTTGGACACGAAAAACCGTGTACCTGATAATGTGACAAGAAAAATGACCCACATGTTCGGGCTACATCATTACTCCACCTGCTAACTCTGTGGAAGAAATAAAAAAGCTTAAATATTAAGACAGTGATTACCTACAAAAGACACACCACAGTTGGGCAAAAACTAATTGCAAGCACCTTGTTTTAAATAAGACAAAAATAGGCCTAAGGTTCGTCAGGGCCTTGCAAGAATTGTGCATTTTGTGGTTGCCATGGAAAATAACAAACCCATGGCCCCAAATATTTCACAAATCCTAACAAAAAATTAAACTTTCCCGCTGAACCAAAATCTGGCATGTGCAAAATATGGAATTTAGGTCGCGACTTGTGTGATTCACAACCAACAGTATGTTTGCAAAACCGTAAAGATATTTGCCAAGAAGCGGGTAACACACCGAAGCACTTGGAATAAATCAGATTCGAGAGATGACAGCGATCAAATGACCTTATCGTGGCACTATAGTGTGTTTCGTTGCAATCTAAATAAGCTATCAATATATGACGCTTACATTGAACAAACCAGTTTTTGACTCCCTGGATACTTGTGAAGGTAAATGGCCTAAAAATATAAATGCACAAATTAACATTCGAAGCATGATCCTTGCTAGTGAAATAATTCTTCTCACTTTTTTGTCAACTCGCTATGTTCATTGATATATTTGCTTTGCCATTCCTGCCGATTTGTTTGATCCCATTCCTTAAGACATATCAATTTATTTTATTTCCGAATTTTGTGCCAGCTTTCCAATGTTTGCCATTGAAAGATCATGTTTTAGTCTACGTAACATCTGTCAACCTCAAGACCGCCTTTCAGCATAAGCACCCCACTACAGGTTTCTTAGTCATCAGCGCGTTGCTAGCATAAAAGCTGTGACTTTGTTGTTCTAATTGGCGTCAGATAGTGTTTCAGTTTTGGTAAAAGCAGTTACACGAGAACGGCTTATTTTCCAGTTTTTACTTGCCGCAGCTTGTGGGAACGATTTATTTATTTCGAGTTTTTCGTTTTGGTTTTGAGTTTGCTTGCTTTCTCCTCCCTTACTTTAGTCCTTAGCATTGCGTGCAGACTCCAGGACTTGAGAATGCGCCGAGTTACGTGAAATCGATTTCCTCTCAAGAAAAATTGCTGATTGATTCTACTACGTCACATTTGCTGAGACTCGTTACTTGAACGCAGATATGTGCGAGTCTGAGTTATCGCAGAGCCCAGTCGGACGATTCCTCGGAAGTTTCCAGCAATCCTAAACCTGTCAAATGTTGGTTCTGAACATAGTTTTTTTTCACCCCAGCTCGTGTGCGTTCGTGGCGTTGTGGACAGACACCGATGTATCATTGGCAAACCGGAGTGATCATACCCATACACAAGAAGCGAGACAGGGGGGAATGCATTAAATACCGTGGCATTCCCCTTTAACCTCTCTGGAAAAGTGCACGCTAAGTGCTTTGAAGGAAGGTTCGGCGAAATAATTGGTCTTCACTCCCCAAAATTTCTTGGAGAAACCTTGTTAAAGTTATGCCGAAGATGTCTACGCTTGTTTTGTCGACCTCGAGAAAGCATACGACCGGATCCATCGAGAAAAGCTTTGGGGAGGTTTGGGAGAGCACGGTGTTGACAGCCGTCTGTTACTGGCTGCCAAGTCACTGTATTTCTGCTCAGGAGTTTGTGTCTGTCTCGACGGCATTAAATCACATCCAGGGGTGGATCCAGCCAGTAAGGTTGAAGGGGGGCAAAATATTTGGTTGTCAAGTCTCATGACGGCTTCGCTTACTGAAAGAGAGATGAAGTATACGTCACAACACTGCTGTGACAAAACAATGGGCGACAAAATGGCCTTATGTCGCGAATGCTGTTTTTCGAAATGTACAAAACCATGGTGAATAAAGTTACTTTCGTAGGTTTTAGAGGGGGCGATCGTCCCAATCGCCCCCCCCCCGGATCCGCCCTGGTCACAACCTATCACCGTGGGTATTGGTCTGCCACAAGGAT
>JGI24021J15306_10010801_pt1 | contig 11350 bp, 11 predicted proteins | sample Ectturendosymbi1_FD_15306 | JGI IMG/M metagenome (IMG submission 15306)
ACCTTCCGGTTCCTTCAATGCCCTGGCGTCCTTGCACTGATTTGTGTTTTTTCTAGCTGAATATTAATTGTCGCCAAATAAAATCAACTCAACTCAACTCATCAAGTAGCTTGATTACATATCCGGCCTGGCTTGGACGCGCCTTGCTGTGGAGCCAGAAAACTGTCAAAGGTTGCAGCGATCCGGAAGTTGTTTTGAAACCTCCCACTCCCTTATCCTCCCGAGAGGAGATATGGATCGGAATATCAATGAATCATTTGCCGTCTGCTTCCGCCTTTTTTTATAGGTATAGTTCTTCCTTTACTGCTATTTACGAAATTCCCAACGACGTTTCCAAGTTTTTTAGACATGCGGGCATAAACTGCAAGTATCCTAAAAATAAAGGGGCATAATATCGCTGAAGTCAGGCTGGATTTAGGGGGGCCAAAGGGCCCGGCCCCAGGGCCCCCCACCAAAAGGGGTCCCCCACTATGCTCATGTGTTTAGCCATATGTGCGACATGTGCGTGCCACTTAATCCTTTTTATCGAGGAAAGTTTGTTTATCGGTCGGGCAAACGGCAGTGTTTCACTTAAATATTATTCAATATTGTGACGAAACAAACACTTTTTGGTTTCTTGATAGTGGGTGAGGTATCTGAATCTAGTGAATTCAAGGCCAAGCCACGTAGAACGCATTAGTTTACGTCTACTCGTTTCGGGTAGGTTTTGCGTCTGCCTTATTCAAGATTTGCACAGATCGCATATGGGTAGCATTGCTAAGTAGGGATGCCATACGTCCTCTTTTTGGATTACATGCCCACTTTTTTCATGAGAAATGAAATATTCTCTGAGGACATTAAAAAATGTCAAAATGTTCTCCTTTTTGCATGTATTATTTGACATCGTTACAATCAGTGGCGTAACCACAGGTTAGAGTCAGGGTGGAAACGTAGCTAAAATGGGCCCACTGGTCAGCACTAAAAAAAATTTGAGAAATGATGGTGAATCTGGACGTGGATGGTTACACTAAAACCCTAAATCACCGGAAAATAATTTGAAAAATGCAAAACAACAACCTACTGAAAGCCAAAACAATACTAAAACCGAAATATAAGTTAAGTGGGTCTCGGTTTTCACATTTAGCTTGCCAAGAGGGAGGGAAATTCGACCCTCTGCCCCGTGTCAGTTACGTCACCGGCTATGATATTTGGTATTTACATACAATAGGATAAACTGTACCTACTCAGTTGCAACAAGCTACGTGCTGGTGGCGTTGCTTAGTTTATGGGAGGGCCTGCAAGGTGTCTAATTAATCTATGTTTTGGTTGAGTTAATTATGGGCTGGAAAGGAGGGAATGCTTTAACATCAATCGTTACATAACAGTGTTAAATCTTGTTTCAGTATCTCAATGGCTTTGGCATTAGAGTGCGGACTGCTGACTCCATTATACTGTACTAGCTTTGCTGATGAACCGTAATACGGTGATCAGTGTATTCTACATAGCTTAGTGTAGTATTTTCTGGTAATTACAGCTAATCAGTAATGTTAAAAATGAAGAAATACCTCTGAAATATCCTTTTTCACAAAAGAAACATCAATATATTCATGGACTAAATAGGAAAAGTAAATAAGGATTGTGTTTTATGTGTTTTGACTGAAACATCGTCCACACTGTAGGCTACGTCTTACTTCAATGTTTAAAACTTATCAACAGGCCTAATTGATATTTGGCTTATTAAGTGTAGATAATACACTCAACTGTGTGACATTCGTAAATTGTTCTCCCTTTTTGCGATGAAAATATGTCAGCCCCATATTGAGCTTATTAATAAATCAACATGGACGAAAGGAAGGGGATCGTCACTCTCACAAGTGTAGAGCTTATGCGAGTGTTTTTAAAAAAATCGTAAAAAAGCAAATGAGACAAAAATGAGAGAGGAGGAAGTTACAGCTAAGTCAAGAAATATTCAAGTTACAGTGCCAATAAAGTCCAGCGCAGGCATTTCTGCGGATCCTGTAAGGGGAGAGAAAACCGAGGAACATGTTGTTACAGACTTAGATCTACGTAACGATGAGCATGGACCTTTAACCAGCAATGCAGCAGCAGAAGAACGTCAAGAAGTATCATCGAAAAACACGATCGATGAGATGGCTGACGCTATCACTGTTGGCAACTATATCGGTCTCTAGTCATCCAATATACCGGAAGAAATGCAGAAATATTGGTTGAAAACTGAAACAGGTTCTCTTTGGCATTGTGATGAAAAGTTACTTTTAAGCCATGATGTTCCACAACGCTTAAAAGACAGAAACTCGTCAAAGGAAATACACCGCAAGTCTTATTCGTCGCCAGAACCACAACGGCGAAGTAGCTGATAGAAGCTGGCTTTGTTTTTCTCTATCACATGTATTTANTGTTTCACTTGTAGACTGATGTGCGCGGATACGACTNAATGTGCGCATTTCCTGATTAGCAAAAGAATCTGCGACTGGAAGCACGCTCTTGAGGGCCTGAAGAGCCACGAGCATTCAATGGAACGTATGGATGCCACGTTTACATTTAGTCGCAGATGTAATTAAATACTGTGAAGAATGATACAAAGCTAGCCAGTCAGGTCAATCAATGCGAACAACACTGGAAATCGCTTCTGCCTGCAACGTTTGGTTTCTGTCGTAAAATTTATTGCTGAGCGAGGACTGGTGTTTAGAGATGATGAAAACGCTGGATCGTCCAGAAAGTTTTTTTTTTTTAATTTCAAAACTTTTTTCAAGCAAAATTTCAAAAAAAGGAGATGCGATGCTTGTGGCGACCGATTTTGCAACAGTTTCACAAATCGCTAATCATTGTCAAATATCATTTGCATCATAAAGTTTTGTTACAGTTGAGTTAACAAATGTGACGTCACAATATTATGTGTCTTTGTGTGAACGTCATAAATATTAACGGTCCATGGAAATACTAGTGATTTCGTCGATCAACCCCTACCTAAGCATTCTGTATCCGCACATGGGGCCTCCCACCACGCCTGAGCCCCAGGCCCCCCACCATCTAAATCCGGCGCTAGCCGAAGTACAGTAGTGAATATTTAGCGAATACCATATTCACTGTTGAGTGATTTCTAAAAGAACCAACAATTTCAGGCTCTAGCTTTGCAGCAGGCTGTTTGAGGAATCTCCTACCTGGTTCTGCTCCCATCTTCTTGCAATAATTCAAGCTTGTACTCATCATTCAGCAATAATAGCAAAGTCACAGCAGTGACCACCACCAAGCGAATCAATCGCAATTTATTGCGTAAGGAAACTAGTTTCGTGTGTTACACATCTTCAGTCCTGCCCAAAAGTCGACTTTTTTTAAAGACATTTCTTTTTTGGGCTTACTACAAAAACACTGCTTTATGCTTGCATGGCTAGCTTTACGTTTTTGCTGTGACATTATCTTCTGAAAATACCCACACAAGAAAGTAAATGTAAAATCTGGAAAAGGCTTCACTTGGTGAAAACGTTTGACACCGTGGAAAAGACTTGGCTTGCAAAAAGCGCCAGACTCGGTGGCATTCAAAGTGCTAATTATTACGTAAAGTCAGTTTTTTTAGTGACCGATTCGGGTCGATAGAATTGAAAATAGGTCCCTAGAATCAAAGAAAATTATCAGCGGGTCCCTAAAATCAGAGAAAATCGGGTCCTTAGAATCAGAGATATCGGGTCCGTACAGGTCCATAGTGGGTACCTAACATTTCCCTTTAAAAAAACTGTCTAACGTAATTGTTTATCTCGTAAAAGCTGTCAAATTATTAATTGTTGNGTTGTATGGGATTTCAGAGATGATTATGATGAATAGGCGNGGTTACTGNCTGCACTGCACTTATTTGGTGCGGGGCGACTCGGTTTTGGACGTTAATGAAGCAACAATTCAACTCAGCTAAAACTTTTCGTGGTTGTCCAGATTTAATGTGGAAGTACCAATTTTATGGGTCCGCACAGGAAATTTATGGGTCCGTTTTGAACTCATAAAACGCCTTAAAAAACCTGCATGTACACAATACAGATTTAACAGTTGGATCATTTGGGGATGTCGTCACCAGGGGCGTAAGGAGTGAGGAAAGGGGGCACAATTCCCGGGCGCCGAATCACTGCGGGGCGCCAAAAAGTCCCAACAATGTCACAAGTAATTTCTTCAATACACTGCACGTGGTTCCGAAAGACCTCAGGGTCGAACATGAGGGTGTCAAACTTGCTTCTTGCCCCGGGCGCCATCTAACCTCGTTACGCTCGTGGTCGTCACTTTACTGTATGACAACAAAATTAATTATTTTCTTGCGATTTCAATTTGTAAAATGAGGAACTACTCTCCACACACGTGAATAGTTTGAATCATTCAGCAAATATTTAATAAGAAATCGATTTCACGCAACACTACTCTTCTTCAGTCCTGTAACCTTATTCAAATGGAATATAAAGTTACTTGAATGCAGATATGTGCTAGTTTGAATCATTGCAAAAAGATGAAAGCAGAGCCCATTCGGCTGATTCCTCGAAAGCTTACAGCAAACTTAGAGCTTTTCGCAGTAAAATGAGAAAAACTCTGTTTTGCAATCAATTATATTAGCAGCGTGGAAGGTATTTTATTACAACAACAGTTCTTCTAATTTTATTTCAGTTCCAATGCCGTGTTTATGGACACATGCATGCACTTAACTTAAAGCATCTGACATGTCTTTCATAGTTACAACGCACGAACAAATTACAAGACGAAACCACGAATTTCTCTCAATAACGCAATTTCTTGCATTGAAATTTTTTAACTGCTGCTTGATAAAAATTTCTTTGCTGTTGGCAAATGTAGCAGAAAAACATAAATTCAAACGTCTAAAACAGTTTTGGCGACAATTTGCACGAACGTATTACTGCGCGCAGACACAGGCAGGTGCATACACGCATTATTTGTGGTAGGTTTGGAGCAACAATCGAAACAGCAGGTTTTCAACCAACTGTAACCGAGAAAAAAATGTCACACATCGCTGGATTTCTTTACGGCTTCACCTTTTTTTAGAATGTTGCTGTTCGAGTATTCTTCTTGCGTTAGCCTAAGGCAAAATAGAAATTTCTTCAGGTAAGGTTACTGCAAGGCATGTGTTATTCTCTGCGCTGGATGAAAACAACTTTTCTTTTGGACATTTTTGTGGAGAAAATTGCAAATTACAAAAAAGCTGCAATTTTTTAACCGGGAAAGAGATATTCGTCAGAAATGTCAGACGGTCAAAAGATTTTTTCTTCGGTATGTAGAACAACAAGAGTTTTTTATAATGAAGGGTAGTGATTACACCAGTCGCTGCTTAACTACACTTTTAAATAAAGCTGGAGGCAATATCCAATTTGTATTATGACCTTGAAATAATGAAAAAAGAAACAATTTAATAGAAAAGTATTGTTTTCTAGAATCGAGTAGGAATATTTGGGCCAGTGGTGCGTAACCTGATGTCGAAAGTAATCAAGACTAAGCCGGAGATTCATGAGATGAACCAACCTCTGAGAGGAATGCCTGCACTGAAGCAGATCAGATCTTCGAAACGCCAGGAAGCTTTATGGCCAAAGCTCTCTCCAACTAACGGGCAAATTTTAGTTGGTAAGCTGAGCACTGTCTTTCGCAGATGCTTTGTTAGTCTCATTTTCCATTGACATGGTTTATCTAGTCAAGTTTATAGATGCTATGTGATATTAACAAAGTTGATTTTAAGACTCCAACGTTCGACGTTCTGTGCAAAATCTCTATGTTATGAAGCAATTTTATCATAAACGTGCTGGTTGGACATCACTACGACAATGCTAAAGACGAACAGTTTTCATTGCTGCAACTAGGAATTTCTTAACTTCGTGGGGGCCTTGAGCAGTGAACTCAGGGGTGTGCAGATGGGGCGAACGGGGTTACTGCCCCAGACATCCAAGGCAAGGTGAAGTTACAAAAATTACACTTCATTAAAATGTTGTAACCAGATGCTTCTTCGTCATGTAAGGTTAATAATAACACATGCTGCAAGGTTCTGATTGGAACTTGCCTGAAGGAGCCATGCAAACGTATATTAAGTGACCAGAGAGAGAGATGAAGCACTTTCATTCTTATCTTAAGGCCTTTAATCTCACACCTATCTCTCTTCCCCCTTTGCAAGCTGGCCAATTCCTTCTATAGCCTATTGTTAATCGGTGACTTGTCTTCAAAATATCTCTCCATTCTCTCTAGAGCCTGGGTTCTTAAACTGGGAGCGTGAAAGCTTCGCAAGGAAGTGCGATGGCAAACACGCATTGTTGAAGAAAAGTATTAATTGCAATGTTTTCAACATTTGCAAATTTATTATTATTTCACTATAAACAAAAAAAGCGGAAAAAAGGCACAATAAAAAAAGCGGAGAGTACAGTGAACAATAACTGAGACCTCTTAAACTTGCTTGTTCAAAGTTAGATCCATGAGTAAAGAACGCTTCATGTTACGATGGTGTATTGCAGGGGTGGGCAAACTTGTTCAATAGAAGAGTCATTTGCAGAAAAACAAAAACACCAGCGAGCCAATTTGTAATGTCAATACAAATACGGTAAAGACAGCAAGTTTTTACACAAAATGACCTACAGTCAGGGATGTAGTGCTAACAAAAAGGTGTGGGAACGCAACCAAAACACCATTTTAGAACAGCTTCAAACTCACTTTAAAGAAAACATGAAAGAGGTGTGGGAACGCCGTTCCCAAGCGTTCCCGCCCCACTACACCCCTACCTGCAGTAATTGAAACACAGCAAACGCATTATTTATCAATATTAGGTTTTTATTTGATTTGCTAGTCTCCGAAAATCTGAACAATTTGTTGTTGAAGCTGTGCGAAATAATTCTCCCTGGTGTTCATTTGTTAGGGTTGCACCCAGGGGTGCAGCCAGGATTTTTTAAGGGGGTGCTAAAGTTATGGAAGCAAAAAGCCTTGAAAAGGAAAAATTGCTTGTGATTAGAATAGCCAAGGGAATCACATAATTTGTGGATAAACAATTGTCTGTAGGCCTGCTCACCACGAAAACTACGGGTCCTTCGAACTAAACTACCATCTTGTTTTTTTCGATATTCTTTCATAGTACAGTAGTACATTAAGTCATGTCAAAATTAACTGTAAACCTACACCACGGTGATCTCCTAAAAAGGCTTTCGCAAGCTGTTATCAAAGTGTAAGAGTATAACCGTAAAGTGAAAATTGCGATAATGTTCTAAGCAGCCATGACCCTTCATCAAAACAGAAAGGTTTGTACAAAATCTAGATCCTGCTTTTGNAGATGATAGTTCACATTTTAAAAAATGCAAACAAGTAGAGGGCACATTCATTTACAATATTTAAAAAAACAATTGACATGAGCTCTACACAGCAATATATGCGGGAGCTTCCATCCCACTCCTCCCTAGAGCACAACCTTCCAAGAATTACAAGCAAAACCTTCAGCCTCTGCAAACCATATGTGAAGGGTTTAACAATCACTGGATATGTTTTTTTTGGTACAGAAACACTGTCAGTCTAATTAATAGTGTAATTCATCACCAAAGTCTGATCGACGCCTTTGACTCGCAACAAAGTCTTCAAGAATTTCCTTCTTATTGACGGGCGGTTGGTAACACTGACATAAGAGCCAAGCCAGTGAGGCGGTTTCCATGGTTGTTCTGAGATAGGTCTTCAAAGGTCTCAGTATGCTAAAACTTCGTTCAGCAGAAGCTGTTGAAACAAGAGGTGTAGCTAGTATTTGAAGGAGATTCCTAGGCAGGACTACTGTTCTGACACCGTTCAATAAAAATTTTTCGAGGCTGCTCACCCTGATCTGTTTCATACGAACATCAATGTCTTTTTAATTTCACCACCAACTTGTCTATTTTCACTTGACACTTTTCCCTGACTAAAGAGCGGCGTGCAACTGATTAGCAGAATAGCGAATTTGTTCAGCCTGCAGCTAGCAGTTACTCACATCTCGCACTGCATATCTTCCACGTGTGCACATTAGGAACAGGGTTCTCATAAATGCAACTCCAAATATTCCTAAAACAGTACCAAAAAGTCCCTAAATCTGTGGTGGTGCAGCAAGGAGCAGGCAAATTTTTGGGGATGCGAAGGATTTTTGCCCGAATTCTCGCAAACTTGCCCGAGAAAAAACTCCGACCACCGAAACAAAAGGTCTTCATGTTCTTTTGAGCACCGTTGGGCGACATTTTTGCTCATATTTTCAAGGGTTTGCTCAGATTTTCAGGGAGTCTGTGAAGGTTTTCAGAGATTTTGCCCTGATTTCCACGGATTTTTCTCGGATTTTCAACAAATCAAAACTTTTGGTGGTGCGCTTTCACCCCCACCTCCTACATCAGTGGTGCAGCATAAACTCAGAGTGCTATGATAATATGATAAATGTTAAAAATAGAACCAAATATGATTTTCAAAATAAAATGAAACAATACATTTTACACATTTTCATACTTATACGAAAATCCCTAAAAGTCCCTAAAAAATACCTGAAAGGGGTCAAAAATTCCAATCTAGGGACAAAACCCTAAACGCGAGAGCACTGATTATGAAGGTCCCAGCTTTGCGACGTATTAACTGTACATCAATCGAACCTGTTGGTATTTAAAATATCTAGCTTGTTTCCACGGTAGCAGTGCACGGTAAACCCAGCTCTTGTTGTAGATGGTGGTACAAACCAGATCTTGCATTTCGGCCAGTTTCATTTCGACAACAGACAAGATTGTGACAAACGCTTGGCAAAATTAAATGGATTTACAAGGAATGCGAAGCATGGTTTTTACTCCTGCAAATGGTCAAATCTGGCTTGGAACTCCTCTAGTGGTCTTGCAATGCATTTTTGTATTCTGAGACTTTATGGTCAACAATTTTCGCAAATAGCGTTCGTCCTCATTCCGACACTGGGAAAATTACAGAATGTTTTTGACAATCTGTCTCTTTGAAAAATTTTAATTTGTTCTGGAAAGTCAAGTAGCTTAATTAATTTGAGATTTAGGTTCACTGTTTAATAATGAAAACAACGGCCAAAGCAATAGATGCAAACAACATTGTTGCAGACGTTTCGGTAACTGCTGCTGCCATCTTAGGCTGTAGCGTAACTGACGGGGAGCAGGGAGGCGAGCTGCCCCCCTTGGCAAGCTAAGTGTAAAAACTGGGCCCCCTTTAGTTGACATCTTGATATTTAGTATTCTTCTGATTCTCAGTAAGTTGTTTTTTGCGTTATTTAGGTGTTTTCGTATCTTTAGCTAGCATGGACAGCTACGACATCCGGATTCAATATCATTTCTTACTTCTTACCTTTTTTGAGTGTTGGGTGGTGGTCCCCCTACATTGGCCAGTCCGACCCCTTCAGCTAAGTTTTCCCCCTGGCTCCAACCTCCAGTTACGACACTGATCATAGATTCACTGTTTTTGTTATCAAATCGCGTAAACGCCGTGGTACCTATAACCTTACGCACTTGTGTAAACACATTAATAACTGAAAAAAACATTAAATATGAGGCTGCAACTCGCTATCAATTTGAGACATTGCTATTCAGCTAGAAGAGTCACACAACACATGTCGGCGAGCCGCAGTTTGCCCACCATTGGTGCATTGTTTGCTTGGTTTCATTTTTAGTGACAATGCGAATTGTGTTACAGGTAGGGATGTAGTGCTAACGAAATAGGTGTGGCAACGCAACCAAAAAACAGCCATTTTAAAATAACTTCAAACTCATTTGAAAGCAAAACATGAAAAAGGTGTGGGAACGCCGTTCTCACGCGTTCCCGCCCTACTACATCCCTGGTTACAGGGTTATATCATGCATGTATGACGAGTTAGCGATAGATTCTTCGCTTTCACTTGGCGCTGAAAGTTCAGCTCCGAACGATGTTCTTTATGGCAAATTTACTGTATTGTTACAATTGTTACAATTGAAAGAGTAGAATCTATAGCCAAATCGTCACGCATGATATAGCAGGGTTGTAGAGTCGGAGGTAAAATATCCGACTCCGACTCCTGAATCCGAGTTTTCAAGATCTCCGACCCCAGACTTTTCCAAAATGTCCGACTCCGACTTCTTAACATAAAGGGAATGAAATTTGACTGTTATAATCAATGGAAATCGTGGTACGCAGCAAGAAATCTCTGATTCAACAAAAGTTTCAAAAGAAATTGTACCATTTCAACAGGAATTCCCAATTTAGGAGTGTGATGTAAAAAATGATCCAGCTGGGCATCCGAAGTCGAAGTCTGACAAAAAAATCCGACTCCGGCTCCGACTCCCAGTGTTGTTAGGAATCCGACTCCGATTCCACCCAAAACCCTCCGACTCCTTACGACTCCGCAACCATAGCCTTGTAACATTCGCATTGCCAGTAAAAATGAAACCAAGCAGAAAATACGTTATCGTAAAACGAAGCGGTCTTAACTCATAAATCCAACTTTTAACAAGCAAGTTAAGAGGTCTCGGTATTTGTTCATTGCAGTGTCCACTTTGTTTTGATTATGGCGTTTATAGTGAAATAATAATAAATTTACGAATGATGAAAATGCATTTAATACTTTTCAACAATATGTCGTTGCCATACCCGCACCTCCCTTAAGAAACTTTCACGCCCGCAGTTTAAGAAAACCCAGAGAGAACGGAGAGATCTTTTGAAGACTACAAGTCACAGATTAACAATAGACTAGCAAGAAATTGGTCAGCCTACAAAGGGTGGAAGAGTGATAGGTGTGAGGCCTTAAGATCACTATGGCAGTGCTTCATCTCTCTCTCGGGACACTTACAGTAGCCTACATTTACATGCTCCCCTCAGGCAAGTTCCAATCAGATCCATGTAGCATGCGTTAGTAGCCTTACAAGACGAAGAAGCATCTAGTTACAGGCTTACAACATTTTGCTGCAAGAAATGTAAATTGTGTAATTTCACTCTTTGGATACCCGAGGGGCGGTGCCGTCACCCCGTTCGTCCCCCGTCTTCACGTTTCTGCAAGCAAGCGCCGTATAAGAAAAACTGCAAACGTACACAATAGGCTTTCAGTCAAACGTTAATCCCACTGTTGTTTCCATTTACGATGCATTTGCTGTCTCACAATCAGGACCCCAGCAAGCGCCCCGTAACATCTAAACGGGAAGGCCTGTTGTTTGCCACGGATCACACTTTTTTCAAACATAGCAATTCCTCAAAAGTGTGTGAACTGTTCCGAAAAGTATGTAAGATTATGAACTTTAACAAGTTTGAAAATTTTGGTAAATGCGAAGTGGGAATTTTGCAATTGTTTGTCATTACTTGGAGTCGAGCATGAGATATTTGAAACTTTTTTCAGTTGTTCGGGCATATCACCGAAAACATTTGC
>JGI24021J15306_10010802_pt1 | contig 11349 bp, 8 predicted proteins | sample Ectturendosymbi1_FD_15306 | JGI IMG/M metagenome (IMG submission 15306)
TAAAAATCGACAGAAATAGTTGAAACTCTGGTGAATGGTCTTCCATAAACTGAATCATGTGTGGTTGTAATTTGAAATAAATAGCTTTTTAATCAAAGTCACAATTGAAATTTTCATGGGTACACATCTTTTTTGGTCACCCTGTATCTGAAACGCTACATGCAAGCTGAAAAAAAAACAGTTTTTGAACTTTTCGTCTTGATGAAAAGCTTCCATCACTTCGGGTGAAATATCGACATCATATCAAAACACTCAGTGAAGTTGCAAAGATCATCTAAACCCGACCTTTGTTTCTGCTGCGGTCCTTCGAGTTGCTCCTGCGAGACCTCTTGCGGTCGGAACTCCGTGATCTGTTAACAATAGTTTTATGTTCAGCATATCACACAATACTCACGAACGTAATTCATATCACACAATACTCACGAACGTAATTCATATCACACCAAACTCATCAACTTCACTCACATCACACAGTACTCATGAACAGTGCTTTTTTTAAGGTTTGGTTTAAGGGAACACCAAGATATTTTATGAGGCCACTATTTTTAGCAAAATGTCAAAATAATTCCTAGACGTATTGTTTATTACAGTATTGGCAATCACAGTGCACAATTAGTACTACTGTATTTGCAAAAATTTAAACACAAATTTTTCAACTTCATTAAACACCTGTTGTTCATCAGTGAAAGCATCTGTTTCTTACTCGTCATCTGCAGATTCTAGGGTCTTTAGTGCTCGCTCTGTCAGTCTCGTTTATTATTTGCTTTTATTCGAATGTTTTGGTGACGGCAGTTAGCGGCAGGCCGAAGCCTGAAACTTGCACCTGGCCGGGGCGATTTTGGGTGAACACTCTTGCCCAGGAGTGCTGCGGCAATTCACTCAGCGACCGTGGATCGAATACCCAACCTTCCAATTGAGAGGCGAACACTTTACCACTGAGCTATTGCCGCCCCATTTGCTTTTATCCATTTCAATCAAAAATCTCATGAGAAATCTCATGAGCAATCTCATGCGCGACCACATCACTGAGCAGCTCTGGACCTAGTCTCGTCACCATGGGGGCACTTTGATGCGGATAGTCCTCCAAACAAAGCTCCCAGACCCCCAAATTGGAATATGAAATACTATAAATCAGTGGGGTTTTTGTCAATTTTCAGAATTTTTCAAGCCCCACTGCACAAACGTAAAGCCTTTCTATCGAAGACTTTCAGAAAGAATGCGATTACTCAAATGTTCCGAGATTAGCACAATGAACTCGGTTACTGCCACAGAACTGTTATGGTGGAGGTTGCAAAGCTGACCATTATGACCAATGCGGTCCATCAAGGTTTTCAAGGAAGCTATTTTTCGATTCGCTATCTCTTCTTTCAAAACCCAGTAAGTCAGATGTACGCGATCAGCTACCATGTTAACTTTATCTGAAATGCGATCCTGATGAATGACATGAAATGGTGAAATGCGTTGAGTTACTACCAAGCTATTGACTTTTTGGTGTTGATCAGAGCTGAGATGATTATCCAGGCTGTTTGGGCGTGGAGGCCTGGCAGGCTCCGAAGTATAAATATTACCATTCTTTCCTCGGCCGGTGGTAACTGGTGGATGCCTTGAGCACAGCAAACATATCATTCAGCGTGCAGAGTGAACACATTCATTTGTGGGGATTCATCAAAACCTTTCAGCTTAATCCATGATTGAAAAGTCTGGTTGTAAGATGCCTAAGCTGAAACTGACGATGCTTTTGACATTCTAACAGTTGAATTCTGTACTTCCTGCACAACAGAATCAAAAGAACCTTTGCATTCACTGCTGCTGGCATTTGCACTTTCTGGCTGGCTAATGGCAAGACATTTTTGTTTAGGCTTACTACAGAAATACTGCTTTATTCTTGGATGGCTAGCTTTATGTTTTTGCTGTGACATCAACTTCTGAAAATACCCACACAAGAAAGTAAGTGTATAAAATCTGGAAAAGGTTTGGCTTACTGAAAACGTTTGACACCGTGGAAAAAAATTGGTGTGAGGCGAATCGGTTTTGGACGTTAATTGTAGCAACAATTCCCCTCAGCTAAAACTTTTCGTGGTTGTCCAGATTTAATGTGGAAGTACCAATTTTATGGGTCTGCGCAGGAAATTTATGGGGCCGTTTTGAACTCATAAAACGCCTTAAAAAAACCCTGCTCATCAACTTCATTCATATAACAGAACTCATGAACTTCATTCATATCACACAGAACTCATGAAACTTCATTCATATCACACAGGACTCATTAACTTCATTCACACCACACAGGACTCATTAACTTCATTCANANNACACAGNACTCATGNAACTTCATTCATATNACACAGNACTCATGAAACTTCATTCATATNACACAGNACTNATGAAACTTCATTCATATNACACAGAACTNATGAAACTTCATTCATATCACACAGAACTCATGAAACTTCATTCATATCACACAGGACTCATTAACTTCATTCACACCACACAGGACTCATTAACTTCATTCACACCACACAGGACTCATTAACTTCATTCATATGACACAGAACTCATGAAACTTCATTCATATCACACAGAACTAATGAAACTTCATTCATATGACACAGAACTCATGAAACTTCATTCATATCACACAGAACTCATGAAACTTCATTCATATCACACAGAACTCATGAAACTTCATTCATATCACACAGAACTCATGAACTTCATTCATATCACACAGTACTCATGAACTTCATTCATATCACAAAGTACTCATGAACTTCATTCATGTCACACAGTACTCATGAACTTCATTCATATCACAAAGTACTCATGAACTTCATTCGTGTCACACAGTACTCATGAACTTCATTCGTGTCACACAGTACTCATGAAGTTCATTCCTGTCACACAGAACCAGGGCAGTGGAGCCAGAGCCAAAAAATTTTAGAGGCTGGAGCCGGAGCCTGGAATTTGGGTTCCCGTTCAACAGAAATATTTTGCGGGGCAAGCGAGGTTTACAAATAATACAATGGTTTTTAGTTTTAAATGGATCAAATTGTTCTGAAGCCGGAACAAAAAACTTCTGAGGTTGGAGCCAGAGCCAAAAAATTTAGATGACCAGAGCTGTATCCAGAGCCCGAAATTTTGATACCGGCTCCACAACCCTGCACAGGACTCATGAACTTCATCATGAAGCAGGGAAAGAACTTCGTTATATGTGTTTTATTTTCATAAAAACCAACCTTTCTCTGCTTCGTCTCCTTTCCCGATCGCGTGATCGTTTGCGATCATTCCTATCACGAGAAATTTCGCTCCTGTTATCATGGTGTCTGTCATGTGAACTTTTGTGATCACGCGAATGACGATCACGTCCATCACGGTAAACACGAGATGAACGATGATCACGCGAGTAGCGATCAGAAGATTTTCGATCACGATCCCGTTCTCTGAACACGTCACAATCACATGATAAACCTGCTAGTCTGGAAGTTTGTTCCAAGAAACTTTACGTATTCGAAAAACATATACCTCGAATCACGTGACGATCGCTCACGTGATCTACGTCGACTATCACGTGAGTAACTATCGCGACTGTTGCGATCACGAGGCGGTGACGATTTACGAGTATCTCTTTCCGACGTCCTGCAAAGAAAAAACGTGTTTCTGACTAAACATTGAAAACGTCTCATGATAGATTCACTGCCAAGTCAGTTTGAACCAGAATTCCGCAGCCTACGGTCTGAGGAACTTTCGTGGTCAGCAAAGATGAAACCAGGAGGTACTTTCTCTGCAGCCAACTTGAAGTCAACAGAACACAAAGTAAAATTATTCTGAAACCAGCACAGTACTGAGCATCTTCACAACTGACCTGGTTGCTTTCCTTTCTTCTCTTTCACGTTCTGAAGCTTTAGTCAGTTTTTCCTGAAACGATATTCACGTGAGATAAACCTTCAATCCAGAACATCAACTGATGCTTCTGAACGGGAAAAAATACAACAGTTTATTCAAAAATAATTCCCCCAATCTCAAGGTGTTTGCGATTCGGCGAGAAAAATAAGGACATAGCTTTAAATACGGACGATTATATAATGTTTTCAATAACGAATCAGGTTGATCTGTAGTTTGCGAGTTCCTAAACACAACATTGAAAGTTGGCGGATTTCAAATGAACAAGTTTCAACCCACCTTTAATTCGGCGATGACGGATTTTATCTTTGCATATCCCATGTGCTGCTTTCCCATTAAATGGTCGTCCACTCGGGACTGGGCATCTCCTACGATGAGAAAAGCTCCACACACTTCGCAAACTTCCATTTGCTTCTCTTGCACCGCAAACGCCTCCATGATTTTCTGAACATAAAAAACTTCTTTCACGAAAACAGCAGCTTATGTTTAAATGAAACACTTTAAAAGACCTTGAATCAAATGTATTTATTTATCATTTGTCGCTTGGCAGTTTGACAGAACGTTAACATTTTTTTAGTCAGAGTTAAAGCTATTTAAGGACCGCAGAAGCCATATATTGGCTTTTGCGCTCGGTTTTTGCGATAACTCGCGAACCCGAAGGTGCGTTGACAAGCATAAGACATTTAAGAAGTGCTCGACTTCTTCCTGACCACCTATAAAATGGATTTGCATCGTAAGTCACGAAGTCGATTTAACAGGTATTTAATCTGAAAAACATATGTGTCTGTTTTATCTGTAAACAAGTTAAACAACCCCATTCTGTTACGTAACAAGCATTGTCACGGAACAAAACAGCATTATGTTTTGCCGATTCGGAAATCTGATAAGACAATATATTTAGCATCGGGACAAACGATGTTCGTTTTCAACGCAACTACAGGAAATCCCATCCTTTGTTTGACGTGGCATCCGCAAAGAACAATGGCAGTACAAGAGGATGTTTTGACTCAACTGAGGCTCAAAACCGTAGAATTTAAACTGCTTTCGGATGGCTGGCTTTCAAGATGCGAAACTTAATTAAAAAAAGTGAGAATCATAATTATACATCCATACTTGTGGAACAAATATTCACAAACACCACCGACAAAGATATTGAAATAATTCAAAGTGGTCCCAGACATTCTATCAGTTGTTTTCAACCCTCAACACTTTAAACCAGTGCTTATCAACCTTTTTGCTGAACGGAGCCAAATCCAGAACTACTTTGTTAGAGAGCCTCACTATAGAAATTTTAACACAAGTCAATTGATACGTTTTGCTTCATTGCAGAATGAAGTCTGTTGCACAAAATATTAGACGTTTTATTGAAAGACTGCTGAGGGCCGCATGTGGTTCTCACTTCTCACAGCCGAGGTTGAGAAGCACTGGTTTAAGCAATGCCGCACCATGTTTAAGCGATGCCGCACCATGTTTAAGCGATGCTGCACCATGTTTAAGCAATGCCGCACCATGTTTAAGTGATGCCGCACCATGTTTAAGTGATGCCGCACCATGTTTAAGCGATGCCACATCATGTTTAAGCGATGCCACATCATGTTTAAGCGATGCCGCACCATGTTTAAGCAATGCCGCACCATGTTTAAGCAATGCCGCACCATGTTTAAGCAATGCCGCACCATGTTTAAGCGATGCCGCACCATGTTTAAGCGTTGCCACATCATGTTTAAGCGATGCCGCACCATGTTTAAGCGATGATGCACCATGTTGGACACTTGTAGAACTTATTCTCACGACACAGGCTTGCAGAAGGAAAGAACCCTACAAAGGTCGTTTGCATGTCGAGAACCTTGAACAAACCGTAATCCCGGAAAAAACAAGAAATTGTGATTTTCGTAAAACGAAAGTTTTATGGAACTGGTCATTTTCTCCCCTATGGGCATTGACTCAAACCTTCATATTATTTAAAACATGCATTGCATGAAACTTGTGCAATAAATCATTATCTTAAAATATGCGCGTAACTCTTTGATCCCTAAATGCGCTCCCTTCTATTTCCGGGACAGAGATGTGGTTACAGCCATCCATAAAGTTCGTGTTGAATCTTATTTCCTGGTCAGCTTTGACTTTCAGCAGAAAAAGGGAACATCTGCGCACCATCATGCCTGTGGCTTGCAGGGACGTCCACGAGCAAGCTTTCTCAATCATGAGCAAAACAAGACTTGAGAACGAAGTGAAACGCAGGTAACGACCTGGACAGCATTTGCGAATTATATGAAACAATCCTGGAGGAAGTTCAAGTTACACATCAACACAAGTTACACATTACACATCAACACAACACAAGTTACACATCATGACATCAACACATGTTGCACATCAACACAACACATGTTGCACATCAACACAACACATGTTGCGCACACCAACACAACACATGTTGCGCACACCAACACAACACAAGTTACACACCAACACAACACAAGTTACGCATCAACACAACACAAGTTACGCATCAGCACAACACAAGTTACGCATCAACACAACACAAGTTACACATCAACACAACACAAGTTACACATCAACACAACACAAGTTACACATCAACACAACACAAGTTACACCTCAACACAACACAAGTTACACCTCAACACAACCCACCCCTCCTATCTGCTGCTGCAACTGCTCCCTCTCGTCCTTCAGTTGATCACAAAGCTTCATCAGGGATTGCGCCTCCTCGACCTCCCCCTCACTCCCCAGCTTCTCGATCTTTTCCAAGAGGTCAGTGATCTTCGTATTCAACATTGAAATCTTCTCGTCCTGCTCTGAACTGTTGCTCGGTGCCGGCTGAAAACATCGATTCCTAATGTTAAATGACTGACTGGTGCACGAAGATCATTGATGTCAGTGAAACGACTCGGAAGATGTATCATCAAATTCATTTGTGGGTTTAATAAAAAAAATTGTTCGATCAACTCGTAGTCAGCATTAGATGCGAATGTTCACAAACCACCTAAACATGCACCATTCAGAGCATAACATCAATTACAACTTGATATGCTGAACTGCTACAGCATCGCTGTGGTTCAGCCCCATACAAAGCAGATCAGGTTTAATTAAGGAACTTAGACGGCTGTCACCAGATTATATGCAGCACACATGACTTTAATTACTGCAGGAAAACAACCACAATCTCAAAATAAAACTCCTCCCGGACTGTAATACATGCCGGAGTGAAAGTACGACATTAGCAATCACCACGAACTTGCTCCGCAATAAATCTTTCACCAACACACCTTTTGGTTCTTTTCTTCAGTGAGCTGCAGCCGCTGGTGGTTCCTCCTGATCCTCCGCTCAACATCCTGCCAGCACTGCTGAAGAAAGCGGAGGAAATCTTCTTCGTATCCCATTTTCATGTATCGGCTGCTGTTCTGGTATTTCTGATAAAGACAAGCGCCAGGTTTAAACTGTGAAGTAACACTTCAAAGGTTTGATATTGAACCAAATATCAAAGATGCAGAATAACTTACATTGAACATAAGCACAGCGCTGTACACTATGTTTGCTTCACTGCATTAGAACTACTCAGGAAACTTGTGAAGTGACACCTTACTTATGCATTATTGTGTTCCAAGGGTTACACTTTGTTATAACTTTCATTCTGTTCTGTAAAAACAGCAAAGTTTTGCAACATAAACCACAAGCGACAGTTCAACGACTATAATTTGTCAGTGACACACAATGCAATCACATTCAAAGCTAATAAAAAAGGCAAGATTCCCAAATAATGCAAAAATAAACATTAACTGAGTACGTATGTCCACATAAAAGAGTGAACTCTATAAAGCAACACCACCTTTCGCGTTTGTTCATCGTGAAGCTTGGAGCATGTTCCAAGATCCGATCTTGTGTTTGTGAAAAGTTCAGCTGGACAAAAACCAGCTAGGAAATGTTTGCAGACCTGAAACAAGATACAAGTGGCCAACGTGAAATTCAAATAGAGACTTTGCCAAATCTTTGCCAATCAATGCGTCTTAGATTCTACATCATGTGAATGTTGACCATAGCAAGCAAGATTCAAAGTACCAATTTGTATAAAATATGGAAGGAAAAACCTCAGTGGCGAACCTAAAGGGGGGCTTGGTGTGGCATGACCCTAGATTTTTGGCTAGCCCACTGCTTGGCTCCCCAGTTTTGTGCTTAATTCATGTTCAAGTTCGTTTGATTGACATATGCAGCAGATAATTTTCAGCCAGTAAAACTTTAAACGATTTGAAGACTTTCTGGTGACGGTTCTGATGATATTCACAAACTAGTGTTGGGTTTGATAGGGTTAATCATAGCAAATNAATTTTCATTTCAATGGAAAATCACCATGCAGGAGAGACATTTAGGATGGCCCCCCTACTTTTTTCCATGCCCCCGCAGTTCCCCCCCAGTTTTTTCATTCTAGAATCACTGCTGAAAAATTTGCTATGGTTTTATTAAAATAAGAACTAGGAAAAAATTTCCAATCATGCACTACAGACATTAATTTGTGACTACATTTTAAATCATGTATTATTTTTCTGTAGCAAACTTTCGACAACAGTGAAGTACGTCTTGTCCAGAAGGATACACTCTGCAAGCAGGCAATGATTTGGATGATAGTGTTTCACACATTGCACAAAACACACCAACACTAGTAGCAATGCGTCAAAGACTCTTCCCAAGCTTGAACCAGAAACTGAAGTATCATGTGTGCTTCAGTCTGACCAGTGGCAGCAAAACGCCCATAAACTCTTGTTATTGACATTTATGTCAAAGTCTCTTGGGCGACGTAGCTGATGTCAGGCATGTATGCTACTCTAATCATGCCCAATATGTGAAACTTATTTTTAGTGTTTTGCAGGTGAAAGGCCAACTGCCTGCAATAAGCTTATATGCAGATAATTCACACCACAAGAATAAGAAAAGCTAATCAACAACCGCTATTTTGAAACATATGTTAGAACCACAGCAGAACTTCACAATATTCTACAGACTGATTAAAAATTTAGTCTAGCATAATGGACTAGAAGTTTAAACCAAACTTAGGGTTTTGTAGGTGAGCAATGCAAACACACTGGAAATTTCTTCACTTCAGTTTTTATTTTACATACAATTGTTATGCTTTGCCATTGGCTTTTTATTTTTACAGTAGGCAGACTCAAACAAACACTGTTTTCAAACTGTACGTAATGATTTAAACCTTCTTACTTCGTTTTTTTGCACTGCCTGCTTATGATTCTGCAGAATGCTTATTCTGCTCATGCAGAATCGCATGAAATCTAGAATGCAAACTTTGAATTGAATATTTTGTTAATAAGTAACATTTTGCCAAACTTTGCAATATCTCCATTTAAAGCTCTCTATGAACGTTTATCAATGGAATACATGGAAAATATTTATTGTGGGACTTCAAACTTCATATAAACAAAATTTCCTATTTAAAAATTCAGAAGCTTGAATGACATGATTATTTTACACATATCTGATAAAGTTAGGTTAGAAAAGTCTGTGCGCACCTACGGATTCAAGCAATAACATTCTCACTAGGTAAAAACATATATATGCATGCAAAATCAAAAATTCATTTCATTCATTTTCGAATCACATTTCTTCTTGAAGGATTCATGGTGAGCAGCTGTAGGTTTCAAAACACATGATTTTCAGGAATCTTCTGATAGTTATGAAGGTAACACACCATGTTCAACCATGTCAGGTCATAGATGCAATCACAAATTAATGGTTATCACAAAATGAAACAAAGAAAATAATGAACCATAACATCAAACTTATTAAATAGCATTTTACTTTGCTGTACACTCCCTTGAAAACAAACTCTATATCACCATTTCAGCAATTCTCGCAACAAAGGTATTCATCTCTGGTAACTTCAATTTAACATTTCATTGCTTTTTTTATTTTAAACTGCCCTCAAAATGCTTTGAGCCTGTACATGTTTGACAAATATTTTGATGAGACATGCACATGCAAATATGAAAATATAAACAAAATTTTTCAAGTATTGTGATGAAAAAAGGTAATAAAAAAACATAATATGAGCACCTCATCATCACTCCAGTGCATGTCATTGACTTTTTCATCAGGGGCAGCGTTGCGGTTCTTCCCCATCAGCTCATCTAACATGGCCGACAAAGCTGTCATTTCGAAGTTTCACTTGACAGTGTTACTTACATTAAACTATAAAAAACACCTGTGATGTAAATTATTTTAAATTAGAACAGAAGCTGACACACTAACAGCTGGAAAAGATCAATGCAACCTTCATAATAGTAATGGCTAAAGCATATCTTGCAAAGTCTAGTCCAGTGGTTCCCAAAGTAGGCAGTACCGCCCCCCTGGGGGCGGTGAAGCGGAAATGGGCGATTGGGGGAGGTGAAGTAGAAATGGGCGGTTGGGGGGCGATAGAAGCGCCAGTTAATAAATACATTTCTGTTGTCTGACTAACTGTGAGTGACCAAATGTCATAAAAAACAGTATGATCAACAAACATGTATGCATGTAATTTGTAAACATGAACTTAGTGTTTTGGAAACAAAACAGAGGTGAAATTCTAGGAGATAAATTGATGAACTGCGGTTTCCATCACTAAAGGTATGCTGTACAGTAAAACTGTTCTCCTCTATAATGAAATGGTCATGATTGGAATTTTCGTCAGCTGCACTTCTTGGCATGGGTAAACTGCTACTTAGCAATGCCCATTTCGTTACAGTGAATCTCACCAGTCAGGTTTGAGAACGCACGCTTGCACTTAGAATCAGCCTGTAACCAAAAGCATGAGTTTTGAATGGAGTGGTTTAATGATCACAAATATAATAATAACATTGTATGAGTTTAAGTCGAAAGTAGAAAGGCAATTTATATTTTTTTACAGAGAGTGTTAGGTGTCAACAAGAATAAGTTACCTAAAGGGAATCGGAAAGTTTCTGGAAAACAGATGTGGGTTTCAGAACGCACTTTAGCTTGAGCTGCGCCAAGGAAATCCAGGGAGAGAGAGATGGTAGAGCCAGTGGACGAATGCAAGTGTCACAGCTAAGTCCAAAAACTTTTAAAATATGCAGATTAAATTCAATCCTGCACTGCTCCAAACTGAAAATTTACTAAAATGTGGCAGAGTATTAATGGATTGATTGATCAAAGGACACCAAAAGGTTTAGAAGTGTTCTGCTAAGTTTAGACAATGTGGTGCACTCGGTTACTGATGAAGAGAGTTGGTACGCCTGTTGCTGCACACAGAAAGTGACTGTCAAAGAGTGTCACAGATAGCTACAGTATCTTGGCTGTCACAGTCCACAGATATCTTCACAAAGTTCAATGAAGTTAATTTGCAATTGCAGGGGAATGGTGTTAACCTTATTAAAGCCAAATCAGCAATCTTCACCTTCTTGTCCAAGTTTAATGCTG
>JGI24021J15306_10010804_pt1 | contig 11348 bp, 11 predicted proteins | sample Ectturendosymbi1_FD_15306 | JGI IMG/M metagenome (IMG submission 15306)
TGTGACTCGAGTCGAGTCACTCGGTAAAAAACGTGACTGGAGTCGAGTTTCTTCACAACATCGTTTCTCAACGTGACTCAAGTCGAGCCACGAAAAATCCTGACTCGAATCGAGTCCAGCCATTGACTCAAGTCACGCTTATCGCTGCAAACCTGGGGATTTTGTAAACTTGCATTTTATCTACAGCGCAAGTGAATGAAACAGCAACACCAACCCTTGCTGAAACACAATTCACAGGCTCGTAACCACGGGGCGGTGGACCCCCAAACTTTTTTCAGTGCTCTCCTAAAACCTTCAGAGGGCAATAAAAGTGTTTGCTCTTTTCATCTTCAGGTATTTCTAACGTTAGAAAATACGGATATTACGTGAGCATCGAAAGATTTGCCTGAGGCAGTTTTTAAAAGGAAAATGCTGTAGGTAAAGTTTACTAATGTTTAGGAAGATCAATAAAAAAAAGAATCGCGCCAAGAATGTAGTCATACAGAGGAGACCTTGATGCCAAGTTTGATTTTAAATTCCGATTAAAACGTTTACAATCGTTATAACAATCTTCTTTAGAGATTTTCATAAAGTTTTTAACAGGACAGCATAAATCAGAAATCTTCCTGAAATCAGTTTCAGATACGCTCAAGGATTGGTTTGGAGTTGGAATACACTGCAAGGACTTGTGAGGACTACAGGTTTATGCAGTTTTTTGCGTTTTTGACCTTGGTGACCGCTAAGACATTTCGAGAGACCGCAACTATTTTATCCACTGTAAACATTGAGATGGCCGTAAAGCAAGGTTTCAGCTCGTAGTAAACACCTTTATCTAACACCGGGTTTACACCAAATTTTTACAGTTGTCCTCACGAAATAACATTCTTAAAAATATCAACACTTGACAAAATATAAGCATGAAGTGTAAAATACTTCACTAGTTTGTCACTGACCAGGTTTGATTAGAGTTTGCTTGTTTGTGATATAATTAAAAAGCGTGAATAGCACGCGACGTAGCCTATAGACGCAGACAAAAACTTGTTGGTCACATGGCGCATGCATTAATGCGGATGTTGGCGTAGTTTCAATTTGTGATCGTGAACTAAATCTCTTCAAGTGCATGAGCATTTCTTAAAAGTTTCCACGTGAGTCGGAATAGCATAAATAATTGAACTACGAAAATACAAGTCTGTTCACAACGCCTCACACACCGTTGTTTGTAATTGCATGCAAACAAAGTGGATACCACTGCACGGTCTGCATGAACAAAGTTTAAGAGAAACACTAAAGTCTTAATGTAATTTCAGGGTCATATTCTTGAACAAATGCGTAGTGCGAGTTTCACAATCTTGAAGAAAATTAATCTTGAGATTTTATTCTGAGACATTGTATCGTAGGTTAGTTTTTGGTGGTATTTTTTGAGTGCGTTTGAAATTTATTTAGACAGCAATATTTAGTGCGTTCCGTGCGCAATACACTAGTGGCGGATCTGTTGTGGCAATTTGGGGAGGTTGCCACACAAAATGAAATCACAAAAACTTTTATACAACGGCTATACGATTCTTTAGATTCAAAAGCGTTATTTAAATAAAGTTTTAACTATGTACGCTCTGTTATACTGATGCCACTCAGACGATGGTTTTATAGCCCAAAATATATTTATGGTATTTTAACAGTAGTGTGGATTTGCTTTTCCGCTTTAAATTTTGAAGGAAAGGATAAGCAAACTTAGGAGACTGCTAACATTTTTTCATTCGGCTGAGCAGGTTTACATACTATTGTGGTAAACAGAGTGTTTTCTTGTCATTTTGTGAAATTTTCATCAGAAAAAAATAGCTTATATTGACAGTAGCAAGTCAAATCTTTGTTTTGGTAGAGCGTTCCGTCACTTCTTTACGCCAAACTATTGTGCACAAGGAAGATTCTTTGCAAGAGGAAGAATATTTCAACCACGCTTTCCACTGACGGTTTACCTAAGCGGTTTATTTCCTTATGAACCACAAAATTATTTAAATATTTGCAGATTGAAAGAGTTCTTTGGATGATGTTTGTGGGAACGACGATACTTTCCATAGCGCTCTTCATTTACTCGTTGTTTATTTCGAAGGAAAGCCTCCAACTCCTCCCAGCCACGCACAAGCCAAGCTACACATTGCATCATGCAGGGAATCTGAAGAAAGTTTCAAGATGTTTTCAGAAATGTGTGGAATGATTCGAAATCTCTTTTCAAGTCATGTGCCTTCGTTGTCGTGCTACTTGTATTTGGAGCATCGTATCCCATCCAACGGACTGATAGTTTGCTTTTATCTTCCTTGTTGCACCAAACCTTTACTACAGAAACTCAGTTGAACAAGCGCGCCGGAGTGGCTTTGACCATATCATGGGTTGGTTTTACCATAGGAGCCTTTGTAGCAGGGCCAGGCGGTAATATCTAAAACTAANAGCTACAAACGTGTGGTGGTAGCAATCGTGATCTCTCTTGTAATCAGCTGCGCTATGTCCACGGCTGGAATCTTGTACGGCGTACGCAAACATGCGAGTAATTTACGCCGCGACCGTTTTGCAAGGGTTGATTCCCGGCTTCGCCATGACATCGATGTACGAGCTTCTTGTCGAAATTACTTATCCCCGTTCGGATATGTTCGTGTCGTTGCTAGGAATGGGTGCTTTGGGCGTGTTTCGACTGCTTTATCCAATCGTCAATAGGTTATTGCTGAATACTGCGGGGCCCACAGCCTCTGCTCTGTTTCCTCTAGCAGTATCGTTTTTTGTCACGCTGGTTTCAGTCCTTACGAAGATGGAGTACAAGCGACAACAAGCCAACGAGGAAACAGTCACTTGTTAAAATATTGGCACGATGGCAAGTTACCCAGAGTTATTTTCTGGTGTTGTTTGTCTGGTTCACTTTTGCTGGCAGTCAGTGAACACTGACTATAATAATCATGCGTACTGGTACGCGATTTATGATAAAGACTGCGATTTTGCAAGCTCTGTGTTTTTGCCAGGTTTCACTTACTGCGCCTGTTATGTTGTTTTCGGCGACTTCCTGTTGCAACATATTCCAATACCACAGGAAGAACAACACACACGACTATGTTGCGCGATTACCAGCAAAAAGAAAACTGATGCGATTGCTTCCATTTTATTTTTCAAGATTGTTTTGAGTGCGGTTTCAATTGCAATTCTTAAATTTACAAAGTTACAAATACACTTACATGCAAAGTTAACAAACAGTTTATTGCATAAAGTAACTGCAAACATTATTGCTAGTATGAGTGCGTTTCAACTTTAATCTTTGTTTTTTCGCTGCACAGTTTCCACTAACGGTTTGATTAACTTTTTTACTTCAGCTGTCAGACACATTTCTTCCACTTGACGATACTACGCAGCATTGTCGGCGTTTACGAAATAGTTGCCAATTCACAAACAATCCTGTGGTGATTACAGCTGACTTCACATGGAATGAATTGAAGTGCGTATAAAACTTATGTTATCTGTACCATGTCGTGATGGGAAATTTTTAAGGAAAATAAAAACGCTCTCTGTTCTTATTTTCAGCCACAAAGAGTATCGTAAAAGTTAATCATGTAATTCTGCAATCATGATCTTATTTGCGCCCTATCATGTCAAAGTGGCAGTAGTTTTGAAACACGTTTTAAGACAAAATTAAACTTTGAGGTTTGCTATTTTAGGTAGCGCCTAAAATGCAAGTTGAGCTGTACTTAAAACATTACCAAACAGAAAATCACAGTTTTTACAGTGACGTTCAAACATGCTTAGCAGAATTAGATAATTAAATTTAATGGGCGGCACTTACGTAAACTAATGAGATGTCAACCCTGTTTTGACAAATATCATCCCCAGAAAAGTTTTTGTAATCACGGTAAGCGTCGTATTTCCGAAAACGCACAGTCGATGACTAAAACGTACGAGGATGTTGGTTTCAGCTTATTTGAAAATGAAATGGATAGAAGAGTCACGAATCCCATTTTGGAAGTTAGGCTTCAATTACTGGTAGACCACTCAAACAGCCTCATGTTTATAAGTCTGACATTGTACCGATATTATAGCAGTTCATGTGGTTAACAGTAACATTGATTTACAATCAATCACCAAAGCTTAGAAACACGGGAAATGACGCAAGTTAAAGCATTTGAAATAGTTATTGCGTCGTTGGTCTGACTGAGCTGGTTCAAGCTAAAGCTTGCTAAACTGTTGTCTAAAATCGTATGATCTCATTTCTTACAATAGCAGTTTTCTGAGGCTTACGTTTCCGGATATATTTCTTGCTGATTGAAGGGGTAACTGAAAATTTACGCACCAATTTTAGGAAAATCACGAAAACAAATCAACGACAACTTTGCTTTGATTTCAGCTGGTGAAAAAGTAGTGCTGACGTTATGAATTCACATATGGTCTCTTCTCTGCTATTCAGTTTAGTATTTCTTTCGCCTAAAGCAGTGATACCCATTACGCTCCCGCGTGAAACACGCAGTTTTCAGTGTGTAACAGTATGCAACCCTTACTGCCTTCATGCAAAATCAATATATCTCTGCCTTTCAGGAAATTAGCTTCTTGTAATAACAGGTCAATGAGGTCGAATCTACAATCTTAGTTTCTCAGTTTGTTTCGAAAAAACAAACTCATCAAAAATCTTTATGCTATCTTTTGAAGTTGACGTTTATCGATGCCAAACCTGCATTGAAAGCATAGCACAACACAAAATCAAGTTGAATAACAGCACTGCTTCTACCAGAACCACTGCGTAAAAGTTTGCCCTGTGAACCTGGGTGACTCTGGCTTTTGCCTTGGTGCTTAAGAACCACTGATGTCTTCGCATAACCTTTGAGGTTATGCAAACCTTCAGTGATTGCATGAGCAGCTTGTTGATCAAGATGCACTTGTTAGCACTGGGTGAAGTGCTGGTTGCTGTCTAAATACTATTGGCGTCAATAAAACTGCCTGTTGCTTAAGTTTTCTAACTACTGGCCTAAAGATCTTGGAGTAACGTAAAGCATGCAAGAAGTTGATCAGTTCTTAAGCAGCAGATCTGTGAGTGAAATATCGGACGCAAGCACCAGCGCAAGCCAGGAGCCGCGGAAAGTCTATACCCGTCGCTGGTTGATATTATGCGTGGTGTCCGTAACAACAGCCCTCAAAAGCTTTAATCAATCCAGTTTTGGTACAGTTAACAATGTCTACGCCAAGTACTTCTATGTTTTAGGCTGGCAAATAGATTGGTTTAGTGTTGTCCAGTCTGTGATCTACATGGCACTTTCTCTGCCCATGGCGATCGTGATGAAAAACGTTAGTCTTCGGCCTGTGGTATGCCTTGGTACTAGTGCTGTCACATTAGGTTACGCTCTGACAGCCGCAAGCCTCATGAACAGAGCAGGTTATCCTCTGATGGTCATCGCTCAAGCTATAATGGGCTTCAGTTCCTTGCTGCTGTCAGCCATTCCTCCCGAAATTGCTGCGGTTTGGTTCCCATCACACGAAGTGGCAATCGCAGTGTCAGTGCAAGTGCTTGCCCAAGGATTCGGGTCCGGCTTAGGGTGCGCAATGCCTCCCTTTCTGGTGACAACTCAAATGGAACCTTTTCAGGTACGATACAACAATGGTCATGTCATTTTTTAATGAGTTTCAAAATTTTTATTATGTGTCAAAAGTCGGTTGCTTACGCCACAGCTGAGGTGAAGAGGGGATGCATCAACCTAAAAGTGGTTTCTTCTGAACAGCAATCAAAACGCAGTTTAGGGCAATGACCAACTATGAGAGAAAAAATTCAATGACAACAATAGAAACTAAAGAGACACCAGTGAAGAAGGCGAAAAACTATCCTTGAAAGCTGTTTCCTGAAAACTTCTCTCTGACTTAAAGAACGCACACTCTTGACTGTGGATAAATATTTGAGCTTGCGCAAAATCAGAGAAAAATGTAGTTATGTACCAAATATATTTTTGTGTATAGGCTCATCGTCGCAGTAACATTGCCTGCAACACATATACAAGCGAATTGCAGTTTTCTATTGCGTGGGTCAAAGCAAGAGTGACCGAGAGATAACAACCAAGACAAATTAACGGTTTCCTGAAGAAATCCTTGACGCCTTTACAATGGCTCTGCTGAGCGAGAATGGTCCGTTAATGTCATGCACTTCGTCAATATGCAGACTTGGTTCTTAAAACATATTTTCCATTCTTGTCAAGTGGGTGTTCCAAAGTGTGTTCATGAATGCTCCGGCTGCTGCCGTCGGAACCATGTTTGTAAAATCAGCAGAGGGATTTTTAGGGTGTTTGTAGATAAGCTGATTCTTTTTTGTAGAGGTACTTGTTTAGCAAAATGTTTTGTATGTGCAGAAAAATTATTTTACATTCTGTTGCGGTGAGTCACTAAAATCAGTGTAGTGTTATTAATCGTTGCACGGGTATTGGATCGTAGGCTTCCGGTTATAAAACCATATCCACTTATCCGAATTTCTGGTGTAATTGAAGAGATTTACGATAATTTTTTGACAAAAATTTGTTCTTAGAGCGTTTTCCGATTGATGCGGATTTGAGGAAGAGCTTTTTCTTTTTAAGCTTTTTCGTTGAAATAGAAAGCGCTTTCATACAAAAACCAAAAAATTTTTGGCAAGAGTCAATGCCAAACACAAATGTATTAACTGACATTCTTATTCACCTGCGATGCCAATCAACCGAAAGTTCGAACATCACGATCTGCTGAACTTTACATTTCACTGGCTTCGCTGGGTACTGATAATTATCAGTTTGGCAGTATAATAAAAATTTGATAATAACAATTTGGCAAATTACAAATTGCCAAATTCAGAAAGGAGTGGCGCATTTCAAATCTTTCTCGCTCATAAAAACCATGCAATCGGTTGTGCTTTTTCACATCAAATCAGGTTTCTTCTTGATAAATGAACTTACAGTGTGAAGGGAAAAATAAAATAGTGAACACCTGACGTTTGCAAAAAATAATCTGGGCATAAAAACGAAACTCTCACGTTGCTATATCTCCAGCTAGAGCAGCGGTTCTCAAGTGGGGGTGCTCGCACCCCCAGGGGGTGAGAGAAGTGACTTTATGGGGTGAGAACTTCTCTGATAATAATACGAAAAACAATACATCAAATGGTGCAAGAGATGCAAAAATTATTTTTCTTTCCGGATGGGGTGCGGGCTTCAAAACGAATTGAGAACTGCTGAGCTAGAGATTGTTCGGTGGGAGAAGATAACTTCTACAAACAAACGTTTATTTCATTCAGGAAGAAAATCAGAGTAGNAAGTCTTAGCCCCACAGGTTTTGTTCTCAATTTGTCGTTGTGGAAGAGAACATAAGCTCATTCACCGATGTTTTCACAGGAAAGGGATGAAAAAAGCCATTTATTTTTAGCAATATCAACAAACAATATTCTTTCACAACATGTTCGTAGCCTGATCTTAAGGTTTGTGGGGAAAAATAAATTTTTAGGGGCCAAGATTTTTGTTTTTATTATCTGTTTAAAACAAAATTTATTGGGCACAACAAAATTTTGGGGGTCTGGCCTCTGAATGTCTCCCATTGCTACGGCCCTGTTTCACACTAAACATCGTCGTTTATGATGTTGGCAAAAGTTGCCGATTTTCACAAAAGCGTTGCTAATGTTAAACAAAAACATGTAGTATACCATATTTTTATTGTGTGCTCTTACGGCTGGGGTAAGAATGTAATTTTATGTATATCAAAGCATAGACGCCACCATCGACTGATATTTTCACTGTTTGCTTTTACATCTAGAATTATACTTTTTGAGCACATCATGGCACAAGTGTCATATCATTTTCGTTCAAAGAAATTAAGTATTCAAAGATTTCAGCTGTGTGAGAAGTCGGTGTAGAAACATTGAAAACAGAAAATGCCGAATTATTTTTTCGAATGACTTCATATCACTCGGGCACAAAATTTGAGTAAGTTTCTGTCTTGCTTTTTTATCAAAATTTTGAACCTTTTAGCACTTTTTGCATGAAGCAACAATTTTGAAATTATTTTGTGTTTTCATTATTACAACGATTTATGTTTTTACTTTGTGCTCATCACTGAAACTGTTTAATTTCCTTTTTTGTGCACGTTTTCCTTATTTTTTAGGTCAGAAATGTAATGGCTTCTTTATACGGAGGACTCATGGTAGTGAATGCAGGCCTATTTGTTTATTCAGTTGCTTTTTTCAAAAGTCGACCACCGACACCCCCGAGTGATGCACAAGAAAAAGTTGTTTTGGCTCAGGACGTTGTCACAAGTGACGTGCAAACGTTACTCAAAAGCTTTTGGTCCACGGTGAAGTTGCTCTGTTCACTTCCATCCTTTGTCGTTGTCTGCTTCATCTTCGGAGCGTCGCCTGCAGTGATCAAAACCAGCACCATTCTGCTGTCATCTATGCTGCAGAAAAGATTCACTAGCCATACCAAATTAAACAAGCACGCTGGTTTAGCCCTGGCAACAGCCTATGCAGCTTACAGCTTGGGGTCGCTGATCGCCGGACATATTGTCACGAAATTTCCGTATTACAAGCAATTGGTAACCTGTTGCGTTGTTGCTCTCTTTGGCACCTGCTTGCTGACAACAATTGGTATAGCTTGTGAAAACATATATGCAATCTATGCGGCTATGCTACTCCAAGGCTTTTCACTGGGCATCGCCGGTACTGCAACGTACGAACTTTTGGTGGAAATTACCTATCCTGAACCAACCACGTTTGCTTCGCTTGTGGGAATGACACTCTTTGGCATATTTCGCTTGATTTACCCCATTGCAGGCAGGGAGTTGTTGGAACGAGTTGGACCAATAGCATCGACTTCGATTCCGTTGATAACAACATTCTTGCTTTTCATATCTATTCTGTCTGTTACAACAGATTATAGACGCCAATTAGCCAACGTCGAGAGCCAAAGACTATTGGAATAAGAAGGCATGATAATGAGACAGCGATGAACTACTGTTTTCGGAACTGTAAAAAATTATGGTGAATAAAGTTACTTTTGAAGATTTCAGGGGGTCGATCGCCCCACTCGTCCCCTCCTGGATCCGCCCCTGCTGTTGCAGCGATGTGGTAAAAAAACTTTAAAGCATTACTAAATTCATCAAAAAACAGCAATATTGAAACCTCAGTAAGTCAAAATCTAAACAACCATAAAAATTTTCAAAAGATGAATATTAATCTTATGGGTAAAGTGATGAATGCCAACTTCACAAACTTGGGCTAAACCGTTATGCTGGAAAAGATGCTTTTTGATGATCACATCACCAATGCTAACCCCACTGTGTGCTTATATCTTAGTGGTCTTTTAAATGTGTATTTAAGCCATGGTAAAATTCCACAGCAATGCATGAGAACAGTTATTGAGCCAATTTTCATAAACAAGAAAGGTGACATAAGTGATGCTGGTAATTGCAGACCTGTTTCTCTTACAATTATCTCCAAAATATTTGATCATTACATTTCATACTGCATTTCGCCATTTGTTGCCCCCGCTGAAAACCAGATTGGCTTTAAGCAAATATGTTAGCGAATCACCTAACCTTTGCTGATGATACAGTATATGTGTGTTTGGTAGTGGTCTTCAACGTCTTCTGAATATTTGTTGTGGTTATGTTGTTGAAGAAGGAAAATTTTTGATTGCAACAAGACAACCAGTGTAGTTTTTCACATGAAATAGCCTGCAATACCAGTTGTATTCCTGAATGATATAGCCTACATGTGAAATTTGCCGAGCAAATCAAATATTGGGGTGTACTAATACACATGCCTCTGACAATGGCACTTGAATGCAAGTGAAATTGCTTCATTCTATAGCATATAAGCTGGAGGCACCTTTGCACAGTCCTCGACTACAGTTAAAACACTGTTTTGTGCCTATTGCATGCCAANTTATGCCTGCCAATTGTGGTGCAGGTACACGCAGTCTGTTATTAAACGCCTCCATATTTCATTCACCAATGCCTGCATAGCTTTGCATTACATCAAGAGGATGTAAGCGTTCGCCCACATCAAGCTATTTGTTTCGTCAGGACACTTGATGACTAGATCAGAAAAAACTTGTATGCTTTTATTCAACGATGATCGTCTTCATCCGGTTTTTTTATCCACTCGCTCCAATTGTCTGATGCTTTTGACAAATCTACATTTTTCGCCCGCTATGTAACCTTCTTGTATTTCGATGACCGATAACGTTAACTGTTGGTACTTTTATTTTGTTTTTGTTTTTCAATAATGAATACGTGTACCAATTAATACCTATCCTGTGACGCATTGTGACTAATCACCTTTGAACCCTTGTGTTCTTTTAACTGACCCTTGTGATATGGACCACGTGCCTGAAGCCCAACACGTAAACAAAAGAAACAAATTACTCTCAGGTCCACTCTGGCCTCCGCAGTGGTGACGTTGGATGGAGCTCAAGCTATTGATAAAGTAGTGTTTTTAAGAGCAGGCTGATCTATTCAGCCATGCAACGCAATCAGTCTAGGTATAGGGAACCGATAAGTAGGTCAGATGGGAAATATTTTTCTGTGGCTGCCCATGCGTCTGGACAAGGGCCAACTACTTTGGCGCAAGCAAGCGTTGATGGGCGCCGCTGGTACCATTCATGGCCGTAGGACACTGGTACCATTCATGGCCGTAGCCACGGTAGGGCCAAGGAGTCCATGGTTCCACAAATTTTTAGTATATCTTGTAATTTTGTGCTTTGATAGGCGGTGTCCCAAACAAAATACTGTTGCTCGCTTAAAGTCACAAACCCCCCCCACAATTTTGGTTTGGCTACGCCACTGGTGACACTCCCCGAAAAAAGTAGAAAAAGCGAGTATAACGAAACTGAACAAATAAATTATTTTTGATCTTGATCAGTGGGTCAAAACCAGATATCAACTTCAGAAGACCCTGATCGCTCTCTGAAAAGAGTTTAGCACACACACCATGAAAGACCTTTTATCCACACCACAAGCTTTACGGTCAAGTTCCCCGAACAAGACACCATGAACAAGCCAGGTCAGCGAAATTCCAGGTTAATTACGGCGAGAAAAACAATGGAAGCAAGAAACCTTGTGACGCGTTTAGTTTAACAACTTTTTTCGCTGGTGCATGAGGTACAACCGCTCATGAAGTCAACTTACGTGCAACTCAAACGCCGCGGGTCACGTCCATTCAGCTGTGCTGTCCGTTTCGATAGACAAACAGGATATCCAAAATTTAGTAAAGTGAAACCACGCTCACAATAGACAGCCACTTGATTAACCACGAAATGTTGATGGATGACCGGTGTTCACAAGAGGATCGCAGTCCATGATCCATCACGTGTGCTTTCCGTGCCATCGTGTTTCAAAAGAAAAACATG
>JGI24021J15306_10010805_pt1 | contig 11348 bp, 7 predicted proteins | sample Ectturendosymbi1_FD_15306 | JGI IMG/M metagenome (IMG submission 15306)
CATGTGTAGTGCCGGCGCGGGGATCAAAGTATTTTTTTAAGTATGAGGCCTTTTTCTAACGAAAGTCAAAGTGAACTGCGCGTTTTTTAACGCCCTTCACCATCCTGATTCCTTTTGTAATTGTAACAAAGGCCATTGTTTTTCGGCTATCTGCAGCCTAATATTTTTCAATAGCAGCTAGTTAATACAATAGAGAGGGTGGTTAAGTTTTGAAGCTGTTTTTTGTTTCAGTTACAAGCGTTTCGTATTTGGCAGGCCAAGTTTCAATAGTTTCTGCAAGATACGGTTCGATAGTTATTGCTATTTCAACAGTTGCTTTTCTTGTGAAGGTTGACTTTAGTTTGTATTTGCAAATGTACGCTCGTTAGTCAGTCTCATTCAATTTCACTCTCGTAGAAATCTGATGAGGCAATCTGAGATTGGCTGAAACGCTTGAAGCAAACCTAGTTTTAATTATGTGAACTGAAGATTATTACAGATGTGCAAAAAATAACGGATCCTTAAAAAGTAACAGAAACTTTATTTAACGAATATTGACAATTAAGCCATTTGTAAAGTAAAAGAAGTGTTTGGACCACCTCCTTCGGCGAATGAGAAGCGATAGTTAGATTTAAGCGAAGTAAGCCTTATGATGTTCTTGTGGTGAAAGTTGCATCATAAATACTGCCGAAACAAGGACTATGACATCATTCTCACACAGATTGGCACCGCAGTTTTTGAGATATAGCCTAACAAATCAGAAGTTGCGCAAAGTCTGAAAACGTACATCAGTGCGATGAGTTTTTGTGGAAGTTTTGGAGGCTACTACAATACTTAGCTGTTTTGAAAATTTTTTGAAAAGTAGGTTTATGGTTCTTGCGAAATCTGCAAATGCTTTATACTAATATTGGTTTATTTCACACTCGTGGTCTATACAGATGCGATCATAGACACAAGAGCACAAAAAATGGTTAGCCATACAGTAGCGCCATTTGCACATGACCATGGAGGGGAGCAAAACACTTTATCATCACCACAATTGTGTTGTCATTCACAAGAGTAAAAAAATGGTTAGTCATACAGTATTGCATTACAGAATCGGGGTTTGCACATGATCAACCAACATTGAGGGGAGCAAAGCATTTTAAGAGCACTTCTTACTTTTTGTATACTTGGTTTGTATACATTGCACACATATTTTTTCTTTTTACTACACAAAAGCAATACTGATGAGACGTGATTACTTTATATATTTCATGTTAGAAGTCGGAAGAGAAAAAAATTTTTTCAAGACCTTCTCCAAAGAGTTTTGTGTCCTTAAGTGGTGCCCTAGACCTAGAGGATTTCACTGTCATTATCCAATAGGCCTAGTGATAAGCAGGTGTTACATTGGTGTTTTGTTTTTTGGTTTCAGTAGTTGGATTTCGGCTATTTATTTCAAGCGTATATATTTTCTGTAACTAAGATAAATCTCATTAATACAAAGGCCAAGAAACACAGGCCAAAATTTTAAGTGGCCGTCAAGAGAAGGCTAAAGCTAGGGTAAACAAAGATCAAAGCAAGAAAAGAGAAAGGTGCATTGGAGAAGCATTTTAACAGAACAATCTGAGAAAACGCACCAAAAGTTCCAGAAGAGCCACATAACAGTGAAGATGGCGACAGGGTAGACAGCTAGCCTGATGAAGTTATGCCAGGTAGTCAAGCCCTCAACCAGAGGAGACAACCGAGCAATTGACCCCCTAAGTTTTTAAAAACATGTTTAAATTTTTGGTACAACAATAAATTACAATCATTTTGCTCCCCCGAAAAATCGGCTGGTTGCGGCCCTGCAAATAGTGAAAGTGGAAGTTTATGTACGGGAAGTAAGACCAGTCATCTCAAAATTGTTGAATCTTTTCTATCGTTATTTCAAACGATATCTATCATTATGACGTGATGCCCCCTCAAAAAGTTCTGCACACGCCACTAAGTGGGGCCCCGCCAAAGTGCTTCCAATCGGGCCCCTCACTTGCTAAGGCCGGCCCTGGGGATAAAGCCATGTTGGGTTGTTTAAAAACTAACTACTTCAATTGTCAGCAACATTCAGTGAATGATTAGCAAAAGGTGAAGACGCGAAACCACCAGCCGAAGCTGAAATGTTCATCAAAATTTACACGCATACGAAGCTTTTTGGTTTGCATACATGCTTCAGGATATGGGAAATTTACCTAAAAGAAAGTGAACACAAAAACTAATCAGATTCGGACGTAGGCCTACGTAAGCGCACCAAGCAGCCTGGATGAAACAGACGTTTGCTATTCGCTTGTATCAGGGATTGAATTTTTACAGAATTTTTACAGAATTGTTTTTGATTCAGAAAAATTGGCCGTTGTTAAATTCCAATGCGTGTTCTGCGTAGAAGTTTTCTTTTCAAATTTAGGTCGACCGTCTGTTAAGATTTCCAGTGACCTTTGAGGCTCCCACAAAAATGAGTAACATGTACTCAGTTTTCCCATTTTCATGTCAGCCGCACTAATCACGTGTTTCCTAGGTCAGTATTTGAGTTTTCATCCAATGATCTTTGCTGAAGATGTAAACAGTTGTTTTCAATGTGTATAATACATTGCAATGAAATTGATGCTTTTTGCGTTTTTACTGTGTAGCCTACAGACCAATGCCCGTCCCCGTGTTGCATAAAACAAGTAAGTTCAAACCATTTTTGATGAATGCTCGACATGGGCCATGACCACACTCACGCAACAGTTCTGCAACTGATGCAGTTATCCCCGACGCCGGAGGTATTGGTGCCGGGCCACGAAATTACAAAATGTATACTGGTGGTGGTGAAACCACTCGATTTCTGGGCATGTGACTGGTCGAATCTTCCCATGGAAGCCCTGTTGCGTGCATAGAGTATGTTTACCATAGCCAAGGGCGTACGCAAGTTTTTTTGGGGGGTTAACCCCCCTTGAGCTTGATATTTTACAAAAGCTTTATTACCTGCGCAAAGAGGATTAATTGTTTTTGCATACTTTTTGCTTGTTAATTTGTCGACTTAATGCAAATATTACAGAATGAATTTGCACGCAAATTTCAAGGAACATTGTAAATGGGCCAAAAAGTAATAAATACGTTTTGGTGCGAATCTGGATTATCGTCTGCATCCAGAAACCATCTCATCACTCTTTGCAGACCTTTCGCCCACTACGCATGTTTAAGATTGTGTTCCGCGATAGCTCACTTTATCCCAACAGTTGTCTTTATTTTGTCTGCTATGGCTGATCAGCGTGAACTATGCCAAAACGTTGGCAAAAACGTTGGAAAGCAGGAACACAACGTCAAATTATGACGTCACAAACAACGCACATCAAATACAAATGACACCATACGCCACTGAATGACCGTCCCATGAAAATTTTCTGCGTACCCCACTGACCATAGCACTACACTGTCAGAGAGCGTTAGGACAGTGGTCACCAACAGAAGCATAGGAGGAATAGGAGAACTTGTGGGTCCATACGGGGATCCCCACGCCCAGTGACAAGTTGACCTTCCGTGGATTAAGAGCAAGATAGTTTTAAGCTGTCGTAAATGAAAATTGGTGTCTATTTCTGGATATCGGTGAAGATAAGTCTAGAAACCAAATCGAAGCACATTATTCTCTCCTTTCAAAGAGAAAATTGCTTTGCCAAATTTTCGTTAGCACTTGTAAGCCCCTGACGGATTACCTTGGACAGGCTGACAAGGCTTAACAGCCAGTACAGACGAAGCCTAAACCCGTTACATAAAATATTTTTGGGGTGGATGGCCTACTGGCTCAGTCCTCGGACTCAAATCATAGGTTTGTGTGTTCGACCTTTCATCTTGTGTCAAGAAAATCAATTATATTTCGACAATATAATGATCCTAATCTATGCTAAAATCTGCCATGAAGTAAAACTGACCGCTGTTGTCATGATGCAGCTAGCCTGTAACCATGCAGCCAAAAACACTCCAGAGCAGCAGGATCAAGGATGTAGTTAGAACTCAACGCTATGTTCAACAGAATTTCTAGCAAATATTAGCCTACGTGGTAGACTTTTGTCTCAGATTGCTCATTGTGCAATGCACAACAGCACTGACCTTGATTGCAATACTGTAGTAGTTGGCCTACAGCACTAAATCTTAACTAACAATCCTTACATGCAGTTCCGTCCAAAAGACGTGGAACTTCCATCTGAATAGCGAATGAAGAAAATACACCGTGGGATGGGATTGACAAGTACATAATGGGATTACATTCATTGTTTGTAAACATAATGTGGCAAACAATTTGAGGATAAATGGTAATGGTTTATTCATACATTTTTGTGACTCAAATCACAAAGTAACCTGAATAGATTTAATAAACGGTTCTGTAATGACTGTGGACGAAAGGAGTTTCTGGTAATAAATTTAACAACCTGTCCAGACACAGTGGAATTGCATTGGTTGCATCAGCGTAGGGAAATTTTCATATTTACTTTTTTAGGGGGATGCTATATATCCAATTGAAAGTCAAGAGGACGTCAGCCTTAAACGTTTGGAAACAGTTGCCTTAGACCAGTGGTTTGCAACAGTGGCGTAGCCAGCCCAAAAATTTCGGGGGTAAATCTTTTGACTTTAAGCAAGCAACAGTATTTTGTTTAGTACACCGCCTCTCAAAGCATGAAATGACAACACATGCTCGAAATTTCGGGGAGCAAGACCCTTGGCTACGCCTATGGTTCTCAACCTCTTCTGTGATGTACCTTTCGGGCATTATTTTGCCTATCAAGTACCCCATGACTGTAATCATGAGCACAGTAATTAGAAATGTAACTATATGACACACTAACACTCGTATTTACATTATAATCAGCTATTTTCCCATTGTGGTTTCATTTATTGTAATGTTCCACTGACAATGATTTCCTTATTGCGTAATGGCCGTCAGTATTNTTTCTGTTTANTGGGTGAGTCATATGAAACGATAATAAACTTGAAACTTNAGGTCAAAATTTCCTTACAAAGACATTAAAAAAANTCGTATTCCCTTGGAGNACCGTGCGTATCCAAAGGGATACGCCTACCCCCATTCAAAACTACTGCCTTAGGGTTTACATCTGTGTCAATTCTGGTTGATCCTTTCAATAAATGGTGAAAATAGGAAATTTTCAAACAATTTTACAGGGAGAATTTGCGAAAACGTTCCGATCAGGGCCCGCATAAAATGAAACTGCAGCTGTTTCCACCCCAGGCATAATTTATTCGCTCAGTCTTAAAATTTCATTTACTGACAGTTGACTCAACAGACTTTTCCTGACGGTTCCAACGCAAGTTTCGCTCCAACTTACTTGTCCATCGGTACAGGCAGTGGAGTGCATACAATACGAATGATGCAGATCCGGCGAAAACAAACCTGCGTAGTTAAACAATTATTCCGCATTAGATTATGGTGCAATATGCTGTAACAGCCTTGAACTGAGTGGAAAAATGTGTTTTGAAAAATAGATAAAAATAATCAAACACATTAGCCAGACAAAAACGCTTGAAACAAAAAATTTAATGACACACGCGGTTTTGAGATGCGCCTAGGGATGCAGAATCCGATAAACGCTTGGGCTAACATTCAAAAATCAATGTTTTTATGACTAAAACAAATAAATTAATAGTCAAGGTACGATTTCGCTGGTAGTGAAGAATAACAGACCATCTGTACCTTCTCCGAAATAGGATGAACCATCAGACATTGATTTACGTCCAAGCTGCAGAATGTTTTGCATTGATTCCTGGCTTGGCGAGCGGTTAGTGATAGTACTAAACGAGGCGTAATTAACATTGCAGATGTAGCTTTCTACGCTTGGCGAGCTTGAAATTTCCTTTTCAGACCACGCCTGGCACACATTATGCTTGTTCATTGTCGAGCGACGCCTCACACTACAACTGCGAATGCGCTAGCCGAAAATTTCAAGCTCCTGCGTCGGCGAGTTGCGGCCCGCACTCGAACAGCGACTGTCACGAATGAGTCGCCCCTGACGCGACGACAACGACCGGCGAGCGAAACTAGGACACGCGCAGCAACTGGCGACGTAGGTGACAAGACGGATGCGCCACGTGAGTGTGTGAAATGGTCAAGTTCTAACATGGGTCAACCCAGTCGTGTCTGCCACTGGATGGTAGCCAGAGCTGCGTCGTCGCAGAGTATTCTCGATACTTACACCGAGGTATTTACAGCCTCCTCGAAAAATCCACGAGGAATCTTATGCAAATGGTCTGAAAGCTTTTTTTTCACTGTGGACAGAAAGGCTTCACCGTCACTCGCCCTCGCTTTCCATGACGGTAACTGATTTGCCACAACGTCACTCTCACCGTTATCTCGTTTTCCTCTGGTAATGCACCCAGATGTGCACGCGACCACTTATAATATAATCGTACAGCTGAAAAGCAATGCAGCATGCAATACAAAAAACATGTAGGCATAGACAGAAACACATATTTATAAAGTGCAAACGTTTCGTTCGAAACAACAGGTAGGCATGCACTGAACAGCGAGGCTGAAACAGCTCTAGGGCAAGCTCAGATTTTCAAACAATAACGTTTCAGTTCTATTGCGAAGCTTGATGAAAAGCGTGTGTGTCGTCATAAGCACTTGAACGTCACTGACTGCATGGCACGATAGCGATTTACATAAGTGGCATTTCTAAAAGGTATTCACACAGCAATGACGAAGAATACTGCACAAGATGTTCGGCAACGTACGTTACGAGGAGACGTCAAGCGCAGTAAGATTCACTTGATGCCTGAATATTGCTAAGAGTAGTTAGAATTACTTATTTCGCTCCCAAAGAACATTTGAAAAAACATGTTGTACATGTTCGCTGTACGCATTAATTTGTTTTTCAAATTTCAACTTCATCTCAGAACAGCTTTTTCGCTAAACGACAAATGATACCAAACTGGAGCGAACACGATTCAGTAACAAATAATACCGGCAGGTTCTTCTCAAGCAGTTTCAACGTTGCCTCATCGATTCTTGATGTTTTTACATTAAACCAGGGGTAGGCAAACAGCGGCCCGTGGGTCACGCGTGGCCCGCCACAACGTTTTCAGTGGTCGGCGGAAGCATTCTGGAAAATCTTGAAACCTGAAATATCCTCGAAATTATCACAGTAAACATTAGTGCTGAGGCTAACATGAACCGTGACTTGCTTCCATTTACATCAGAAGATATGGCCCTCCGCTATACACGGCGTTCTCAAAGTGATCCCCGAGCCAAATTAATTGCCCACCCCTGCATTAAACCTTTAAGTACACTAGAAACTGTGGTGAGTTTAAAAAACTGACGAAATTAGCATACTACTCACCAACACAACAGACAAGAAACTTAAACAAGTAAAATCTGGCGTCGTTGCAAGTTGCAAATACAAGTCTTTGAACAGTACTAAGCTCCACGTTCCAAATCTTCATTGCTTTGTATTTCAACGAGTCTGAAAGCCCCAGCACAAATGAAGCTTTTTGAAATTTACAAGCTGTGTTGGTACAGTACTTCGCATTTTTAAGAAGTACGGTTGACCAAGCTTTCAGTTTGTTGGGTTTGACAAAACAAGCGATACAGTAATGAAACAATACAAATCAGCAGGTACTTGAAGGCAGTGAGATGCACAAGGAATAATATAAAACTACACGCAGAACCGTTAGTTTTCTATTACACCGTTTTTTATGACAAGGTTTAGCAATAAAAACACACACATACACTACCACATCATTCGCTGTGGTTCGGCTAAGTCAGGCCAAGAAAATGTCTTAAGCAGAAACACAGCAAACGTAAAGGCATTAACCACAACATTCAGCAGCAGCTCCGTAGCTACTACATTCGCCGTCTGCTCCTTTACGTGCAACCTGAAAATGACGTACGGTAGAACGAAGTATCTAACTTCTAGAAGTCGCTGCGGAACGACAGAAGCGGCAACGCAGATTAACAGAACGATTCTCCACAAGAAACACTGGGTTTCTTTCAAGCTATCGTTTATGCTCCACACAGCGTAGAGATACACGGGAATGAAGAGGAAGCGCACGAAATTCTTCCCCAGAAACCACCGCCATATATAGAACGTGTAGTGCCGATTGTCTGCCAACAAGTAGGGGTGCTCGTAGAAATGTTTGGTCAGGACGAAAGCGCACACGATGATGCCGATGATCCAGGAACCGGCGTGGTTTTTAACGCATTGAAGGAAACGCTTGATTTTGTCCGAGGTAATTAACACAGGAGCAGCGAAAAAAAGAACACACGCGGCGCAGTACAGGAGTTGCGCCAGGTGCGCGACCGCTTCATGACTGCTTCGGTCGCCGACGGTAATCCCACCGTTCAGCATGACAAACACACAGAAAGTGAACATCACCAGCAAATACGGCCATATCAGTATCAGCAGCAACCGCAGATTGTCCAGCGCCAACAGGTAGCGCACGATGAAGAGCAGCAATTTTGTGAGGAACCTGCACAGAAGACATAACGCTGATGCACATGGAACCATTTTATTGTTTAGTGAGACTTTGATTAAGCATAACTTTTTAATTCCAATTTCGTATAAACCGAGTAAAGGAGCATGCGTCACTGAGGCTGCTGTTACATAACATGCGCCAAAGTGAGAACAAAGGTAAATAGGGAAGTGTCTGTATATACAAAATAAGTTTTAAAAGAATTTTTAGTCAAGCCTTCGACAAAAGTATACAAAACATAAGAGCTGTACCCGTACTAAAGAACTCACCGAGCAAATTTGTCTTTTACTTCCGGTGAAGTGTTGATCTTCTCTACTTCAGACAATTTGTCCAGATGGTTCGCAATGAGCATCCCAGCCATGAAAGCAACCCAGACGATGTTGGTTTGCCGAAAAAGTATGGCGATTGATCCAAGCACGCTTGCAGATTTGTGACAGCCTTTAACGCTCGCCAAGTAAGCAGCAAGCACAAAAAATGTTGAACCGGGATCAGTATAAAACAAGAAAGAAAAAAAATATGTCAGTGGAAATGTTGCAACAACCAGTGACATTAACCACATCTTCGTTTCTTGCTTGTTTGATTCTTCATCCTAAAAAATATAGAATCACTGTAACATACAAATTGTACCGCAATCCTGATGCAAATTCAAATGACGTTACTTGCTACACACATTACTGCATATTAAAAAAATCCATATATGAAACCAGCACTATGTACCATACAGCCCTGAAAATCCTGGTACGAACAACGGTACATTCACAGACTTTGTAGAAAAAGTCAGGGTAAATCAAACCTACAAATACACTGCAAAGTGACAAGAGTGTGCTAACTGCTAAGAAGCACTTTAACTTTTAAATACTCTCATTTTAATTACACTCAAAAAAGTTGCAAACAGTATACAGGGTGTTCCAAAAATATATTACAATTATTCAATCTATGAACTTGACTTTTTTTTCCAATGATCTGCAATTTTAACAGCATGTGTAGAAACAACTCAAAATATTATAATATGTTCCAATGCTTTTTCTTCTTAGGTATAAAAATGCCATTCTCCAGTAAGTGTTTTGTGTGTTGTCCAACACAGTCAAACCAAATAGTACAGTTGTATGAGATTCAATACAAGCAGTAGCTGCAGTACAAATTTAGAAAAGGCCCGGCACAAAACATTTGAGAAGGAAGGTTCTTTGTGCAGAGACAAGGGATCTGGATGATTACCTAGTATTGAAAGTAGCAAGAAAGTTGGGAGGCCTTTCTGCAGAGCCCCAAAATCTAGGTCAGGCCTGCACAACATATGGCCTGTGAGCCACATGTGGCCTGCGAGGTCTTTTCTTGGGGCCCGGATGAGTTTTCTCAGTTGTAGAAAATGTTGCAAAAGCCTGACTTCAGATAATTGCCTATTCCGAATTTCTTCAATAATACAAAACAATTTTGCAGCCCACAGCGAATTTATTTAGATCAATTTAGCCCTTCAAACTTTCTGAGTTGCGCACTGTGCAGGCCTGATCTAGGTTTTATGGTTATTTTTCAGTCATAGAAAATTTTTCGCGATCAAAAAATTTTAAGTCAATTATGTCCAAAATATTGACTAATGAATACTGTTACTGCAAGTTTTAATAGTATTATCAGACAAATGACCAAAATGTCTCAGCAACAAAAACAGCCTAGAATAACATACCCAAAATCTTGAAAACTTGTGACTATCATTTATAAAATCCACATACATTTGAATTCCTCAAACTAATCTTGTTCTATTAAACATCAACCCCGTTTTGTTTCATATGCCTAGAGCAAGCCTGCACAACATACGGCCCACAGGCCACATGAGGCCCGCGAAAGCTTTTCTTGCGGCCCACGAGAGCTTTCTCAATTGCAGAAAATGTTGCGAAAGCTCGACCTCGAATAAGTAATTGTCGTTACAGAACTTTTTCCATACTACAATGAAATCTTTACATCGAAATGAAAGAGACTTCGGCCGCCCACGGGAAATTTATGGTGATAATTTGGCCCTTCGAGCTTTCTGAGTTGTGCAGGTCTGGCCTAGAGTTTGTAGTTACTCAGATATATACAACTGAAATTAAAACAAAATTTTAAAACACTTTGTTTATGTGTTTAAATGCATTCATATCTCTTTAAATTTTTTACCCAAACATTATATTACCTTTGATGTTCTCTTTTCATCAGTCTTGAACAGTTTTTTAAGTAAGAAATAACATATGATAAAACTGCCCGTATTAAAGAGTACATTTGCAGATCGCAGAGCCCACACTGGGCACAGATCTTTGCTGAATACCATAGAAATGGGTTTCACTGACAGAATTGAGAAGATATACAAGCCTGGTAAGGTTGTAATTTTTTCGTCCCACTGTAACATATAACAAAAAAACATTTAAAACATGTGTATAGGTGTTCATTTGCAGGTATGCAGGGATATTCTTCACATACTCTTGGCTACATTCCACAATCTTCAATATCTACAATTTAGCATCTACTGGAAAAGTGAAATTGCTAGAAGCCTATAAAATAAACTACTTACGACACAACAAATGAAAAAGAAAAAGCAAGATAATATTTTTCAACTAAAAATATATCTATCATTAGTTATTTTAACATAGTATGTAATAGATTATTCTTCCCCAAAACAATTGCAAGTGTCAACTTTTTTTCATAATCATATTCCATGAAAAATGCTGACATCTACTTGTTATCAACATAATGAGCATGGCTCAAATCTTTTCTCAGTGATGGGCAACCTCACTGCGATTGCTGGCCATTTTTATGGTCCATAAGCACTATGGCAGGCCATTGTAATTTGCCCTACAGAACAAGAGCATCTCTTTTTTGTTTCTTCACAACCTTTTCTCATAGCTTGGAATGAACAAATTAAAAGATACTTT
>JGI24021J15306_10010806_pt1 | contig 11348 bp, 5 predicted proteins | sample Ectturendosymbi1_FD_15306 | JGI IMG/M metagenome (IMG submission 15306)
ATTATCTAATTAGTCAAATATTTTTACTAACTTACATCACAACTTTTAACCCGAAACCCCAGCAGGTCATCCAAAGTATCAAAAGACTCGGATTGCAGCCTAGTTTCCAGTAAAAACTTCAGCAAAATACTACCACCTAGCAGTTGGCGCCCAGGGCCAGGCAAAGTGGGCCAAGGTGGCCTGAAAGTCCTCCACTTATGACGTTACTCACAAAAATCCCACACCCCCATGCAAAAAATTTTTTTCGAGTGCAGACTAGAAGACTTGCTGTGTCTTTTGACACTTCGACTTGATCCGTAACCCGTACAGGAACAGAGATATTCCTGCGCAAAACCACGTGCATTTAGGCGTTTTTTTTCCGAAAATCCNTGAAAGCAGCCGGACACCAAAGTGTTAAACAAANAGAGAGATAGCTAGAAATTATTTGCCTACAACTCCTGATANCTTCCGCAGGAAGTAAGATGTAAAAACTGTTTCTAGTAAGGTTCAGGAACTGCCACTGTTGTGTCATCATCATAATGCAGCCCTTGGGTTACTTTGTAATTTCTCATTTGGCCCTCAGCAATTTGAGTTTGAGAACCCTGTAATAAGCAGTGACGAATTGCAAAGTAAAGTACAATTTAACCTGCAAAGCTTAGAAGTTCTCTTACAGACCTGGTTTGATCATTCTGACTAGAAAGTGAGATTTTGTGGTAGTCAACATTTTCTTCTACAATTAACGCCACGTCTGTCCAGCTACGATGGCCCAGCCTCAGCCATGATTAAAGCAAGTAAACATCAAAGGCTTGCAGACCCATTGTTGCAGTATGGTGTCATAATTCATAACAATCATGTTTAGTGTGTTGTAAAGAACACTACTTTCGGTAAAGTAATTCTAGTTTTCAGTCAATTTGACAAAACTTTTAGTATCTAGGGAGCCAGAGATACCTCACAAATGGCCATAGCTCCAGCTCCAGTCCTTAATTTTAAACTAAGCTCCGGCTCCTGATTTTTAATCTGAGCTCCAGCTCCAGGCAAAGTGTCCAGCACTGGCGTTCCAGCTCCAGACTCCACAGCCCTGCTAAATAGTGTGTCATTAAAAAAGTTCTCACTGTTGCACCAAGTGTACAATTTTATGTACCAATAAAAATCCTAACAGGAGATTTTATAAGAATGAAAACAGTTTCATGAGAGATATGCAGAACTATTGTAAACCTGAAGGAAAAGCTTTCTGGTGTAGCAACTCACACTTGTCAATAGTTTAAAATGCTCCAAAACACCACAAAACACCTTGCCTGCTTGCTTGGCATTAGCACTTTGAGAACCAGCATACGATATATTTGTACCTAGATTTTGCCCTAAAAAACAGCAGTTTTTGGTTGCCTTACCAACGCCATAGCTCCTCCGCCGATTGCGCTAGAGAGCTGTTGAGTGGCTCAAACGGATTGTCCAGTCTTCTAGAAAATTTTTGGTTGGGGAAAGCGAATTTTTTTGTGAGTGACGTCAAAAGTGAAGTAGTTTTGGGGTCATTGTGGCTCATGTTTCCAACCGCTAGGCCAAAGTATTTCGCTGAAGTTTTCATTGGAAACTAGGCTCGTGTCCGAGTCTTTTGAGCCTTTGATTGACTTTCTAGCGTTTCTGGTTAAAAAGTTATTATCTAAAATACACAAATAAATTAATTATCTAATTAGCTAATTATTCAAATATTTTATTGGTTTAGATCATAACTTTTGAACCAGAAACCCCAGCAAGTCATCCAAAGTATCAAAAGACTCGAGGAGCAGTTTGCAAACATTACAGACCTCTCACCACCATTCCACGCTTTGCTGAACTCATTTCACATTCAAATTCAACGTTGGTTTGCAGTTAGCTTTGTGCTAGGTATAAAATCGAATAGTATCAGTGTTGAAAATGGCAACATTCCAGCAAAACGGCTCATCAAAGGTGCGAACTGTGTAGAAAGTGTGACAAACGCAAAGACACTAGGCTGTATTGTCTGTGGGGTTTTTACTGTGCATGATAACGTGTTTCAACAAAGATCACACCCTGAAACATGTATGATTTCCTTTTCATGTGTCGTACCACCATTCCTTTTTTTTCAATATATCAAAATTCAGTATTTTCATTGGCTTATTACAATGCATTGCATTCTGCACTCGTACTCGAGGCAAAGTGACAGATGCTGACGTTTACTGTCAACAAATCAGTGAAAGAAACTTGTATTGATTACAGCACCTGATTTTCAACAAAGGTGTTTGCAATTGGTTTAGCAATGCCTTTTTCAAACGGGATGTACCAACTAGGGAGCTGTGGTTACCATGCTGTTATAAGTCACAGTGACATCGCAGAAGTAAACAAATGACATCATTGCAGATGGCACAAAATAAGCTTTCTCATGGTGTCCAAGATTTTTTGTAGCTCCTCCAGTTTGTAAGTTATGGTCAAAAGATTAATCAAAAACCACAAACCAGATGCCACTTCGCACGTTACTTAAATAATTGTGGCCAGACGTGACAATGCTTTGCGACAATTCACATGGTTAGGTGTGAGACACGACGCCACAGTGCTGCACCCAACCTGTTAAAAAAACACATCACATGAGTATGGGAAAAGTCTACCTTGCTTTTTCATCATCAGAGGAACATACAAAAGCAGCAATACAAGTAATAATTGGGCAACCCGATTAGCATAGACCTGGAATCACTGCAAGAAAAAATGAAAAACGCATGTCTTATTTTTTCACACTCACTTTAAAATAAACTAGTGCACAGACAATGTTGACTTAACTGCAATAAAGAGTTCATTTACACTTGGGGTAGAAAATAAGACAAGTGCTTTTCATTTTTCATATGCTGACATGTTTTTGATGTTCATTGTTTGAAGATGTGATGACCAATCTTGCGTTTTGGGGTTGGCTCATGATTTTTTCTTGCGTGAATTACACAAGGTTTTGGTTATTATTTTGACATTGCATCACTAATCCATAACTGAAGTAATATTTCCAACTTCATGCTATCCTTATATTTGAATGATTGCATATAAGCTGAACAGCAGCAGTAATTGATTTAGTATTGCATTACAACTTTGAACAACATTCAAAATTTGCAACAGAAAAGTTGAGTAAAAAAGCTCAATTCTTTTGAGAACTATTTTTCCTAAGCCATATTCATTTTCAGGGCATTTGAGAGAGTTTGGTGAAAACCACAAAAATGTGAGATTAATCACGTTAACACCAATCATTTAGGACCAGTTAAATGCCCAAGGTAGCCATTTTGACTACTTGGGAGTAAAGCTGGCACAAATTTTTTGCTTTTGCTTCTCAGTGGGTGTGCTGTTGTGACTTTTAATTAGTCTGTGCACTTAATCGAATTATAAGGTGGCTCTTTGAAATTCCTTCATTTAGGACCAAATGACCCATATTTTCTTCAATGCCCAAGGTAGTCATTTTGACCATCAGAGGAGGTTTCGTGATTGCAACTGCTATTACCAGTTTTGTTTTTCTATTTGTTTTCTCATTGTTTCTGTTTGTGTTCCGAATTACTGGCTATCGCTTTTTCTTATAGTCCATACTGTTCAAAGCTGCAGTAGACAGTCTAGTGACCCAGTGGTTGAGAAATAACAAGACAGTTATGGCAAAAAGAAGACGTGTTACAGCAGATGAGCTTCTGTCCATTTTGCGGAATATTCCTGACGATGTATCTGACTGTAAAGACAGTGGGGCTGAAATTGACGACATACACACTGCTGATTTAGTTTCGGATTCTTCTTCCAGTGACAAATCAGAGCAGGACTTTCCAAGGAGCTTCAATTCTAGCCTTAGTGTACCTGATCATCCTCCTAAAAGTCCTCAGTTTCAAAACCAACCTGAAAGAATCAGCTTCTCAGGAAACAGATGATATTGAGGCTGCAATAAATGTAAGCCATAACGAAGAAAGATATGATCAGAATATTGAGTTGGCATCTGATACTTCACAAAGTGGACTTCCTTTTCCAGATGCTGATGGCGCTGAGAATAGCAAAGTAATTATTACAGCTCCAGATGGAACAAACTGGCTTCAAATAACTCCCGGTGATTTATCTGCTGGCAGACATACGCAGCAGAATATTTTGAGAAGTTTTTCTGGGCCTACACCTTACGCAAAGAGAAATGTGTTTGCTGGTAGCCCCACAAGTGCATGACGTCTTCTTGTTGATAACTTTATTCTCAAACATATTACAAAATGCGCAGTTACAGAAGCCCATCGCCAACTACATAATCAGACGTTTGCTCTCACTTTTAAGAATTAAAAGATTTCATCACTGTCATGTATGCACAAGGAGGTACAGACAAAAGTGGTTTAATTTTGCATGATATTTGGACTGAAAGATGGAGAGTGCCATTGTGCACAAGTGCTATGCCCAGAAATTGATTCTGTAAAATCCTCTGCTTCCTTTGTTTTGATGTGAAATCCAATCGTTTGCAAAGACTACAGATTGATAAATTTGCTCATTTTCTGGAGTCTGGAATCATATAATAAACAACTGCTGTACACGTTACAAACCTGGAGCATTTATCACAATTGACGATCAGCTTTTCCCTAGCAGAGTCAGATGCCCTTTCACCCAGTTTATGGCATCAAGACCAAACAAGTTTGGGAAAAAATACTGGTTAGTTGTGGACAAGGGAAGCAAATACCTGATATATGGTTTTCCGTATGCTGGAGAGGATGAAACACGCTCCGAAAGGAAGCGGGTTTCCAATCATGTTGTGATGCAACTCATGCTTCCTTATCTCAATAAAGAAATGTAACAACTGATAATTATTTTACTTCTGTGAAATTAGCTACTCAACTAAAGGAAAATCAAACAAGTCTTCTGGGAACAGTAAAAAAACTAGAAGTGCCATTAGGTTTGAGAAAGATGAAAGAAGAGCTTCATTCTTGCAAGCTGTATAAATCTGAAGATATCACCCTAACTGCGTACCAGGGGAAAGTGAACAAGCATGTGGTGATACTTAGCAGTTAGCACAATGCACAAGGACATTACAGCAGCTGATAATAAAAATAAAAAAACACCTGAAAGTGTTTCCTCATACAATAAAACCAAATACGGAGTCGATATACTTGATCAAATGGCTAAGAAATACACTTGCAGAACTAGCACATGAACGTGGCCAATACATAGTTTCCAAAACACACTGGATTTGGTTAATATCAATGCCTGGGTCCTCTACAAAGAGATCACCAATAAAAACATTTCTCGCAGAGACTTGATCTACACACTGGAGGAGGAATTGGCTGGGCCACAAGTGCAGAAACGAAATCACATTCCAGGACAAACAACATTCACCATCAGCAACCACAATGAAAAAGAGTCAAAAAAATTTTTGTCAAGTGAAGATTTCGTGCAAGAGAAAGTGCTCTGTTGGAGTGTGCACTCAATGTAAAAAATCTTTATGCGCAGCTTGCACTGCTCTGGTGCAATGTGTCTGCAAAATGTGCACTGTATAACCAACTTGAGTTTTACAGACAATTTCAATTGTAATGTCCCAGCAACGAAACAACAGCATGTGTGATATTTATGAGCATGGAGAATTCGCCTTTGAAATAAAATTATAAGACGTTTGCAGTTAGCGTAAAAAATCTCATAGCACAATGCTGCAAGTATCCCAAGCATGCAGATAAAACTCTAATATGAACATGTTGAGAGCCAAATTTCCTTGCTGTAAATAAATACAGCCTACATAAATGTGAAAGCACACTAAATCTTTCTTTTTATGCACAATAACGAAAGTAGTCAAAATGACTATCTTTGGCATTTTAGGTAGTGAAGAACCACAGGCATTCTAGTGCTAATTTACTGAACAATAAAACCCACAATTGGCCTGAAATAAACTGATCCAAAAACATAGTTTTGAATGATTGGGACATCAAAGAACAAAACTATTTAAAAGCAAATGATTACAACTGAAGGTCTTATATGAAATTGCTTTAAATGGTCACATTTTAAATGCATGGTCTCAACAAATGTTTTACACACATAGGTCTGAGCTGCCCATTTCCCAAAATTAATATATTTTTGTAATTACAATGACAAAGTAGAGTTCCAAGGTTTACAAGTTGGATTTGGTGCACTGAGAAACATCAGTGAAACAGCTACTTGTGCTGCCTTTTAGCAAGAATAAAGGTCTTATCATACAACAGTACACAGGAGTCACACAAAATCCATAACAGATCTGCTGTATTTCACCTTTAACCTCAAATGAGGATCTGATGATGTCATGAAGGCAGCATCCAAATCCCAGTCTGTGAGCATTGATAAAAAGACATTATCGCCAGCATCATCACGGCAGAGGTATGTGACATGAAAAGGCCTAAGATATTAAGTGGAAGAGAAATGTAAAGATTTATACTAATCAACACATGTTAAAACACAATAGCAATACTTTACCCATAGCATAAAAAACACATAATATGTTTGCAGAAATATAAGCATTGCAATGCAAATAGACATACAACAGAAAAACAATGTGACTGTGCAACAGTGTGAGATCACCCTGCTTTCTGAAATAACAAACTTGGCTCTAACAAGGTAACAAATTGGAAGACTATACATTTGCTAGAACATGCTCTTGACAGATAGAATGACATACCCATTTAGGTTAAATGCTTGTACCAATATCTTTTGCAAATCTTCAAATGTTGTCAAATGCGGATCAACAGCAAAACTTTTTGTTTCTGGGTTAAAATATCCAGCATATTTCTGTAATAACAAGCAGACTACACTGAAGTGAAAGTACAACCAGAAAACAATTGGGAACTGCAATGTATTATGTATATATAATAATATATATATATACATATAATAATTGTTTAAATGCAGTAGTTACCACAGTGCATGGTGAAGCTTTATGTTTAGAAAGCAAAAATTTGGGTAAGAAAAAACACAGAAAACCTGCATTTGATTGCTTACTTCACTAGAGGCATTCACAATTCTAAGACCACTTTAAACAAACCAGTTTTGCATAATACTGTTACATAACATCTAACTGTGGGAGAAAGATACACAGACATTTAAGTGTGGATGACTTGACACTTTTGCCTTGAAATTAATCTACAACAGAGCTCAAGAAACCAAGCATTTTATTCAAGAATATTCTTTATAATCTTGTAAACACAGCAGACAAAACAGTTATATAATCAATTCAACGAAAACTAGTAAAACTGACTACATCCGTGGCCAAACAATCAATCAAACACTTAAGTGGCTTGCACAGTTTCAGCTGTAACTCCTTAGCTAATAGCGCTGAAGAGCTAATAACATATTTTCATAAAACTTACACATTCTCTAAGAGTAAACTTGGTTACAATCTATTACCTCAACTCCAAATTTGGCCTCAATAGGCATAAAATGAATCATTTACATTAAATTCAAAATAATATTTGACAAAACATATTCATCTTTGCAAATTTCTTGCCTCAACACTAAATACCTTCTTGCAACAAAAATTGTTCACAGCAAACTGCTTATCACCATGCCAAGAGCAAAAGGAGTGCTCCACAGAGACGTCACATCAAGTCAAGACAAAAAGAAGAGAAAAAGACTTTCCCAGACACATACCACGTTGCACAAAAACAGCAATCTACTTGGGCATGACAGAATGTACTTACAAGACCAAATCCATTAGCATGGCACTTTTGGTGTCAAAGGAAAAAAGTGAACTACTTTCTAAAAAGTATGTGCGTGCTCTGCACAAAGATTCATAGTACCGGTATGTTCCAGAATATACTTGGGCACCAAAGTGTTAAGAGGAAAGGATGTACAATGAGTCCATGCATAAAATTTCAAAGGAGCTTTCAACAAATGGGTAACAAATACACATTATCTCTCAGTATGAGGATGAAACAGATCTGCAAAAGATTGTCCCACATAACTTAAACTCTCTAATACCTGTGTGATCTTTATAGCTTTTTTTCAGTGTTTTTGTCTGGGAACTAAAGTTAACAGTCTTGTAGCTTTAATTTGCTCAGTAGCCGCAAATCACTCATTAAACCTTGTGACTAAGAAGCATGTACGTTGTACATATTACTAAGCTATAGCAATCACAGAAATTGAGATAGGACATATACAAATGTACTGAATTTATTACGACTGTATGGCAATGTCAATGATGTAGTCAAGATTGTAACCTCTGAGATTGAGACTTGGTTAAAACTTCAAGAAGTCACTAATCTACGATACTGCTAAGACAGGGCTATAAAAAAATTTTTTGGAGGTGTTACTAAAAATAATACATGTTGCAGAACAGACATTACCATCAACTGAGCAAGCTATGCGTTCAAAACTTCTCATGTGCCTAATCATGTTTGGCTGAAGGCAAAATAGCTCCATGAGTGTTTATTTTGCCTCATGAAGCAAAATAAACAATGCTTGAGTAATGCAAAACTATCGGCAATGTGAAAATAAAAACATAAGTATCGGCCCAAGAAAAGCTTAGTGGTTGAGCTCTTGTTTTTATACACAAATACATGACATGACAAGAGAAAAAGAGATTACAGGCAGTATTTAATAGATGCCAGATCTGTATTTGGTATGTAGCCTGGTAACTGTCCCCTAATATCAAGTAGCCTATGCAAAGATGCATAGTCTGAAAGAGAAAGTGTTAACAATATTAGGTAGATGTACATGGAAATTAATTTGTATTCTCGTTTCAGACACACTGAAAATTTACCACTTTAATTTCTGTTACATTTTTTAGTTCTTGATACTGGCTTTAATATATTGCTGCTTTAAATGTGTTCTTGAAGCATTATCAAAAACATTTGAGAAAACCATGTGTGACTGACTCCATGATACCTTCATAAGAAATCACTGGAAGAAAAAAATTAATGTTAATAGACAGAGTTTACTAGCCTATAATACTGCAGGCTATACAATAGTAAAACTGTACAATGTACTTCTACTATGCATTACATAAACTAGGATAACTTGTACAAGTATTCCACAAAGAGTTTTGAGTGCCTTTTTAAATGACAGTCTACCACAAAACCTGACTGTTGATTTATGAATGCTTGCTTGGGTAATGGATTATCCAACCACACCATGGGGCAACAGCAAGCCATTTATGCACCATCACTGCCGAGAAAACAACATTGACACTTGTCACAAGCATTGCGCTGTGATGAAGCAAAGTGGGATGAAGTAGAATTTTGAGACATATCTAGATGGCCTAAAAAAGATGCAAGACAACATGATCTGTGGTGCAAGAAAACCTATTCTTTTATTAAAAGAATACAAGTGGCAGCATTCATGGATAATTCCCACACAGTACCATTCTTGAGCTAGTCTTATTGTTTGTTCTTGACATGTCAACTATCATGTGGTTGCTGTAACTTGCAAAAATTCTCGGCACTATTGGAGCTAAGCATCAAACAATCCATCATCAGCAACATTCTGAGAATCGAGCAATAGTTGTATATACTCACTCAAGTGATCTTGTTTAAATGGCAAAACCAACATCAGAAAAAAGAGAGGTATTCACAGCACCATATTCTAGCCATACCTAGACCACGTTTGTTGGACAGTCTGGGGGAAACACTTGTTTAATGTGTTCATCATCTTCATAATTAAAATCAAGACCATCTTCCACAACTAAGAGTGGACAACTACAACCACTGAAAGGGTTGAAAGCTACAGCTTTTGTTGTTTACATTAACTGAGTATGTTTTTTTATGTAATTATGATGTGTTTAGATTTAAATGCATTTTTTAATAAATCTGGCCTTAAATTTTAGTTTTATAAATCATAATAATAGTAACTTTTTCTGATTGGTATGGTGGTAGAGCATCAAGCAAAACAGAAACATTAAAGTAGATTGTTAACTAAACCAACGCCAAGTTTTTTGTTGAAAAATAATCCTCTTTTCAAAAAACTGCAGTTTCTGTATCACATTTTCATTAAATTAGCACATAGTATGTTTACAAAGTATAAATGACCATATACTTTGATGAGATTGCCTCCTAAACTACATGAATATTTTGTAACCTGTACGTATGTATTAGAGATAACTGATATATCAGCCTGGCCAATATATTGGGATGATATGTGGGTTTTACCGATATATTAGTATTGGCCAAAAGGTTGATTAAATCAGCCTTAGTAGGTGTTGACAAAATGCTGTTATATTCCTCACATATGTAGACAACTTGGCGCAAGAAGGCACAATGAACTAAGTCAAGACAGTTATCTTGCAGCAACGCTACCAGGTACGTTTTCATAAAAACGCATACAAGATCAACCATGGAGAACGCGTCGGCCATTGTAGCTGAAACAAAAGCATCATAATTAATTAGATTAATTAGTTAAAAATCATAGCAAAATAATGAAATTGCTGCAATTTGAAAAATTTTAGCTCATAAATCTTGATTTTTGAAGTTTTTGAAAGAAAGGTAAAGCATAGAATACATTATATTTTTTATAATGAAATAGAAAACAAAATTGAAAAATTTTGGAAATATTGGTTATTGGTCCATAAGTGGCTGATATATCAGTATCAGCCCAAAAAAAACATCAGTTGATCCTTAGTATATATTATACACACCAACAAAGTGCTTCACAAAACCATACCTTTACTTTAATGTGAATGACATCTTTAATGTTGTTGGCTCGTTTTACTTTGTGCATGGCCTGCAAGAATCAAACATCTGGTCGGCTATATAGCTGCTTGAGCATAAATGTAGTTGAGCTGAGTTCAAAATTTTATTATGCTTGATCCTTGACCTTGATAAACCTACTTCAATTATTTCAGTACCTCACCTAGGCTACTTGCACAAGTATATAAAAAAAAAACAAAAATACAGCTGATTTTACAATGTGTACACCATTTTGAAAAGGTCAAAAAAATAAACAAATTATAAGCATATCTAATAGGCTATGATATTTAATTTGATTCTTGAGGAAAAATAGCCTTCAATGAAAAAAAGGTCAAAAAATCATTTTGAAAAGGTCAAATAATTAAACAAATTATCATAACCTATACACACAAAACCTAAACCCAACATGAAGATGAACACCCAAACCCAAAACCTAAACGCAAAATTAAACCTAGACACAAATCTGAACCTGAAACTTAATCCGTAAACGGAACCCTTAAATGTAAGCCCAAAACCAATGGTTTTTCAACATTTTTTAAGCAGCGACCCATTTTGCAACTCAATTCAACCTATCGACCCCTTCCGAAATTTTCCAGTCAGACATAGGAAATGCATTTTTGTGTTTGTTTGCACAACAAACCTTGAACTATGTAAAATTGACCACTGGCTAAGAGCCAACAAGCTTTCTCTTAACTACAATAAGACTAATTTTATGCTATTAACTTCTCGAAAACACAA
>JGI24021J15306_10010808_pt1 | contig 11347 bp, 9 predicted proteins | sample Ectturendosymbi1_FD_15306 | JGI IMG/M metagenome (IMG submission 15306)
AACNATAAAGCTCATGAAGAACTGCGTTATCTTTAGCAATCCATCCATCAGCCTCATCGCTCCTCCTTCCGTTACTCGTAAATACCACCACTATGTACTTGAATTTCTCCACCTGCTGCAGTGTATTCCGCTCACTTGCAGCATACACTGCCTTTGGTTTGTAGAGAGGCATACAATACCTCAGTAGTTTTAGTGCTAATTTTTATTCTGGGTTGATCGCACGCAGCGGAAAACTAATCGAGTGCATGCTGAAGACCCTGTTGAGAAGATGCTAGCAATACCAAATCGTCTGAAAAAGTAAGCGGTTGATCCTCGACTCGGCTGTGACTGTCTATCCGATTCATGTAGATCAGGGTGCTGCGGCGTTTCGAGGAGGGAAAGGGGATCACAATTTTCCGGGCACCAAATCACTGTGGAGGCGCCAAATCACTGCGGGAACGCCGAATGACTGCGGGGACGCCGAAAAATCTCAACAATGTCACAAGTACTTTCTTCAACGCATCACATTTGCTTCCGAAAGACCTCAGCTTCGAACATTGGGGCTCCAGACTTGCTTCTTGCCCCGGGCGCCATCTAACCTCGTTACACCCCTGCAGGGGTGGTCAAATGTTTTGACCCGAGGGCCGAATTCGCGACTGCCTGCCCACTGGAGGGCCTGATACAGTTCGATTTACGTGATAGGCAACAGTTAATTCTGTTGCACTGCTGTCGACAGTCGGAAACCTGGCATTTAAAAATAAATTTGCAAAGTATTTGGCGGGTCGGATTAAACTGGTCGGCGGACCGGATGCGGCCCACAGGCCGTAGTTTGGCCACCGCTGATGTAGATTATGAAGAGAAAAGCAGTAACAGCACGCATCCTTGTCGGAGTCCAACATCCACGGTGAACGGCCGTGATTTAACTCTCCCGATGCGGACACAAACTTCTGAGCAGGAATACAGTGACTTGACGGCCAGTAACAGGCGGCCGTCAATACCGCACTCCCGCAACACTCCCGAAAGCTTTTCACGAGGAACCCGGTCATATGCTTTCTCGAGGTTGACAAAACATGTGGAAAAGTTTTTGGCATACTCCCAAGATTTCTCAAAAATTTGCTGGAGAGTGAAATTTTGGTCTGTAGTACTATGGCCAGGATGAAAACCGCACTGGATATCATTCAGCTTTGGTTCATTTATTTTGCGGCATCTTTTCTTAAGGCATTTGGCAACGTAAATGTTAAACATTTGAAAATTCCCGAAAAGCATCGCGGGCCACACGAAACGCCTTCGCGGGCCGCGTGTTTGAGACCCCTGATCTATGTAGTGTATTTTTTCAACATATGGTTGGTATGGTCCAACATCAGAAACAGCTCTTGGATGCAGGAAAGACAGAAAAATTTATTAAAATATAGCGATTTTACAGAGCTGAAGAAGATAACCAATAGAATTTACTCAATCTGTTCGAATTATTTTTCTCTGTTTTTCAAGTCTTTCAAATTTCGTTGCTGTTCGTTTTGTTTCATTAAAAAAATTTTGTTAACTGTACAAGTATGCTGCTTATTTTAATTTTTACTTCAGTAGATTTTTCAAAGGAAAAGAAAAGAGTGGAATTTTTGGTGGGTTTTATTGTTTTTTTAAGTGGCCTTTAAAAAAAACCGGGTGGTATATTTTGTTGGGTCCAATTGCATCAACCCTGAAGGTAATTATGGACCTTTATTGATTTCCTGAGCCACAGTTCGAAACTGTCCTATTTCAACGTGCATGATTTAGCTGATTTTATGATGCATCACTAATTTCCGGTTTCACTGTTTGTGCTGATACAGTCGCGCACCTGTGCTTGCAACATGCGCTTCGTTTCGAGCTTCGTCATTACTTGGCAGTTCAGGCTGATTGATCATAACGGCTCACACAAGCTCGTATCTGTTCTTTCCCTTTAGTAATTGTGCACACAACAGCCACATAATAGAAAAAAAAAATTTTCTTGCATACTTTATGTGCATTCTCAATTCTATTCTTGTGTAGTTTACAAGTTTCAAACTGTCAACCCTGTGTGTCCGCCATCCCCGCCGCATACTATGATCCACTGCTCTTATAATATAACCCTTGTTTCGGCGGTATTTCATGATGCAATTTTCACCACAAGAACATCATGAGGCTTACTTCACTTGAACCAATTGTTACTTTGCAAATGGCTTTGACTACTAGTAATTTTCTGTTACTTTTAAAGGAGCCGTTATTTTTTGCGCACCTGAAATAGTCATTCATAATAAAAGCTAGATAGGCTATATCTCAAACGTTTTCGCCAATAGTTTCAGGTGGTTTCCTCAAACCTTTGAGGGACAATGAACAACGCTATTAAAACAGTACGCAGCACACATTTGCAATTACGAACTAAACGTTACCTTTAGAAGACAAGTAGTGGTAACTGTTGAAATATCAACATTCAGCAACTATCGAATTGTATTTTGCAGCACCTATTGAAACCTGACCTGCTAAATACGAAACGCTTTTATAAATGAAACAGAAAACAGTTCCAAACTCTAAGCCCTTTCCGCCTCAACCATCGATCGAGGTGGTAATGAAAAAACTTGGCTACACTGCTGAAGGCAATGACCTTTTTTGCTACAGCAGTTAGATAAGGCCCTAAACCGCGCGGTTCACTTGGATTTTCGTTGGCAACGGATCCCACGCTTAAAAAGTACTGTGGGATCCTCCAGAGTTTTCTTAAGATTTGACTTTTTGCAACCAGCAACTGTTTCATCTGAACACCGAGATGATTTCAAAGCAAGGTTTTGGCTTACTTTGATGGTGGTAGTAAAAAGAGTTTACACTGTATTTTGAGAGACCATTGGAAAAATGTGAGAACCGTTTTAGTCTCTCAAAGCAACGTAAAGCACTGGGCCCCGCGTCGGCACTGTACACAAGCAGCTTCGATAGAAAGTGTACGTTTTCTTTGGTAAGTACAGTAGACGGAGCGCGGGGCCCGATTAGAAGAAATCGGTCAAATCGGCATAAAACCGGCCCTGGTTGTGTCAACAAACATCGCCAAAACGAACGTTTGCAAACGTGAATATGACGTCACATTGTTACGTCACAAACAGCGATCTCCAGTAATAATGACCACTATACGCCATTGCTCAAAACAAGAAATGAATTTAGAAGGGGGCCATCCAATCAGGCAGTCGCCCCGGACATCACCAGACCTCTGTACGCCACTGGTCCTTACTAAAGAACCTAACCAGTTGGTGTGCTAGGATATTGCCTATTGAACGATTATAGATTTTTTCCTCGAAACCTAAATACAAAAATAGGACCGCTAAAATCAACAAATTCACGACATTTCAAAGTAGCATGTTTGGCGACGTGCCTATCGACGTATTTTGTCGTCTCGGTGAGGATAGTGCAAGTTCCCAACTGTTATTGAGTGCAAGTTCCTTTTATTGACAAATAAACTGGCGCAAACAATAAATTTTAACAGAAAAATGACTTTTAACGCGATCAGACAAAAAAAGAAAAGAAACGCAAATGTGGAAAATCAAATTTCTACACTTTCTTTTCCATCGACTATAATACCTATGGCCGTCGCGGCACTTGGTTGGGGAGTTTCCGAATCCCCCCCACAACTTAAGTTCTCACGCATGCAAGGCGACTGAGCAGCTTTGCAGATACTGCGTGGTGCCAATGTATTCGTTCGGTCGTCGAGACTGTCATCTATGGCTGTGCTGCTCAGGATTTTCTGCATCTGAGGATGTTCCACATGGTTGTTGGTTTTTTCACATTTTTCCTCGATTATGTCGCCTGTTTCGGAATTGATGCGGACTCCCGGAGTGGAAACAGATTGACGAATATTTTCCCTTCTAATGCTTACGTTGAGCGAATCGGCGAATTCGACGGACTGCTGCCCGCTTGTGTCTGTGCAAGGACATGAAACATGATCATTCTAGGAATTTTTAAACCTCGTTTACATCTTACTTACAGATATTCACACTGCATTTGTGGATGGATTATTAAGACTTAAAAAATGGCAAGCAGTTGTTTCAGGGACTTAGCTGGTGTGACCACAACTAAGAATGAAATGGAAGCTCCTGGGAACGTTTTGAAATTGGTGAAGTGTTTGAAAGCAATTGAAGCTATTTTTTTCGTAACTTGCAATGACGTCGAGTTTAATCTTGAACAACCAGAAATAAAGCTAATTGCAATGACCATCGCACCACCGAGAATGCAAGCAATGCTTTTGCATGTCACAGCGCTATCTTCACCATAAAGTCTTCAACAGGGGGGCTTGACATTCTAAAATTTGACAACTATATATAAATGTGGGGTCTTGGAGCTTCGTTTTGGGGGGCTAAGCCCAGCAAAGCATAACGTGGCGACGGGACTGAGTGCTACCCTTAAAAATCGCGACGGTTGTTAATTATTAACTTTTTTTTCATAATCCTTGACTTACCTATGCTTTCGATTTGCGTTTCAGCTTGACTCTGCTCACCCGATCCCAGTTCTGATGGAGCCACTGCTACAAAACTAGGCTTCAGCAAAGCCGTCTTCATATTATAGGTTGGTCGATATCCTGGTGGCTGCGACATCTTGCGGTGGCGTTGTTTATCTTTCGCACTGGTTTCATGTTCGTTGAGCTGGCCGTGAGTTGTGTTATCCGCTCGCTTCTTCTTGGATTTGCGAAACATGTCTCGAAAATCTGCAATCGCATTTACAAGACACTTCTCCAGAAGCTTTTCTGCATTTAACGATTCGAAAAGTTGCAGCGCTTTTTAACTACACTGCACTTGAAACAGCGAGAAACGTTATCGCCTCAAATCGCAGTGCGGCTTACTTGAAATCAACTGAACAGTTGCAAAAACACTGTTCTTGCGACCAGCAGCAGGCTGAGCGTGCACAAGTATAAATGGAACGAAATAAGTAATGAATGAATCACAATACTATGACTAAGCTTTAAACGTCATTTGGCTTTTTCGGGCTGCTGAGAAGTTCATACCACACGTGAAAACATTTTGCTCTCTAAACTCGCAAAAGACATTTTCCTATCTCGTTGGTTATGCGAAGAATTCGTAAACAAAAACAATTTGAAAACCACGACTGACCGGTGATCCATAAAATGAAATGACTGACGAATCATGAGCGTGGGCCTAAAACAGGCTGTGGGTTTGCTGGCGGTCCACGCAGTCGAAACCGGTGGCAAAAAAGCGTCATGTCGCAATTGGCGCCAATCAATTTATTTTTTGCACCGTCACCGCACACATGCTGTATAATTTAAATATCTATTGCCTAAATAAATGTCTGTCTTCACAACAGTGCAATCGAGGGTAAATGGAACTGTCCTAATGGGCCATTTACGACAAATTTCCACAGAAAGGAACCAACCTTTTCATGGCAAGAAAGGGCTAGTTAGCATGGGCGTTAAGTTGCATGGTTGACGTGCCTGTGCTGCGGTGGGCTCTGCGCGTTTTATTCCCATGCGATATCTACCTCCCAAGTTGTAGTCCGCAGCTTGCGTAACCAAGTTTGGAACAGTTTGCATCAGCGAAGCTACATTTTAGCGATACGAACCTACAACGCTGACGTAGACGAAAAATCCTACAAGGTCCATGCCCAGTATTTCGAGCCGAGTATGATCGAGTGACTGATGTTGGTATACGCAGCTAAACCATTCCTTTTAATATACTACATCTGAAACATACACACCACAAACAAATCATGCAACGTATATTACCAAGTATAGGCGCGAACCTATTACCTGCCCACCTGTTCACAGCAGTCTCGGTGTAAATGCATTAAATGTTTGCAACACAAACGTATTTTTTAAATGTGGTCACTCAGCTTACGTTTCAGGCATGTAAACTGCAAATATGCATCCCTCCAAACTTTCCTGGTTGTTATTAACGAAAATGTTCGGTGAAAACGACACGAAAAGATGCGATTTGCAACCTGCAGCACACGGATTCGTTACTACTTAAAGCCGAACCTTTACTGCGGTGATGCTGATCTTCCTTGAGAAGTTTTGAATCTGTTTTGCTTCTCGTCAAAGGCGTTTTTGCACTGTGAACACCGCATGAACTTGGTACTGTTGTCAGAGTGGTGCTAGAAGCCGCCGGGTCCTCTTCGTCTTCTCCTGACAGTACTTTCTTCGCAGCAACTAATCTCTTTAATGTCACAATCGGATGAAAACCGTGGTGGTGCGTTTTCTTTCCTGCATGCAAGTTATCGCTTCACTGAACCAGGCCGTAAATTGAATGCGCTAGTAGACAAAACGTTAACTGAGTGTGCGCCTGCCGGAAACTATCGCGACTGACATTGCTAACCCAAGCCAGCTTCAGCATGTTTGATGATGACGAACTTGCGAGGTAGCGCGACGCAATTTGCAAAAATAAAGAATGCAAGCAGCGGCATTGGCGCTGTTCTGACACGCTCGACTGACGGTGACGAACATAGAAGGGAATGAATACTATTTGGTAGAAAAGGATTGCTGACTCTCACAAAACATGTTTAATTCTTTCACACGCCTGTAATTTTTACGCTCTGGTGCAGAGCGCGTTGACGACACAGAAGCAGCGTTGGGTGAGGATTTGCGAATTCATACTCCCACACGCAAGTCTGATCTCGTACGAAACATGTTGCTTAAGTTCACTATCAACCATATTATTGGCCTGTGCAACAATAAGCAACAATTTTATGATGAACAAATGTTGCACCAGTTTCTCTGCTATCTCACAACACGAACGCAATGCAAAACAGAACGCACTACGATTATTCTGAGCACGCATATGCCCACAATTGGCTATGATACAAGCTTGCGTGTACCTTTCTGGCGTCCTTTGCCTTCCAAGAGGTCTTCATCGTTCGCACTGCTGACCTGGAAAAAAACTCGACCGGTATTAACCAAGCGGCGCTTTGATGAATAAACTTTTACCTGCTCCAGAAGCCTGCGCACTGCCATGCAGGCTTGAGTGATGAGTCATCTTTTCTTTAGTTAGGCCGTACTTACTTTGAGCGGCTCCCGCTGGAGACCCGCCTCCCAGTTCCACTTCCAACCCGTGAGCTAATGCGCTTACGAAATAAGTCCTCTTTGTTACGTGTTTTCCATTATTCATAACATTATTTACCGTGAAATGAACGCAACGACTGTCAATGCGTGAAACCACGGGTGGAATAGAAATTTTCAAAAACATGATTTTTTAACGCACTTGGCTTTTATGGAAAACAAAGACAAAAAAATCTGGCTTTTTTCAGTCGGAAAGGCTTGGCTCCGGCAAAACATTGTCTGAGCTGCATATTCATTACAAATCTCTTCTGACGAGAGTCCATGACCACGCAGTGTGCAAAGAATATTGCAAAAGTTTTAATGTTGCCCTTGAAATGATCGATATATTTTAATAACAAATGTACGACAGTGCAATTACGAGAAAAGAAAATGCTTCTAAAGATTGGAATTGTATTATGTCGATGTTTCTGACGAGTTTTAATGTTTATTTTGTGTTTGGTTATGCATGTTTTATATGTGTATGTCTTAAGACGGCTATCCGGATTTTTCTGGCTTTTTTTGGTGAAGACAGGTTGGCAACCCTGGTGGAATATCAAATCAGAAGTATGCTGATCCAGTTCAGCCAATTATTCGTCAGACTCGACTTTTACAGTTCGCGAGTGACCTTGAATACAAAATTGACTCACACGAACACGAAGTTATTAAAAGATCTTGGATCGCACAAGCTGGAAGCACAAGTGTTGTCAAAATTATGTTCAAACGAAACAGCCTGTCAGAAGTTACTCCATGAATTATTTTTTGGATTGATTTGCAAAGGTAGGGTGAATAAACCAATGTGATAGAAGAATTGCCAAATGTGCGTTGCTCGCGTTCAAAATGAGCCAAACAAATCAGTGTTTGCGTCTGATAAAGACATTTGCGCAGTTAGTTTGGCATTATTCACAGGACAAACAGTGTGCAGTTTTGCAATTAACGTTAATTTAAATTACCTTTCAGCACGAATTCGTTTCATTTGTCTGAGCACGACGAATTTCCGTTAGATGTTCAAAACCCACAAAACGGAATTCCAGCCAAAACTGCGGTAACTGCCACGGGTTAGCGTATATTGGCGAAAGGCAGAAATGTGGTTAATTGGGAATTCCTATAAAAATGGTTCTCATTTAACATTATATCTTGCCAGGTGTCGTTGTTTTAAAGTGCTACCTTCCCCATTGTTTTGAAATAAATTTTGAATCTTGATTACGTTTACCTTTTCAATTTCTGTTTCCGGACAACAAGCATCCAGACTGGTACGCACCGAAGTTGCGGTGGACGAGTAGCCTGTTTCTGTTCCTGTTCCTGTTCCCGACGCGGCATCGTTGTTGGCTTGATCTGGCTTTACTGCAAAACAATGCAGCGTAACATTAAGATCAAGTCGAATTGGATTTGGGACCGTCAGCGCTAAGTTACCTGTGCTTTGCATCGTTCGGTTGTTTCGTTTTCTCACCTGTTTTTAACAAATCCAACACATCTTTATTTTCAGGATGCACTTCGCTTTTTTCCGGTGGCACAGATTCAAATGTGATCGCGGTCTCAGCGCTAGGTTGCTCAAGCACCTGTAACATTTTTCAAAATTATCACAGCAATCGTCAATTTTGCAGTTGTGAAATGTGAAGCAATAGGATGGTTAACATCTTTTTATATGACACCCTCACAGAGTCTATGATTGGTGCTATACTGACAAAATTGATTTCTGTACTGAGTGCTTTATATGTGGCATTGCTTTACACCACCAATACCATCCCTGATCGTAGCCATAAGATAAGATAAGATTGTTATTAAGTAAAATTTCGACGTAAATCTTCAACCAATTTTTTCAAACGTTGCATGTAATTGTTAAATTTGTTATCATTCGATAAACGACTGTAAGTAGAACTGAAATATATTTGTTATTCAGTTTTATTCGTGTTGTTTGCAAGACATAATTTCTCTTGGTCAAACACACTTTCATGATTTTCACAAACTCATTTTTTGCGAGAGGGTTTTCTCATACCTTGCCCTCCTGCTTTGTTCTGCTTTGTCCCTGACAGCCAAAGCATACGGAAGTCTTTAGATTGTTTCGACTAAACGGAGAAAACGCATCGGCCACGTACATGTATCACAAATATTGCTGTTTGAATGCTTTCAGATAACGTACATGAACTTTTTACGTGCTATTGATATCCACAAACGACTTCAACAAGCGGTCGGAACGATTTCGCTTAAGTTGTATCATGGACGACGATCGGCACGCACACTGCAGAGCACCACACAGTTACTTAGCGCGGCATTTATATCGGAGTCAGTTGACAAAAGCAATCGCGCCAAATTACTTCGCCTCTCAACACGAGTACCAGTTGTGACCAAAGAAATCGTAACGACCATTTACCTCGGGCTTCGTCATGAATACCGGAGGGCGATTCTTTTGTCCCACCGTTTGATACACAACATCACTGGACAAACTGCTGCGAACAAATCGCGCCCTTCGTTCCGGTTGCAGACGCGGGGCAGGGTAAGAGAAGTTTATTGTTTGGCTGGCTGGAGGTCTTCGCGCCGGGTTTGCTGCAGGGTAGTTTCTAGCAAGGAAACCGGCATAACGGCGATGAAGGCGCGCTTTTGCCACAGTTGATGAACTGAGGGCAATACCCGGAAAAGAGCGCCTTCTTTTGAGAACCGGCTTCTTTGTTTTCTCGTTTGAAGGCGCTTGGTTTGTGCGCGCTGAGCTTGCGCTGAGAAGGGTATGACTGGGAGCCACGGGGTTGGCAGGCATCAGCAGGACCTGAGAGACGACCAGCCTCGATGCTGAGTCCTGTTTTTCTGCAATCGTTTTCTTGGCCAATTCGCTGGCCAGTGTTGGAGCAGGATCGCACGCAGCAACCTCGGTTTGCACCCCAGTTTTTCCTTCGTTCCCGGGTAAAGCTTGGGGTTCGGCGACGTCGTCAGAAGTTTGCGACTGCGAAAGATCGCTCGCGTCAACAAACGCAGGTCCCAGTTGTCCGGGCATTCCGGGCCACACGAAAGCAGCTATTGCTGAAACAGAAGGCGAACCTCCCCCAATCTGGACAGGAACCAGCGTGGGCGAGAGGATGTGGGCTGATGCTGTGTGGGGTGACGGCCTCGGAAAAGTGGTGAACAGCGGAAAGTAAGGCAAGATAGTTGGTGAAGCGACTGGGCCATCTGCGTGAGGCAGAATTGCTTTTTCAGCTTTCTCAGCTTTCTCAGCATTTTTAACTTCAACTGGTTCCGTTGAACCTGGTAATGTCCCGTCAGTGGCGCGGTATCTTACTGACGGACAATTGTTTCTAGGAGGTTTCGTCGGAGCCGCTAATTGCTTTCGCACCTTTGGATCGGAAAGACTGGAGTCGCAATTAAGCACATTGGCCACAGTTTGAGTTGAGCTGTCTAAACTTGGTAACGGAACTAAGGCACTATCTTCAGTCGCAGATACCACGTTGCGGCAGTCAACAGGTAAATAACTGGTACCGACTTCGCCCGGTTGTTCGGAAGGGGTCATCACTGAACTATCCCTTTCATTAAGTAGATTCAGATTTTGTGGGCAAAGCAGTCGGTCGACCGATTCAACTATTTCCTGAAGTTTTTCACAAATTTCTTTCTTAATTTCGTTGTCAATTGCCATCGAACGTTGTTCACCGGAGGGAACGAGGTCAGAAAGACCGTTTGGAATACTCGGGGTATCTGGCATATCACCGGCCTTGTTTTCTTCGGAGGTTTGACATTGCAAAGAAAATGTTCTTCGTTCGCTGCTTTTTGGAACGCAGTGGGAATTATCCAGATCGAAAGTTCCTGTGGGTGTCATGATCGGGGGACTGTAGCCGATGTACGTTGGCGTTTGGTGTTTTAAATTGAAGTGTTGGGAACTTAGCAGCAGGTTATCAGGAGAAAGCGGTTGTTTTGGAAGACGGTCGTTGTTTAACTGTGCCGATGCGTCGCTGTCTATCTGTAAACCGGCCGTGACTGAGCTCTGCACGTCGTCCGTAGTAGTGTCGTAGAAAACATCGGAGAGGCTTGCGCTTCGACGCTCACTTAACATGGAAGAACGGTTGACGGACGTCGACGGAAGGCTGTTCACTTTCTTACGCTCCGTCGCTGTAATGCTTATATCGGAACGGAGGAAGAAGCCCGTCTCGCGCACTTGGTCTACGCGCGACGGTTTCTTGCGCAGGGCGGCGAGCGACGGCGAACACAAAGGCTTGTTTTGGTGGAGATGTGGCTGCTTCATGAGGTGGTGCACAATGGACTGGATGGTGGAATGCACGGTGCCACGAGTCGTCACCTCCTGCACAGAAATTGAGCTGAGATTTTGACAGGTAGTAGTAGTGGCTGGGATGGGTGCAC
>JGI24021J15306_10010809_pt1 | contig 11346 bp, 8 predicted proteins | sample Ectturendosymbi1_FD_15306 | JGI IMG/M metagenome (IMG submission 15306)
TCTTGGCTGTCACAGTCCACAGATATCTTCACGAAGTTCAATGAAGTTAATTTGTAATTGCAGGGGAATGGTGTTAACCTCATTAAAGCCAAATCAGTAATCTCCACCTTCTTGTCCAAGTTTAATGCTGTTCAAATGAAATTGAGCCAGTCGTGAACTCAAACAGTTTCCAAATCATAAATTCTAACAGTTTCCAACTGCTAAATGAGTTAATTTACTAAATTAAGTTTTATAGTGAAATGCATCTTTGTGCTCATTCTTGTTTTAATCATTTTCAAACATACCAAATATACAATACGAAAAACTTGTGTTGATATATGTGCTAAGCATGGTAGGAGGGTGATAGAAATTTGTTTGTCAGAAAAGGGGGCGCTAGCCAAAAAAGATTGGGAAACACTGGTGTAAAGCCTAAAAAAGGAACAAGCCAATGTTTGCTAACATACACTCATGTGTTACCCACTACAGAGCACTTTGCTGAGGCTCATGCGTAACTGCGGTGGAGATGGACGTGTGTCTAATTAACGTTCCATCATATATTCTTGAATAATCTGGCAAAGTCTGCCACAGCCAGATGTCCAAACCATGCATTTATTTGTTAATTTGTATTAAGAATTTATTTTGTAAACCAACCACTTTTCCAGAGGTGGATAGAAACACAGTGTGTGTTAGCAGAACTAAGCAATATACTTAGAAGGATCTGATTCCTGATGCATTCACAAACCTTAGCTTATCAGCATCAAGCTGTTTTTTTTTCGGCCATAGACCGAACCTTTTTTGAATGACCGAAACAATTTTAAAGTCAATTCGGTCGTAATGTCCGAAAATATAGTGGTTTCATTTTCAGTTATACCTGCTACGGCGAGTTTTATTGCTATCATGGGACAAATGACCGAAATGTCTCAGCGAAAAAAAAGACATAAAGTGTTACTGTAATGTTTTACATTACGTAGAACTGCTCTCCATAATATCTTTTGCAGTTCAAAGACTGCAAAAAATATTATGAAGAGCAGTTCTACGTCAAAAACAAATGTTCATGACTCTGCGTATCAACTCAGTAGACATATTCAAAAATACATGGAAGTAGTGCGGTCGCGTCAAGGCACTGTTGCAACCTCTCAGGTGGTGTTGCGTTAAATGTGTAATTCACCACGAACGGGATGTGCCTGAAGAACAACACCACACATATAGGTGGCGCGAACAAGCAATAACAGAGTGATCATGGCATGTGAACTCTATTGTTGCTTGCTGCCACGGTGCGAAGCTTTGCGCACATGCCGCTCGGGATTTCCGATCGCAACAGCACTTGCTTTTGCAAATCAGAAAAATTTACAGCATTACCCAAACTAGCTGCAGCGATTCTTGGCCGCCCTGTTGAAAGTACAAGGTTTCACATCTATAATGCCGCCACATTTTTTAAAGCTACTCAAATCTCAAGGCAACGCAAAACTCTACATTTCAGATCCAGCCAACAGGACAGAAAAATTAAAAATTTTAGCTCAAACTGCTGTAGTTGAAACGACGCCAACGTTTCAGTCTACTTCACTNTGGGCCGCCACCAGGGCAATGACGAGTACATGTGAGGCTGGTGTACGTTGCGAAGTGAAAAGAAGTGCAATTAGTTTGATATTGTGATGAGAAGAATGAGACCATGACGATGCCACAAGGAATAAAAGCAGCAAACGGAGCAACAAGTCACGTGACAAATTGAATAAAAACAAATCGAAATCTGTAGTCATTCATCAAATTGGCAAAAAACAAGTTCTTACAAACAGATAAAAATCTTTAAACGAGACGTTGATTGCGATTTTGAGCAGCTTTTAAATGCAATTAACGCGTCGTTTAAAGATTTTTATCTGTTTGTAAGAATACTTGTTTTTAACCAATTTATGAGTGACTGGAGATTTCGATTTGTTTTTATTCAGTTCCTTACCTGACTCGTTGTGAAGTATACTAAAACGTTGGCGTCATTTCAAAAACAACAGTTGAGCTAAAAGTTTTAATTTTTTAACAAAAAATCCTGTCGCTTGGTGTTCCTAAGTTTGCGTCATACCACGTGGTGCATTTTTCTCTTTACCTTGTGAGCATAGCATAGTGTAGACCTTTGTAAGCAACGATATCACTAATACTAAATCGGCTTTCGTCGCGCTATATTTTGTCAAGCTAGTTCTTTATAATCCCGAGAGTTGCGCGTACTGGATGGTTGCGTTCATCATCCAACAGTCTGATGATCAGTAAATTGTAAAACTGTCGTCATCCCGTGAACTGCTTGCTCCCCACCGCAATGGAAAAACTTCTGACTCATGATCTTACTGTCCAAAGACACCTCAGTGCACAGTCTGATTAAGCAATAAGCTTTCCATTACCATTTTCCTCTTTCGGGAGTCATCACAACTGCACTCAATCTATCGCCACAAATGCCACTGCATAGGAAGTGCTATTTTTGTGAAACGAGGGAAGGCAGCAAGGAAAATCTCCTGGTGTATTTTCGCGTGGGTTTATTTTCAGTTATACCTGCAGGGTTGCGGAGTCGGAGGTAAAATATCCAACTCCGACCTTTCCAAAATTTCTGACTCCCGACTCCTTAACATAAAGGGAATGAAATTTGGATATTAAAATCAATGGAAATCGTGATGCATAGCAAGAAATCTCTGTTTCAACAGAAGTTTCAAAGGAAATTGTACCATTTCAACAGAAATTCTCAATTTAGGAGTGTGATGTAAAAAATGATCCAATTGGACATCCGGAGTCGGACAAAAAAGTCCGACTCCGATTCCCAGTGTTGTTAGGAATCCGACTCCACCCAAAAACCTCCGACTCCGGCTCCGCAACCCTGCTACCTGGTCTTGACACTGCGTTTCAAAATACTCAGAAAAACGGTACTTCTGGTCTCAAACTGCAGACGTTTAAGGATTATATATCTGTAGGAAGCCTATAGTGTGAAATATTTGATACGTACAGCCTGAAGGTGGGACAGGAAGAGAAGTCGAAAAAAATAGCACAACAGGGAAAAATCTTTGGAATTCGCAAATAAACAGGCGCACTGTCACATGTTCGGATAAATTATTGAAAATTGGACCAAATATTTGAACACAAGCTGATCCAGTGTCTTCACAAGAAACCAGTAGTCAGGGTTGCGGACCTGCTCATAAAACCTTTTCTTAAGTGGCCAGGGTGGAAGACGCTTTGTAGCGATGTTGGGAAGTATAATTAACCTCAAATTATATAAAAGCTTTAACATAAATCTTTCCCACAACATTTTGTCCTGCCAGAATCAAAGTTTACATTTTTGCGTTGACCAGAATAAAACCAGACTTGCACAAAAAGAATCTTTCAGTAGGAATCGAATGAACTGCAGAACGGCTCCATAAATGCAATGTAAGCTTTCTAAACATGCATTTTCGAATTCGTCGTGACTGCAAGCTAGTTGGTGCTTGAGAAAAAACAAGAAGTTGTTAAACTTGCAAACAAGTCAAAAAAGAGCAGCAAAGCAGTGATTTCATACACTTAGGTTTATTCAATTAGTGAATTACACAATGATTCACGCAAATCACACATCTACGTCCAGTGTGAAGTTCCATAATATCAAGAATCCATACACATGCCAAACCGTGAATTCTGCTACGACTTACTGCATCCACGTAATGGATTCATCAAGCTTTCGAAGCATGAACCACGGTGTGTACGAACCAGCAATGAAGAAGTAAATAGTCGTTCGGTCACAGTAGTGAAAGAACTTATTAAGCTTCGGACGACGTATGTGGCAACCTTTATGCCTTCCCTGAAATGGAACCAGGCAGACTTTTGCTGAAGAATAAAGGTCAACAAGAACAGCTTACACTAAGCGCTTGCACAACTTTCAAAAAGCTGCGCAGTTAAGCAAGCGGTTATCCTACCATTTTCAAAATCTGTTACAACCTACACCCTTTTTGCTTTTCAAGCTGATAATATCAAAGCGGTAATGGCGGATCATTGTCATTTCTTCAAGTAATAATTGGTTATTTTTGATTAGTGATAAGCAGCACTGTAGTATATAATGATAATACTATATTATGACAATAACCCACTTTGGACCTGAGAATTTAGCCATTTCACGTATCAGCATCGGTCCGAAGCAGATTCAAAGCTAAAATCAATCAGCAAAAAATGTACACAGTGTTCTTCGGCTGGGAACATATACTTCAATTTTACCAAGAATAATTTCAGATGGTGCAGAGGCTAATTTATGCCTCATCATGATTTGGAAATGTTTCAGTGCCAAGGAATGTAATTTATTTCTTACTTTCTTGTGACCTACAATGCCCACATCAAAAAGTGACAGGCTGGTCTGGACAAGCATAAAGAACAAAAGAACAGATTTTATAACTCTACAACTTGCGAATTTTATCCTTGGATTTGCCCTTTTGCAATGTATACACATATGTGAAACAAAATGTTGAAAGCTAACAAACCTTCCACAAACTTTGTGTCCAGGAAATATAGTGGAAGATGGCTGAAACAAAAAAAAGTCCAACTAATGAAGCACCATATGCTCGTGATGTAAACTCAAACTCTGCAAGGCCAGGATAAGAGTGATTCAAGCCAGCTTCACATGAGATATGGTCTCCTAGTGACTCCATGATGGCATTGCTGCAGCTATGAAAACAATGTTTTTTTGAGCCAATAGACCTCAATAAATACATGTAACAAATTTCTAACTATTTATAACTGGGTGTGATTGACAAAATTAACTCTCCAGGAAGCTATAAAAATGGAATTTACAACACACAACTGAATATCACTTTTATGAATTTAACCATCAAACATTTTCTACCAATACTACTGAACTGGAATATGAACCTTCCTGGTCACAAATGTCAATATTTCAAAATCTGCTATATTCTTGACAGTGACACCTTCACTGCCAAAGGTTTTGTACAAGACCAGGCATTTGGTGCCAAGACGTTTTTGGGCAGTTTTTTTGTGTTTTCTCGCTACCTAATAAAACAGACGAAAATGCAACTTAAACAAACAGACTGCAGAAAGCAACATTTTTATTGAGTACACCATTTCCTGTCAAGCAGTTGGGTTCTGGTGTGTTTTTGCCACGTAATGAAACAAAGAAAACTGCAATTTGAATGAACAGATCACAGAAACTATTGATTGTTTTATTGAACACACCATTTGTCAATGCTTTGGGCTGGTTTTGGCTATTTCTGAGAAATTAATTTTTCTGAAATAAGACATTGAAAAAACAGTTTCTGGATTTCTTACAAAAATCTATGTTCTTACCAATACAAAAGGTGTACCATGGCAAACTACGGCTAGGTATAAAATGAAGTTCATTACATGTCATAGCATATGTCTGCATTTTTAAGGTAAAAACCAAGCATGTTACGTAACTTACATTGGCAGTGAAGGTGTTAGCTTTTATTCTAAAAACTTGTGAAACATTAAATAAAGTATAAAAAAACAACTTACATAAATTACCCAATAGAACAATTTACTATATATTTCAGTCTACACACCAGAATTAAGACTAAACTCATATACCATGTTAGCCTGGGTTTCTCTTTTCGCTGAGACATTTCTGTCATTTGTCCCATAAGAGTATTCACTAGCCTACCTTTTCAAACATTATGACCGAATTGACTTAATTTTTTGGTCATTTCAAAAAAATTTCTGTCTATGACTGGAAAATGACTGAAAAAAATAAACTCAGATGTCAGCTGGCACCCAAAGCAAACTTGCAATGCTAGGAAAAAAATAACTCAGATTGCACCCATGTTCAACATGACCCAAGACTAGAGCCTGATTAATATCTGATAGGTGAAATACTTTAGAAAGTAAATTTCATATGGCATTTGTGCAAGACATGCCTTTTCAAAGTAAAGCAAACCATTTGAAATTATTCTGCTTTTTAAATATGCATTGTGAAAAAAGTTGTACTTTTCAGAGGAACTTGCTTTGGGATATGTGCCTCTTAACGCCAAAAACTTTTTTATATCAGTTCAGTAATAAATGTCCTCACATAAAAATGCTGATCCAATAGACTTCTCACCATCAAAGTCTACAAGAACAGCAATAATGAGATGGTCTTTTCAGCTCACAGGGGCTGGTGCTAGACATCAGCCGCAGCAGATAAAAAAAACTAAAAAATCAACATCAGGTTAGTTACCTTTCTTGAAGATCAAAGTGTTCATGTAAATGCTTCTGCTTCCCATTCCAAATCAAATACTCACTTGCAATAATGCTGGGAATAATCATCATTGCATGAGACATAGTGTTAGCACAATGTTCACGAAATGTTGGGTTGTACATTAAATTTGGAGCAGCTCTTTCATTCATAAGGTTCCATTTTCGGCCCCTAAAACCCAGTTCTTGGATAATTGATAAAAAACTGAACTTCAAATACTTCAGTAGTGCTGAGACAAAAAACATCGTACCTCACATGCTCTACACATAAGCTCAGCAGTGTTTATTGCTATGATCCCTTCATGTTTAAATATTGAAAAAATTTCAGTTACACAAAGAAAGATCACATCAATCCAAGACCTAAAAATCTGGAGAAAGGGTTTTAGGTTAATACATACATTACACATTAATCAAAATCAGGCAGCACACTTATGAACACCTGACAGAAAATTTAGATAGTCAATCAGGGTGCATATTGACATCATCATACAAACAGTAGTAAACTTTAGGCTGCCTATGTATACAACAGAACCAATAGCAAGTCTTAGATTTCCAATAACATAGCACGGTGTCAGTGTATGTTTATGATAAGCAAATTTATTGCATTTGGGTGGCACTTTTATGGCACACACATATATTCACAAATAATTTTTTACCCTTGAAAAACCCTCAAAGCAGGTACAGCATTTTTGAAAGGAACGTCTAAAAATTGTCTTTTCAACTTGAGTAAATCAGTTTAGTACAATTTTTTCATGCTAAATAGTTGATATAGGTCATTCCCACAGATTTTTAACACACAAGTTGTTTCTACTAGGTCAAGAAAGTTATGCTTTTNTAGACCACAAGTTGCTTAGTACATCACCACTCTATACTTTATATATTTTAGCAGTGGCTACAGAACCACCTGTGGATCTTCATATTTNAAACCTTATTCAACTGCCACATATAACATGATAGTAACACATGACGGGAGTGCAATAGGCTTGGCAGAAACATAGTAAACGTAAAAGGTAAACCCTAAAACCTAACCCGAATGCCATGGGCATCAGAAAGATTTTTTCCAAGGGAGGGCACTAGGGGATTTTTCAAAAATTTTATAGGGGAGGGCTAAAAATGGTTAAAATATTGGTGTTTCCTACTGGAAACTAAGAAAACAACCTTTTTTGCAGCCATTTTAAAAATCCAGGGGGGACCAAGGCCCCCCTTCTAATGCCCATGCCTAATGCTAACTCTAACCCTAAACCTAAAATTTGAAAACTTTTGAAAAAAGTAAAGAAAAAGTGGTCCCATGAATTGAAACGTGCAAGCACTACTACCAAAATTAAAGTCGCCAAGGTGAGAGCTGAACATAAACCATTGGCACAATAGACGCAAACACTACCACTACATTACCATGACGGTGGTGCTTGAGTGAAAAACTCAGCGTTTTATTTTAACCGCATCATGCAAAGCGGTTCCCTAGTCACTTCCTTTTTTTTAAAATCAAAACCTTAACAATTACCACGGGGACTATCTTTTCACTTTAGAGATATAGCAAATTAATTATTGTTTAAAGTCTATTGCTTCATGTGTATCAAGTGAGAATACTATCATTTAAGCGACATTGTGATGTTGTTAAAAGCCAAGGACAAGTGTGCTATACTTGGAATTATAATTGTCTCAGTGTATAGACCACTTTTTTCCAATTTAAGTTAACTGGCTAAAATAGTAAGTGGCCTTGTGCATTGGTTACCTTGTGCATTGGTTAAATATCTTGTCAATCGCATGGCCTATGGTGAGACTACAGCGTGGTTTCGTGTTCAACATTGTTTGAAACCTAATATATAAAATAACCGTAAGTGGCCTGTGATATAGTACACGCCACAGATCAGACGCTATTAGGCTGGGCTTGAATCCCATTCAGGCCACACTGAAGACTTGAAAAATGTTACTTGTGACCTGTTTAGCCTTGATCTCAGTAATGGATGGTGCAAAGGAAAGCTTCATGTGAGGTGCTACCATTGGCTTTCCACCACAGCAGCATTCACTGCAAAAGTAGCCACATACAGTAGCACAGATCTAAAGCAGACATGGTTACCTTCTGACCACGGCACTTGTGACATATGAAGAGAGCATACTTTCTGCTTGTGATCCACTTTACTGAAACTTTTTTCTGGCTCTCAGTTAAGAATCAAATCAATAAAAAATCAGCTAATCTTCAAGAAATTATTTAGCTAATAACAGAAAGTTTTGTATGAACTTTTAAAATGTCTGAAGGAATTTCACAGCCCACCAAGGGATTGCAGCCCACTAAGTGCTGCCTTAGGCTATAATGGTTATGCATGCCAGGCATATGAAAGTGGATCACCATCAATGTACTCTGTCAATTGTGATGAATACTTATTTCTATACTTCTTTTTTAGGCACTGTTCTGAACACTTAATAAACATTTTTCTGAGTTAATGTTTAGGTGAGGTTGAAACATCTTAAGCAAACAAACATACGTAAGATTATTACCGTGTGTGATTACATCTCACAGATCAGTCAGCACATTTGAGACGGTTGTTGTTGAAGAACAATCACCAATTGTTCGCAGTGGAACCATAGTTAAGTTTTCACAAGACTTCTCAAACTTTTTTTTTCTTTGGTTGATTCATAACAATAAAAAAAACATAAAAAAACAGTAAAATTATGCAGACCATGATCATCACTCCATCATCGGATGATGGAGTACTGCCATTGTGTGTGTGTTCGACCAGGCACATAGTACCCCCAAATGGGTTTGGACAGAGGTAAAGACAGATTACAAAAAGGTTTAACACTAAACAATGATACAGTAGTGTTGGGTACATGAGAAATAAACAAAATGAGTTTAGTCAGGATGGCTGAAAAGGGGATCAAAACATTACTGCACAGAGGCTTTACAGAAAGCACAAAAAACGTGCTGAAGACAATAAAGCTCACAGAAAACACAAACATTCGGAAGGCGATGGCTATTCATTGAAGAGAGGCAAGTGACGGGCAGGAACACTGGTTAATGCACTGAATGTGGCTAAAATCAAATCAAACTTGCACACAGGCCAATATCTATGCTGGCGGTGTTCCCTCTGACCACGGCCAGAGACAGGCGCTGGTGGAGCCACTGTTGCTTCCTAGGGTCGCCTGAAATGTCAACGAGTTTCTTTGCGAGACAGCTCAAGAAGAGGTCAGTGGACTTGCTGTACACAGCTGTGGTTTCGATTGCAACTGGTTGAAAGTCATAATTGTCAAGAAGGTCATTGTATTTCCGGCATTTGTCAGTCTCAGCATCAGTTGCTACACTGCCTGGTATAGCGGCACTGACTATGTAGTGACTTTCTGCAAAGGTGTCCACGACTGTCGCGTCCCGTACACAAGGCTCAACCCAATCTAACCTTTCGGAAAGAGGATTAAACATTAATAGACATTCAGTTACTACCTCGTTACTCATATTTTCTCACAACCCCGTTGGTTTCCTGTCGAAATAAGCCCATTTAACAAAACAAAAGCTTGTACGCACAACCACACCACCAGCGAACTCTCGCTACGACGATTGCTGGTGAGTACAGTATCGCACTTTGCAGTTTGCACCCAGTAGTATTCAGTAATGGGAAACAGAGGAAAAAGCAGTACAACATAGAATGCGACGCTTGGTCGCTCAACCGAATGATTTGTCCGGCGGCTAATGAGATTAGATTTTTTCTGTCAAATTCGGCATTGAAGCAAAACATATTGAGCATAACTTGCGCCAGTTGTTTGCTTTATAAAAACCATGTATGATCATATTGAAAACCATTGTACTACATTGTGAGCGTACACTTAACAGTCCTCAGGTTTTTGATGTAAAATGTTTTTTTCCCAAAAAGTGAAAATGTATTTAAAATGGGTCGTAATTAAATCTTCACGTTTGCTTTCTCATAGGTTACTTCGGAATACTTTCACAATGTTCTTAAATTACTTGCTCACGACCATGGGCGCCGGAAAAGGGGTGCAGGGGGACAACGGGCCAAGGCCACCTCTGGATTTTGAAATTTATTATTTTCTTATTAACTTTTCGGAAGAAAAATACTTTTCTCTTAGTTTAAGGTTGTGAACTGTTGGTCCCCCCAGGAAAAAATCCTTCCTACGCCCATGATCAAGCGAACCGTATTCAGAAGTTTTCACAAGGAATACACTTCTCAAATGTGAAAAATACTTGATCCAATACGCTGCTTTGTTTTACACTAGATGAGTTTCCAAGCGAAGCTGGCATCGTTATTTGACAAGAGTTCCTGGTACTTTATTTCTCAGAAAAATCTTGTATTGCTAAATAGAAAATGGATAAAAATACTCTTGTATTTTTTAATATATTACTCAAAATCAAAATAGGGCAAAACTTTTTTCAAGTAACCTGCTCACTTTTTCAGTTGTCAGGCAGTGTCTGTAATTCAAGCTGTTTTCAGAACTTGTGTCTGTTCTCCACTGCATTGAGTGCTTTGGTAATCATGCTTGTTAACGTTTGTCTGTCGACTGCGTGTTTGATTGAAGGCTGTTCAAGAATTTGTCTAGAAACTACGTAGGAAGAGAATGAAATCTCCAAAAAAGTTGAAGAAAGTTTAAATCGGGAACCATACCCCAATACCAGGTAAATCACGGCAAAATTTTTTCACCTGCCTTTGTTTGGCTATAGTTGAGTTTTTCATGAATGCTGCCTTTGCTTCAAAACTGACTTTGTTGCTCAATTATTTTCTAAGACATGCTTACGTCTTCATACCACACTCGCAATTTTGGGAGGACTAAACAAACTAGGAAAATTTTGCCTAATACAAATTTTTGCCCAACAACCACTAATTTAGCTTAAGAATACAGGTCATTTTACCAAAAATTGTCAGTTTTCTTGAAAATTCTGTTGGATTTCCATAAATAGTCAGAGCTACCAAACAAAAAATTCTCAGCCGCAGAAGATTCATTGCTTATGGGAAAATCTAATCACACGATAATTTATTCTGCGCCTAGTTTGCCCTCGTTTCAACTCGCTCTGAAGTATTTTTCACAATGAACTACGGTTTCCCAAATGTTTTGGGGTAGCCTACAGTTCCTCCAGACCTTCCGTCTGTTTCAAATGTTTTGCGGTACGGCTTCCCCCAGACCTCCCGCCTGCAATGTGCGCAAATGCGCAGTACCCAGGGGAGTAGCGAG
>JGI24021J15306_10010810_pt1 | contig 11346 bp, 4 predicted proteins | sample Ectturendosymbi1_FD_15306 | JGI IMG/M metagenome (IMG submission 15306)
GATTATTGCCCAGTATTTATAATGGTCTGTTCCAGAGATCTTCGGATTTACATAACTATAATACAAGATATGCTAGCAATCAAAACTATTTCATTCCCAGTTTCCATAGTAATCTTGGCAAAAAGATAATATCTTATAAAGGAGCGGTAGTATGGAGAGAAATCAATGCGGAATATAAAAATTTACCTTTTCACCACTTTAAAAAAACTATGTGCAATTATTGGCTATCGCAGTACTACATACTTGGTTTCATTTTCAAAAGTGCCTGTCAAATTGCGAAAACTTAATCAACAGAATATTGTTTTTTATATATTAAATTGGAGCATCTATTAAATCAANATTGGTGAACTTTTGTCCTTATTNTTTGGTGTTCTTGTTTNNTGCGTTTCCTCTGTTTTTTGTTATCTTNCGAGCTTCTGGGNGTATCGAAAAGATAACCTAAGGGTTTTTTCGGTCTCCCAACTGCAAGCTTGGGAATGCTTTCAAGTGTTTGCAAATGGCGTTTGTTTTTTATTGCTTCGCACCTGGTTTTTGCAGTAAACAATACAGCACATCCATCAGCGCTGCATTAGCTTGGAAGGGCAATCCAGTAAGCATGTCATTAACCTGTAGTTATTAGCTATTTCCTCTAAAGTGATGCTTTGCGCAGTCAACCTTAAGCGATAAGATTGTTTGTGTGCACGCTCCGTTTTACAATCGACATTTTGATTTTAAATTTGTAACACCAAAACTCAGCCAGCTGGAAGGTTGTAGTATTTCTNAGAACAAACGATAAACGTGTAAAAAGAAATTAAAACGTTTAGATCATTTTNTCGTGTACTGGATTTGTCATAGTTTATAATAACCACCTGTAATCGGAAAATACGTGAATGTTGCCTNGCTGCAGATGAATTAAAATTAAATGTTATCTTACATTCAANGTTGCTCCGCGCATTTTATATGGTGTATTTTTCTAGATTTGCCCATTTTTGAGAGTTCTCCTTGCCTGTGTCGGCTCAAAAGGTATGGGAAAAACAAAACATACTTTTATGGCTCTATGGGCAAATGTATAACATGTGGACAATCTACTGTACATGTACGAATTTGGCCGCAGCACCAAAAAAACTTTTAAAAAATGATCAAAGAAGTTGTTGCGAAATTGGGAAAATCGAAGCAACCAATTGCCCTCCCTCCAAAATTTTAGGCAAAGTTCTAGGTTCGCCAAAACACACTACATAATTTTCGAGAAAGTCAGGAACAGGAAGCACTAAAAATGTTGGGTTCAAGCCAAGCGATTTTAATTTATTTCTGAGTTAAAGCGCTAGTCTTCTGGCAAAAATTCAAGAGACAACCTAATCTCAAGAAACATTTTTTAAACTTTTCTCTTGTTTTTTTCAATCTTTGAGTTCATTGCCATATATTACACGACCGATTGATGCAAGGCACTAGAACACCGAATGAATCCATAGGTTACCAACCTGAGTGTTTCATAACATTTATTAAAATCTTCTTCTGCAACTTTGGATTGGATAGCAATGTCTAATTTAACTACGGAAGGTGAATGTTCCATGGCAGATTCCTAATGCTTTAGTCAAATGAATAGTGGACATGCTTGTGAGATATGCTCTCATGTATTGTCATCACTTTGAGTTTATCTCTCAATTCATCAATAATTATTTACAGGATCTTTACAAGTAGTGCCATGGAATGCATCGGTCATTTTATGCTTAGCGATCGTAGCTTAAATGCAAGGTGGGACAATACACAAGAATGGAGCATTCTGCACTGACGAAAAGGCCCAAGATTTCATAAGGGCCAAAGCGTTTCGTTGAAAGTTGGTAAGTGCACTAAAAACTCTTTACATCTGTGATTAATTATTGCAAGTTCTTGATGAACCCATGCCAGAGTGTAGTCACCCTGTTAGTCTTTGCGGCTTTGACTGGAAAGCCAAAATTTGATTGTGATTTTCAGGAGTCCTCACCGGGTACGCGACTTTTCGGTCTGGTCATTTCGGTCTGGTCGTTTCGGTCTGGCCATTTCGGTCGGGGACCGTTTCGGTCACGGGACATTTCGGTCTGGCCGTTTCGGTCTGAGGACATTTCGGTCACGACATTTGTGCACATAAACAGCTGATTGCCTTTCTGTATTGAAATGATTATATAGGCAGGCGAAATGTCACGCTAGCTGGTGATATACCAATTCCCTTTTGAGGAGCCTTGATTGTGATTAAATCTGAATTGTAATTATGAGTTTGAAATATTTGAATTTAATTGCAAAAAGTCGATAATGATTTAAAATGCTTGCTTATGACAATGTAAACCATATGTTGATGCTGATTAACTGTTGGATCTTTGATCATGTTTGTAGTTCTTTAAATAGAACCTTTTGTTGATTTAAGTACGTTTGCATTAAAAAGTGAACATGTAAGGTTTCTGCAAGATTTCATAGTCTGACCGAAATGTCTCGAGACCGAAACGACCACGACCGAAAACTCCCGTGACAAAAACGGCTCAGACCGAAACGTCCTGTTCCGTCCTCACCAGGCTAGAGCGGGCTGTCTAAAAAGCTGTTACTGCATTTCAAGGCAGGTTATTTCCCGTGTGATGTGAGTTATTACTATTCATTCAGAAGTGTTAACATTATTGTGATTATTTCTAGTTGATCTCCGGCATTGTCATGCATTTATTGGCGCAAACATTAAACAATTTCATGCAAATTAAAGTTCAGGCGCTGGGACACCGAAAAAAACCTGTTATACAGGCTGTCTCGTCGGGCGCCCCTGGACAGTTTCATAAATTTCTATTGTGGTTTAAAGTTGATGGCTGAATTATAGCGAATTTGATAAGGTTGTACTTTTTGAAGAGGTTGCAGTCTGCTGGATGATCAACACACTCGTGCGGGAGTGCTGGGTCGCAACAGGTATCTAGCAAACAGTTTTTATTGAGCTATACGAAGAAAAGCCAACAAGAAGTAAAAAAAACTCGGAAAAAGTTATTCAAGTAGCTAGTCTCCGCAAAGGCGACGAATTTGAATCAATCAGCAATTCGTTTTTAATAGGAAATCGATTTCATGTAACACTAGGTTGTATAGGTCTCATATAAAACTTGATGTCAAAAACAATGAGTCTACTAACATGAAAACTATTGAGCACAGTGGCTCCGACACAATACTCCGTTTCCCAAAGATCACCACTATAAGCACTTATTGTCCAAAAGATGTTGCAAAGACCATTGTAACATCCCGTCAAAAGAAACAAGTAATCAAAATTTCACAGTTGTTGGGACGCCACTTGCCTGTGGGATGGGTGGAGCGCCTCTTGGTTGAGCAGTTCCGCGGTGGCGGTGCAAATCTGGTGATGACTCAACAGCAGACGCTTTAAAAATAGAATACAATTGTGTGTTCGTTCATAAACTTATTTTATCACCAGTGAGCGACTGGTGATCAAAAACATGTTCTTTGGACAATATGCGTGCGGCCTGACAGCAAACACTACATGTTTCCAAGCGTAGCACAAGGCAATACCAAGCGACATGTTGGACAGAAAGCTGAGCATATGGCGAAGTTGAGGTCACAGAAGCTCTAAAAACAAACATTGTGTCACATTTCATAAAAGGATCTGTAATGGTGGTGGAAAGCGTGAAGCACCCAGGTTGCAAAAATGCAATGAGTGTTGTACTTGGCCGCAGTATCTACGCGATATGAAAACTCAGTAATATGGCGCAACTTACATAAAGTACGAAAAGTTATAACAGCTGCATGAATTTGTTTGGAAATGGAAGCTTGCGATGTTGACCTACTGTACACTTTCCTAAGGGCTAGAAATATCGTATAACGCTGGCTTAGATTGTGTAGAGTTAACAAACTTCACCAGACCATTCCTTTTTTGGACAAACGTTGCGAAAAGATAAAGAAATATATTAAGTTTTTTCTTGGGCATTTCATAGTTTAAATGCGAAGGTCTTTTTGTGATGAATTTATTACAGTGTTTTAAAAACAGCACACCCANAGAAATTAACAGGTCGTAAAATTTTAAACACAGTGCGTTGAATCAACACAGTAAACCTAAATATGTAATCCCGTGAACTTTCAGTAATTCCATTGCAGCTGACAGAGTTCAACTATGTTTGGAGATACTTTGTTCCCTACGAAAGTTCCAGCTGAACGCAGCCCTGAATGTCAGCGTCCGCCCTTTCACTCCCTTGACCTTTATCAATTAGACCAGTGATTCTCAACGTGGTCCAGGTGGAGCACCGGCGGTCCATCCAGACTCTAGTCTAGAGTCTCTATAGCGGTCCACCAAGAAGTCTACAGATCCTTGATATAAACGTTCCCGAAAACTGTAACCTTCACTCTACAATAAACTGTATAAGACAAAATGGCCCATCGGGCATTTTTTTGAAAAAGATGGTCCCTGGCCCAAAAAAGGTTGAGAGCCACAGAATTGGACCAACAACTAACGCCAATTTGAGCAGTATATTATTACTAGGGCAACCGCAAGTCCAATAAAGTCAAATTTTTGTACCTTTTAAAAAGTTTATGAAACGTCCACAAACCAAATTCCACGCTGATGCCATCTGCGACTCCAAAGTTATTAGGTCAAAAAAAGTCAAAATTTATCGTTGGGTCAAAATTTCTTACGGTATAGTTTTTTCTATGTGTCGATATTTTATCAAAGCTACTCTAACAGATATTGACATGTTTTTGCAACTTTAGTTGCAATTCGGACATAGTACTGAATTTTTTGCGACTTCTGACATAATCGTTTTGTTTTGTCCACTACTGGACAATTGAAAGTACGGTAAAGGCGTGGTAGTACTTGATGTTGAAGTACAACGTTGCGGAACCTTCTCACCGACTTCAGCAGATTTATTGACACTGGATATTTCTATTGTGCGTTTGCACTGATTTTCGCGTACGGTGTGTTACCTCTAGTTTCCTTGGGTCTTTCACCCTGTTGATTGTTATTTCATTTTAACAGAAAAAAGATTTTTAACCTATCGTTTTGATATCTAATATATGCTGTGTATTCTCCATTTCAATTGAAACGCAGGAAATTGATAGGTCAAAATAAAACCAAAATTTTAAGGTTTTTGGTCAAAAAATTGGTTGCCCTAATTATTACAAAATGAGCATCATCTGCTACTCCATGCATGACTCTACCATCCACCTTGAAGACCCTAAAACAATGAGATTATGCCATAGACAACCATATACAGAAGGTCATGTGTGCAAAAATACAGTACCTATACCGCTGTTGAAATATTATTGGTATTGTTACAACAATAGGTAGGTATCAAAATAGAGAAGGTCAGTGGGCACGGGTTGAAAGAAATTGTAAATGATCTAATTCCGTCACAACGGACGGAAGGCGGGACAAGAAGATTGATACACGGAAACATTACACCCTTGAAGTATTACAGCCGTAAGCAATTGCTTGCAGATTTCAAGACTGAACATGCGTAGAGTTACGTGAAATCGATTTCGTATTTAAAAAATGTGCTGTGTGATTCGATTGCATCACCCTTGTGGAGACTTATTACTTGAACACAGATACGTGCAGGTCCGAATCATCGCAAAGTCTTGAAAGCAGATCCCAGTCGACTGCTTCCTCGAAAGCTTCCAGCGAGCCTAGAGCTTTGAATTGTCGTTGAACCATTACAAAAATCTTTGTGCCTGATTTCACCAAATAGAGATTTGTGAAGACATGGAATTGGACATTGGCTTTGGTAAAATGCACATTTTAAATTAAACTGTTTTTGCAGTTTAGACCTTGCACCAATAACCGCCAGCTACTTACGTTATTTCCAAACTATTCTTGCTTATTTTACAACCGTCCTTATCGCATAGAAAAGGCTTAAACTGCCTAGAAATTTATCAGCTGCAAATGGCCCAAAATCATGAAAAAGTCTTCTTTGGTTTGATTAGATCTTTTCAGAGGATATTTGCAAATCACAATCCAAACGTTGTTTTCTTGTTAAAATATTTGTATTTTTTGGTTTTACATTTATTTTTTCATTACAGCTAGGTCAATTTCAAAAGCTGCTCTTATAATAAGTGATTTAATTTCAAGCAAGGATCGTAAAGTTGTGTTAAGATGAGCAAGGCATGATTTTCAGAGAAGTTATCAACTTTTTTAAAATCTCTAACACCACTTGTAAGTGTAACAGAAATGTTTGGGTTTTCTGTTGTAAATAATTTTCAAAACGAAAGATGTATCTCAACTTGGCCCAAGCATGCAAACATAAAAAAGTATTTAGTGATGAAAGGTGCAATATTGAAAAGTAAAATAACTCTTTTATCTCTGAACTATTGAACCGAGGAAGGGACGAAATCAAAATTTGCTTGTCGCCTAGCAACAATTGCAATTTTGTAAAAAAAGTTTTGCGCATAACCAATCACTTTTTGAGCACTCCCAACCAAATGTTATCAAGTTTAACACAGGCAGTGTTGACGCGGTTCCGTATTTTTATGTTTTCCTTCCGCAAGATGCATATGCGCTGAAAGTTATTTATCTGATAAGACCGGTTCCAGTGGTAAAGATGTGGAAAAATACTGAAGTCCAGATTTTTTGCATGTATCCTATTGCATGGCGGGTTGAGTGTGGCACACCAGTGGTCTATATCCATTTTTGGTTTGATGAGTTTGTTAAATAATTCATACCCTCCGGATTGTTAGCCGGATGGTCGTTCTGGTAAGAAATCCGCTTCACGTCATGCGATTTAATTACTATAATTTACGGTTCTTCGTACATCCATTTGTCGTTAATCATCTCAGACGGGAATGTTCACCGTTAATCTAAGATAATTATTCTAACATCTGTAGCACACGAGTTATCCTAATTCATTGCACGTTATCTTCATGCAGTGTGGCGCACAGCTGCACAATTTGCAATTTGAAATAAGGAATTAGGCCTCTGAAAGTGTTTTTATTCATTTTAGTTTGCTCAATACGCTGACATTTGCTCCAGTGACATTTCAAGCGTTGTTACCATTGGGGTTTTCACTTTCTTACAAAGGTAAGTTCTCGATTAGTATCAGCAGAAGTGCATCCTATCGCGATGCTGCAATGCGTATATCTTATTTTTAGCTGCAAATATTTACTTTAACACAGAAGTAGGCCATGAACAGTATAATTAAAACCATTCATCACGCAGTTACTTGTTTCTGAACAACTTTTTCAAAAACATTTTGAATTGTTTTGATCTTTCACTTCTTCCAGCAAGCTGCTGTGTAATTTATAGCACAATGTGTTTCCAAATATCAATTTGTCTGTTCATTCATTTGCAAAAGGAGATGCATGTCCATCGCAACCAACCCAGCAGGCTGAGCTAAGTTTAGTTTAAATGAATTTTACAGAAGCACTGCCACCAATGGAAGACTCGTGTGTACTGAAATGACTTGCGTAGCCAGGCCAAAAATTTGGGGGCAAATACTTTGACGTTAAGCGAAAAACAGTACTTTGTTTGGGACACTGCCTCTCAACGCAAAAACTGACAAGATATGCTAGAAATTTGGGGGGCATGGCCCCGTGGTCTCCGTGCTACGCCTATGATGGAAATCGCACGTGCAGCATATTATCCGTATATCGTAAATGTAGCACGCGTTGTATTAAGCGAGGTAAACTGTATGCAAGTTTTTTTCAAATAAGAGCTGAAGACGCATGTTCCGTAAGCGAAATATATACTCGGTAAACATCACATTGTCTGATTCGTTGCTGTGAAATTATTCCGTTCGATACATACATATTTTAGTTGTTTTTCTCTATGGCTACCACAGGAAGGCTTTGAAAGCTGCGATGCATGAATGGAGGAGAGCTATTCTGTTTTTCTCGGTGGACAAGTAACAAAATTTTGTTGCCGAAAAATGAATGAATAATCACTAACGTGTGTGGCTGATAAATGATTTTGTTCATTTCTGAGAACTTTCGAGCGTAGTTTAAGAGTGCATATCCTTAACAGATACATTATGCAAACCCAGGGTTGAAACAAAACATTAAAAACTGACCTAACTTTGCTACCTGGGAACACTATGTCCGCTCAAGAGTCTATCAGAGAAAGAAATTGTTCAAAACCATAATATACGGAAATATATTGGCAATCGTTTAAAACGTTTCATTTTAATGACATTTTCTAATCTTTTGCGAGACAACTTCATTCACTGTCAGTGCTCGAAAAACGAGTTATGCTAATAAACTGCTATACGATTGAAATACTCACAAAAATATGAGACCAAGACTATCACGCACTTCAAGAGTGGATATAATTCGTTTCCCTTTTTGCACTGTTTCACCTGCACTATTGCATGTGACAAATAAAGAAAGGAAGTCAGAAATAACTGCGGAAATCGGGAAGTTACTACGCTGCAAACGCAGCTTTTGAACCAATATGAACAAAGAAAGATCGCAATTACTTTGGCACAACTTCAGAACAAGGACAAATGAAAGGAGAGCTCAGGCAGATGGCAGAATCGCTCTGGGTCTTTGGTTTATATTAAAAATGTGTGATACACCTCGTTGGATTGGAGCATGTACCTATACTCGAAAGACGTTTAGCAAAAGAGTCTATACTCTGACAAACTGTATTGCAAACTTCGATTTTCACTAGTAAAGGGTAGTAAAGTGAGTGTTTGAACTGTTTAAGCCAAAGCAGTAAAACACCAACCTGTCCCTGATAATAGGTCAAGTAACTGTTGTTAAAATCACCTTCGTGCCTGACGAAAAACAATACGAGCCCTAATATATTACATTACATCAAGGATCTTTGACTTAATCTTACCGCTGGTAAGCCACCAATATCAATCTATACCTGAGGTGCACAACCTTTTCTCTATTGCCGGCCGCATTACATTTAGTTTTATGAGTTACGGCCGCCAGTGAGTTCAAGATATTGCTATTTATTGCATTGCTTAACTGTTCTGCTTCCACACACTGAGCCTTAGCCTGCTTCCACGCGTCTGTTTGGCTGTATTTCTACTAAATATCCTCATACACAGTAGACAAAGAGTTTGTATCAAGTCAAGGCCGCCATAACATATATTTTAAATAACACGCGCACGGCCGCACATATTTTTATCGAAACCCGCGTGCGGCCGTACAGCTGCAGGTTGTGCACCCCTGGCACACACCAGGAACACCGCAGCTGTGAAAAGACAAACGGTTGGCCAAGCAAAAAGTGAGAGAAACGCAGACCGAGATGCAGCCTAATCGTGAAACAAAATAACCTGTGGAAATATTTCGCTTCACATCACTTTATTTTGGCAGCACCAAGGGTTCTTCTCACCGCGTAGCTTCTTTAAATAGCAGCGGTGGCAGGGTACCAAGAATTTTTATCCATGCATAAAGCTTGTTTACAACGTTCAGTTTAAATACCAGAGCGCAACCCTCTGCGCTGTACTCCAATAAAGATATTTCTATTTTACGAACACCCTGGATGAGGTAAAAGTATGTTTCAATTACTGTATTTGTATCGTGTAACAGCAAATGAATTTTGAAAATCCAGCAAGTACACGCCTGGCAGGATGACTTTCATTCTGTCGCCGATACATATGAGCGCAGGCCACTCAGAGTTCTCACTACAAACCAATTCACCGAAACCCTATTTTATCCGTCCAACATTTAAATGATCTCTGTGAGTTTTAGCTTGTACCAGTTGTATACAAACGGTTGTTTGTCGCATATTGCTCTTTTAGGGGGTATTCGCAGTAAAAAGTATGGTGTGCCAAGAGAATTCCTGTGTGATGTAAACTCTGTGCATATGAGAGACGACATTTGAAACAGCTTGTCAAATGGATCGCCTTCCTGCACTGAAAAGAATCTCACGATTTATGTGTTTTGTGTGGTGAAGATTTGCAAAGATGAAATTCTAGCAGTAGCAAACATTTCAGAAAACAAAAAGTGAAAGAATCTTCGGCCAATCTAAATAATTTCGACATTTATAGAGTTGCACGAAGTTTAATTATTCGTTTTGGTCATAGATAGAGCAATCAAATATTTTGTGATTTTTGTGACTTGTTCCCAGTTTTCAAATTTTAACCAGTTTCTAAACATGAACAATTCATTCAGACGTCCGTCAGAGGAAAGAAATTGGAACCAGAAAGGGCCTGCACCGTGTGCACTTGTGGTGAAAGGTCAAAGCATTTTATTGAGGACATGGTGAACTTTGTGCTCTTCTTTACCTAAGTGAAGTTTCCAGAACTCTGGATGAGCCAAAAAAGGCTTGCTCCTTGTTGTATGTGCACATGTGGTAAAAGACCAAAGTATTTTATTGAGGACATGAACTTTGAGACCAGACTACGCTGTGGAACCTGTGTCCACCATCAAAACAGGGCAAAACGAGGTTCACGTGCCAACTGCCAACGATGGGAACGCTTGTCTCCATTGATCACTTTCAATTTTTCTGCAAAGATTACTCACACCCCTGGAATACTAACCCCGGGTGATTTTCACCCAGACAGGAGTGGTGGCCACGTGGTCCCTAGGTGAAAATCACCCGACGTTGTAGTTGATTGTGAGTTCGGGTGAAAATCTCCCGACGTTATCGTTAGTGTGAGTTTAGGTGACACCTACGTTATGGTTAGTGTGAGTTCGGTTGAAAATCACCCCGCGTTGTGGTTAGTGTGAGTTTGGGGTGAAAATCACCCAACGTTATGGTTAGAGTGAGTTTCTTGTTTCCCTGTTAATGCCTTGGCATTGTACAAATTGACAAAATTCCACTAATTTGTAGTTTTCATATTTCAGTTTGGAGGGGCTTCGTGCGCTGTTGGGGTGGGCTTAGCCCACAAAATCTCCCCTATGGCGACGGGACTGGCCGTATGTGAGACATGAAAGTCAATAGCAGTGCCGCGATAAATCTGATTGCCCAACAATTGTCGTGAAGCATTTGCCCATTTTGGGCACGGTTACCTTATGCACCAAATTTTCGTAAAAATTTGCACATTTTGGGCAAGGTTGATTAATGTGGCTGAAAATTGCAATGAAAATAGAAAAACTTCATGCCTCAACCTAATTTACTTTCATTGCAAATAGAACCACAAGCTTGAAATGAGGTTCTGTTTAAACCTTAAACTGACCACCAATGACGTCTACTGGCGGAATTTTTCGATTCTTCTTTACTTTTTCGTTCAACTGTTAAGAGCACTTCCCACGTTTTTGCTTGGAAAATTGCTTTTGTTCTTCATCACATAAAAAATTTTCCAAAATCACCACGTTGTTTTTTTCTGATCGGATGAGCTTGAGAAGACTTGTTAAGTTGTACAAAAATCAGCGCGCTCGTCTATACCTAGCAGTTAGTCCAGTATAAGCGAATAAACAAAATCTGCCCATTTTGGGCAAGGACAACAACGGTGTTTGTGTTTAGAGGTTACCTGAGCA
>JGI24021J15306_10010811_pt1 | contig 11346 bp, 3 predicted proteins | sample Ectturendosymbi1_FD_15306 | JGI IMG/M metagenome (IMG submission 15306)
AGGGGAGGAATGAAAAAAAAGTTTGTGTAGTAGGGGAGGAATGAGAAGTTCCAAAATGAGCAAAGGGAGGAATGTAATAAAAAAGGTTGGGAACCACTGATCTAATTGTTTGGTCACAGGGCCGGGTGAAGTGGGCCAAGGTGGCCTAAAAGTCCTCCAATTATGAAATCACTCACAAAAATCCGCACCCCCAACCAAAAAATTTTTTTCTCGAGTGCAGACTAGAAGAGTTGCTGAGCCTTTTGAGCCTTTGAACAGCTCTATACCACTTTCTGTGCCAGAGTTATGCTTGTGCAAAGCCACTTGTGATCCGTTATTTTTTTGCACGAAATCCTTGAAACAGGCCAGACGCGAAAGTGGGATTTGGGATTGGGATTAATCATTCATATCGTTTCTAAAGGACCGTGACCCACTTAAGTGCCAGTGACTTTGTCCATAACTTGCCGACCGATTGAACTAGAGCGGATCAAACCCTTTTGACTTTAAAAAAGCAAAACTTGCAAAGTTTTTGGTTTTGAATTTTTTGTGGATGACGTCACAATGTTTGATAGCTTTACACATTTTTGACTGTAATGATTGAGCCCTGTTGCCAACCCGACAAGCCACTTTTTTAGCTCATATTTTTTTGGAAACTAGACTGCAATCCAAGTCTTTAGTTCCTTTGATCAGCTTTCTAGCATTTCTGGTGCGAAAATTATGGCTCATAAACCATATTTTTGGTTAACATCTTCGGTGCTGATTGACGCATATATGTGTCATCTGTTCAAATGCACAGGGTGCTGAATGACACATATATGCATCATTTAATCGAATACGCTGGATGCAGATTGACGTAGATAAACGCCAACACAATAATTTTTCACGTACTTGTTTGCTTGCAACAAAATTTTTCACAAATGTTCTTCATACTTAGACACATTAATCCTGAAAATTTCATACAAATTGACCTAAAGCTTATTTAGTTATGAAGCTTCGTAGCAAACCATTTTGCTTGGTCTAGGCTAGAAGACTTCATCAAAAAAGTTAGGTGCGAACAGTTGCTTCGTAACATACAATAACATTTTTGTATTCACTTGGTTGCAATGAAAATGTACAATAATGTTCTCCATACCTACTGGCATAATTCTTGAACATTTCAGGTAATATGAGCAAGAACTTTTTTAGTTATGTAGTTTGGCATCCAGCAGCAGTTTGCTCGGCCTAGGCTACAACACTTCTTGTGAAACACTTAGGTCCTGACAGTTGTTGGATGTATGAGGATAACTTTTTTTTAGTTGTATTTGTGCACAGAAAATTTCCACATATAATATTCATACTGATTCTCATCTCTGAAAATTTGAAGTAATTCTGACGAAAAGCTTCGGAGCTAGGTACTTTTGTAACTGCAGACGCATGTAAGCTACAAAACTTTGTCCTATTCAGCAGGGTTGAGCAGTAGTTCTGTGAAGCACCATAGCTTTTTCAAAACTAAAGTTTTTGCAATCAAAATTTATAAGAATTATCTTTGCATTATTGCGCATTTTGCCTGAAAATTTGAATTCAATGCATCAAGAACTTTCTGCGTTAATAATTTTTTAATCGAGCAACCGAACTCTGTTCCCAGCGCATTGGGCTAATTGTTTGTGTGTGGCTAGCAAAGTGCTAATTTGGGTTCAGTAGTTGTTGAGTGGAGCGCAGTAACTTTTAACATGCGTGGTCTTTTGCAATCAAATTTTAAATGAATCTTGTGAAAATGCATCTTACCTGAAAATTTGAGGTTAATCGGGCAAGTACTTTATGAGTTATTCAATTTTTAGTATAGCTGTTGTACGAAAACAACCTAAAAACCATTCCGCACCAGCTGAATAATCGTGTGGAATTCACACCACACAGAAGATGTTAACACCAAAAATCCCCCAAAAGGTGTAATTGGACATTTTGGCCAAATCCCATAACTCGCCAGCCGATTGAACAGCTCTCTAACACAATCGAGTGGCGAGTTGGAGTTGCAGTGGTGTGAAAATACGGGATTTACAGGCAAATCCACTCAGGAGTGAACATGTTGATAAGTTGTGCCTTGCCTGACATTCAAATATCACAGCTTGGAGTAAGAAACAATCAAAGGTGCAAAACTTATGGTACCTAGTTGTTTTAATTCAGAATGTTACTAACTAAAAGAAGACATACTAACTAAAAGAACACATGTTACTGAAAGAAGACATGGCTCTGTGGTTGTGGAGTGAGAAATGCACTTTTGGCTTTCCATGCTTAGTGTTTGGAGGTGGTGCAGCTTGGACAAAAAGCTGTTTTAGCATATATAAACAATAGCAAAATGAAAGAAAAATCAGAAAAGCATGAAAAGTCTGAAAAGCACATTGAAAATGTGCTTACAATGTCACTTTGAGCAGGATTGTCATTCAAGCTAGGCTTAGTGTGGCCTATACAAGCTTTCCATCATTGAGCAAACAGGAAGGCAAAGAAGAACCGTGAAATTATATCAAGATAATGGACCACATTGCATTTTGTGGACAGTTTGATATTTCCCTATGTGGGCATGATGAAAGTGGTGACTCAGAAATCCAAGCTATTTTTAGAAGACTTTAGAAGTTTGTAGGTAAGTTAGACCCAGACTAGCAGAAACACTTGGAAAATAATAAAGTGTTTGAAGGCATTTCCAGGGTTATTCAAAATGAGTTACTTGGCTGTCTATTGCATACATGCATAACAAGATCATGTCAGGAAAGAGATTTTCGGTCATTTGTAACAAATGGCTTGAAAAAGCATCTGTCAATTTTTCGTTTTCAGATGTTTGTTATGACTGAAAAGGGCACTATGACTGAATTGGCTTAATTTTTTTGGTCATTCAAAAAAATGGAGTCAATGACTGTGAAGGGAATGTTATGCATGTTAGACAAGAGCAGACTGCAGTGGATGAGGAAACAACGACCTGTGTATTGTTTAGAGATTGACCGATGTGGCTTTTTTTGGGGCCGATACCAATATATCAGCCATTCATGGATTGATAGCGGATACTGATAACCAATATTTCCAAAATTTTTAAATCTTCTTTTCTGCTTCATTATAAAAATACAATGTATTCTATGCCTTACCTTTTTTTCAAAAATTTCAAATATAAGGATTTATGAGCAAAAATTTTTCAAATTGCAGCAATTTCAATATTTTCCTATGGTTTTGAATTAATCTGATTAATTATGATTTTTTTTGTTTTGGCTGCAATAGCCGACGTGTGCTCCACAGTTGATCTTGTATGCTTTTTTATGAAAACACACCTGCTAGCGTTGCTGCAAGATAACTGTCTTGACTTGGTTCATTGTGCTTTCTTGCACAAGTTGTGTGCATGTGCGAGGAATCAGCATTTTGTCAACACCTACTGAGGCTGATAAAGTCAGCTGTTCGGGCCGATACCGATACATTGGTAAAACCCAAATATCTGCCGTTATATCGGCCTAGCCTATCTCCAGTGTTGTTACTCACATTGGGTTAATATATAGCTTACATTAACTTCAAAGCAGGGCTGCACAAACTTTTCACTACTGCTGGTCACATTGTGTTTATTTTTATGAATTACAGCCACATGTGAGTTCAAGTTATTTTTATTTTTTGCACTGCTTCTGTTCTGTTTCCACACACAGAGCCTAATCTGCTTCTACATATTTATGTGGCCATCTTCTAAGTATCTGCATACTGTAAACAAAGAGCTTTTATCAATGCATAGCTGACATAACTTGTATTTTGAATTACAACATATATTTTGAATTATATGAGCACGGCCACATACATTTTTTCAATGGCCGCAGGTTGTGCATCCTTGCTTCAAAGATGCCAGTACCTTACCAGTTATTCACCCCATATAATTTTACGGCAACAGCGATTTACAGAAGTCACACAGTTGGTTCATAAAAAGAAAGATGTCATATGTCATAACAGTCCACATTGCCAAAGAAAACATGATAGGGTTTAGTCTTTATAAAATCTTTGTTAGAAGCTGCAGCAGCCTCAAGCATCACAGTCATGAGCTGTCACTGCATATAACAGAAACATGGGTGGCACTAAAAATGTAATCCTGTTTCTTCCAGATATTTGTAACAAGTTCCACCTTATCCTGATGCAAATTAGTTGACCGCTCAGCTAGAAACCCAGTATTTCACAGTCAAATCAATAGAGATGGAAAATTTACTCAAAGCGCTTGGAAATTTTACTCAAAGACATATTATTGAGGGCTGCATATTGGATGGCTTGTTTGGTCTTAGCAAACTAAATTTAGTTTAAACTAATACACTGGATGCATTCCACTCCTAACTGCAGTGGTGACAGATGTGATGAAGTGGAACTGAGGACAACCTGCATCAAAAATGTCAAATTCAAGATTATCAAAATAAGGAAAGGTTGTGAATAAGTAGGATACTTCCACTACAGAAAAAACCTAAACTGGGCCACACAAAACCTTTGACTGGGGCACATGCGTGCCGCAGGTTGGACATCGCTGCTTTAGAGTCTACAATTTAAGTACGCTACCTCTCATGAGCACTAGGATAAACACAACAAATAGTGCCGCCTGCAACTGCTCTATGACAGAACAACATTGCTTCTGCACTTGCCAACCCAGTGCTGCGAAAACCACAGCTACAAGGTTTACAGTTCCAGTTTGGCTGCTATTGATTGACAGGCCGCAACCCTTCCTGTACCTTTCCATAGTGATTTTTGATACTGATGCCGTGAATCCTCATAGCTCCAGGTTTTGTCATTTACAGTGCTTCCCATACAAAAACAAATAGATGCCTGATATTTAACCTTGTGCCATAAATTTTGTGTTGGGAAGACACATTGTCAACATGTCTTGTGCATGCAAAACTAAACATCAAAGTAGATGATGTAAAAGTGAAATATTGTGTGGAAATAGGGGTGCTGCAGTTCCCCAGTGCTTACATACGAGCCACCACTGATGTGTTTTTGTGTCTACTGTCACATAACTCTTACTGAAATGTTTCATTCTGCTAGGGCACATAGACTTGATAACTGCAAGGATTTTTGGTGCCCTGGGTTTGCTTTGTTTTAACCATTGGTTATACTTGGTGACATCATTAGCTGTGGCTGTCTTTGGTCATTTTTTTGCAATGCACTGTTTATCAATATCTCCGTCCTGCAGCCAAATACAATACTCCTAATGCCTGAAACTCTTTGTAGATCTGATATTTGTTTAAAGCATTGCTATACCTCTTATAACTGTTTCATGTTGTAGTTCTGCCATGTATGTGTGACAAGCTCTGCAGATCAGTTTCAAGCACTTCAACAGCACTAACTTTCTACAAACCAATTAGATCAGGTTAATATGGGTGTCTGTTGTTTAACAAAACTGCAGGAAGTCAAAAAGTACAAAATTAAACCCAAAAACCTAACTCTTAATTCCTGAAGCTCAGTTTCTCATTGTTTAGAATTTTCTGTTTGGCAAAAACACCTTAAATATTGCTATTATATTGTGGTAAATAACTGTGGCAACATTACAGTGAAGAGAAGGATACACTAAGTTTCGAAAACTTCAGCACTGGGTATAATCTTTCAAAATATCTTTGCATCTCATGTCTGGGCTATGTGTAGTCACAGGCTTTTGCCACTGTGATATACCGTATTTACTCGATTGTTATCTGCCCTTTAATTGTAAGCTGCATTTGAAAATAGATTACCTAAGCCTCGGAGATACTTTCGTGTACTAGCACATTTCACGTTTAATTGCCAACCCTGGCAACGATGCTTACACCACTACAACTGCCTTCTGTTCATAATTCCTCCCATGACGGATGTGCACCTGATGCTTCTTCTTCCACACTATCCCCTGTCTCATTCAAATCTTCATCCTTTGAGTGAGTTCTTCTAACCGCTACTTGGCCGCACTAGATTTCAGGGCAGGTGTTGAGCAGCCATTCAGTTGTCTCATTGTCCAGAACTGTCAGGCCGTGCAATCCATGAGGAGGTCGATGGATTGGACATTGAAGGACAACTTGGTTGACAGTTTGTTCTTCTGCGCCACACTCACAGGCCGCAGAGCAAGCCATACCCCATTTGTACAAGCAGGAGCAGAAATGCCTGACACCAGTGCGGAGGCGATTAAGCCGGACCCCGGCAGTTCTTGGGAGGGTCATTCTGGAGAATGGGTACTGGTGTCGGGGATGAAATTGTGGAGTCTTAGAGGGTTGTTTGCCCACTCCACATTCCATTGGTGATCCATCCAGTGCCCCACACGTTCATTGTTGTCAGATAACCTGAGTTGTTGTGCGGCGGGTACAAATGGGTGTCTCGATTTGAGGTTCCGTGTATCTGCACTCAATGGACAGGTGAGTGCTGAATGGAGCAGGTGTCCAGGCACCATGGCACAGCGTGCTAGAGATAGTGTGGATCCATTGCGACGAATCTCAGCAGGTTGGATACCTGTGATGATGGGAAGGTTGTCTGCTGGTGCAGGATGCAGGCATCCAGTCACAATTTGCAAGGCGTCATTGATAGAGAGGTCGATAAGGTGGGTATGAGCACTGCGGCTCCAGACAGGAGTGCAGTACTCTGCGGTTGAATGCACCAGGGCTAGGGTGGCTGTTTGCAAAGTTGTTTCTCCCGCACCCCAACTGGAGCCAGCAAGCCGCCTCAAGAGCATGACACATGATGTCAGCTTCTTGCAAAGTGAAGGTGATGCTGAAGAGAATAGAATGCGAAAAGAAAGTTTGGTAAAAAAAAACGAGCCAGAGAAAGACTGAGCGTCATCTGTACCTTTCAATAAAGTAAAGAAATAATAAATGTAAGCCATCCTTGGTTATAAGCTACAAGAAATGATGAAAAAAAGCTTTATAAGCCACGGCTTACAATCGAATATATACAGTACTCTCCTAGATTGGTTCATTTCCTACACGTTACAAAGCTGTACTTAAAATATCTTTTGCTGGCCTGCAACAGTTGGTGCGACCTTTGCATTATCAATTTATCATAAAAAAGTGATTATTGTGGATGTGATGGCCTGTTGATACTTCCAAACATCTTGTTGTTAGTTTGTGGTGGGTTCTACGTGAACTATATGATTTCTCCACTTATATATATGGTCTTGATATGTCCTATTAATGTTTTTTTTTCAGGAACACTGCAATGTTAAGCTCTGCACCAATCAGCAGTTGTATGTAATTTTTAGGGTATTGTATGCATTACTGTGAAGTTACAGAATCTTGTTATTGTTTTCCTGCTAGAGATAAGGTTTGGTGACAATATAATTAAGATGATTTGTAATAATCTGACTTTTCAATTGCATTGCCAAATCAAAAAGTTCAATTTCAATTCCAAAAGTGAAGAACAGTTTCCTTATTTTTCATGTGCTGCATTTAATTAAACTTGAGCATGCAATTTAAAAGAGCTCTGCATCCAATGCAAGTGTTTGATTCATGATGACGTCTAGAAAATGCTCACGCTCACGTGGAACAAGTTTTCACTGCTCTGGTCTACAACAATACATTTGGCTACGCTGAGTTGATCTGAATCATCTGCTATTGTTTTGCAAAAAAATAGTGTCTTCAAAACCCAACTTTGTTCAAGGTTTTGTTTCTTTTTCATTGCCCAATTTTCTTTTGTTTCATGCCCAAATCACTGTGTATGTTTTCAAAAGGCAAAACACTTCAAATCGTGTTGGGCTGTTTGTCACTGTTAAGGATAAGGCAAACTTGCAGATGAGTGGTTAACCAGGGTTGGCAACCTACGTCACGCGTGCCACACATACCATGCCAAGCAATTTCCAATGGCGAGCAGAAGCTCCACGATTTACATACCAATTGTGTTATGATTCAGAAGGAGTATTGCAGACCTTGACTTGTACAAAAATACGGATGTAGTTGGTACACTGAATGATTTGGAACCTTAAATCGGCACGCATTTACCTAAAGTTTGCCAATCCCTGGGTTAAACATTTTGTACCAGTTTTTTTAAGAAATAGAAACAAAGCATTTGATCTTTTGTTCAGATAAAAAATATTGCAAATACTGATTGCACTTGTTTGGGTGCATAATGCTTGCGATTTTGTCAGTGAGCGTGAATTATTATCAAAATTAGGACAGAACAGATAAACAGGTCATCTTAGTATGTTTCTAGTTTTCATCTCGTCAAAGTTTTGAAGACTTCCTCCTACAGCTTAATCCTGTCCTGTTTTGAGTGAGAGTGTATGAAATAGAGATAAGCCGATGTATCGGGCCGATATTTGGGTTTCACCGATGTATCGGTATCGGCCAAAACGGCCGATTTTGTCGGCCTCAGTAGGTGTTGACGAAACGCTGTTATATTCCTCACGCATCCAGACAACTTGCGCAAGAAAGCACAACAAACCAAGTCAAGACAGTTATCTTGCAGCAACACTATCAGGTGCGTTTTCATAAACAAGCAGACAAGATGAACTATGAAGCACGCGTCGACCGTCGCAGCCAAAACAAAAACATCAACATTAATCAGATCAATTAAAAATCATAGCAAAATATTGAAATTGCTGCAATTTGAAAAATTTTAGCTTATAAATCCTGATTTTTGAAGTTTTTGAAAAAAAGTAAGGCATAGAATACATTGTATTTTTGATAATGAAACGGAAGACAAGATTCAAAAATTTTCGAAATATCGGCTATTGGTCCACGAATGGCCGATATATCTGTAACGGGCCCCAAGAAAGCCATATCGGTCGATCTGTAGTATGAAAAGCTTAGTTTATTGTTGTCGAAGTGCTTCAGGTATGTTTTCCTGTTTAAAACAAGAAAATTCACAGTCGTACATATATGCAAGTTACCACATCACACCACTCAAACGTTATCTTTGGCCTTTTCATTTGGTCATTAGCACCGCGAAGTGCATTACTGTGAGAAAGAGCATTGGAATTGATTGTCTACATCGAGTAAATTCACATTTTTGTGATGTTCATGAAACAAAGTTCTATTTGTTTCAAGACGTGTGGCGAGATTTTTATCTTCTTATTACAGACATTCGCTTTAACTGCGTTTGTAAGTTGATCACATGGAAGTCACTAACGCGCAAAATAGGATTGAACTGTGCTGATAGAGAAATGTTGCGCGACCCGGACAAGTAGATGTTGAGCTCTGAAACAGTTTTCGCCGTTTTTCCTGCTCAAAGCTTTAGTCAGTTCAGGAGACTGCCATTTTTTTCTGTATTGCCAGATGTTGAGAGCGCAGTGCAGCGGAAATGAGGTAAGGCTGTTGTGTCTCAGGAAACCGGTGTCCGTTTACATTGTGCAAAAACCAGTGTTCGCTCGAGTTGGCGTTAAAACAATGGTCGCGTTTGCTGGAAGAACCAATTTGCAAGCATTTCAACAAGACTTTCCTTTGAGGCCACAGCTCAACGTTTCATCTTGTGGCGTTATCAGTGCGCTGCTTCATTTTAAGGATCAGTTCTATAGTGGGACATCATGTGTGAACTCGCACCAAATAAACTACTGCGTGTTTTTTCCATTTAATTTTTTTGCGCTGATTGTGCAAATGTGAAGTTTTAATCATGATCATACAATATTACAATGCGTTGTGCAATGATCAGTTTTACGAAGTTTTGCTTTACCTTTATAATCCTGGTTTGTCTATTTCAGGCTTATGCACAGTGCATTTGTAGTACTTCGTAGGACGTGTTTGTTAATTTTATGCGGCAGCGTTGTCGCTAAGCAACATGACTCTACTAAGCGTAATATCACACTTGGCGCTGAGGTGGAACCGCAGAAAACCACATTACGGTACATGTTCCTAAGATCGCTAATATTCACATCTATAAACCGGTGTTTGTTGTTTGTCTTTGAGTTTCGTAAAGGAATAGTTGGAAACAGCTGTTGCTTTGGACAATCTAAAAATTTGAAATGAAAAAAATGAAACGAAAACTGAAACTCGTTTGACGATATTTGGCAAGTTTGTCATACCTACGTGTCACATCTAGGCTCTGCAAGATAGTGCGGATATACGTTTGTTTTTTTGTTAATTTCATACGCCGTCGTTTTAATTTCTTCTAATTTGCATCTTTTCACAGTAAATATTGGTGCACAGTAAACTGACGAAAGTCCTCATTCTGATGCAACAGCGTTTGTCCCCGTAAATGTGTTAAAGCTTACAGGAAATGTTTAAATTATGTGCGGAAGCGACGGAGGGGAATTCTGCTGAAATGCGTCACAGCCGCCATACATTACAATGGTATTTTCTACGCGCAGGGGAGGACGTCATCATGCTGTCCATAGCTGATGGCGAAGGCAGCGCGCAGCAGATAATGCTGCAGCAGCACTCCAGCGGTGGAAGCAATCGCCAATCACAAGGTATGAGCTGCGTTGAGAAATGTTGTTGTTTACCGTTGACGGTCTTGTACTACTGATCAGAGAGCTGCATAGGTTAGGGCTGGTTCAAGGTTGATGTTGTCAGTGCTTTTCGTTTGCTTGATGAGTTCTGACGAATAGCTTTCGTGTGGCTCCCGCACGAAAGGTCAACGGGCCGCCGGTTTTTAGCCGTAAGTGACACTGTGGTTAGCGTCATGACCAGTGTTGCATGGTGCGTGCGACTGACAGTCGGTTCCGACCGACGTGGCCCGTCCGCGTCACTCATTTGAAACTTGTTTCGCCGCAGTGCTTTTTCTTCCCTGGTTTCTCGGCCAACCTCCGCACCAGGGGCCGGTGCATAATGACAGTGTTCAGCGGCAACCTGTAATTACTTCGTTGTTTTACCAACTTCGTGTATCGCTGGTTGAAAAAGTTTTCATCAGTTTGGCGGCGCGTTATCTGAATTCCAAAGTATATTACGCGGTTACAAATGCGCTGTTAATGCATTTTCAAGCGACACAAACGTGAAAAATGCAAAGCAACGTAGTTCAGGATAAAAACGTGCGAACATTTATTCGAAAATTTCGCCTAGTGTTCGAAACAGTTCAAGCATAGCCGTAGTTTCGCACAAAAATCTACTCGTTTGAAATGTTGCAAAGGTTATTCCAGTGCAGCACACTGGACCAGGTGTGTTACGCATTTACGGGTTACAAAGTACGCCGTGCCACGCGTTCATCAGCAGCAAACTACGCATGCTTTCTTTTTTAAAGTTAAAAAGTCGTTTAATACCGCCATCCATAATCTTCGCAAGTTGACTGTATTTGCTACTTACGAGCACAGTGTTCGTTGATCATGGCGTCTACAGGAAGGGTACCATCCAGTCTTTTCTCCAAGAAAATTTTACACTGAGCAAATGTTTGCTTTAGCGCGCATGCAATTGCGCAATCATACATCCACACAATCAGTGAACCGTTTCAAGCTGCAAGAGGGCTATGCGATATATATATGCGATAATAGATTTGGAATGTTACAAACGCGCG
>JGI24021J15306_10010812_pt1 | contig 11345 bp, 7 predicted proteins | sample Ectturendosymbi1_FD_15306 | JGI IMG/M metagenome (IMG submission 15306)
GTTTTAGGGACCCGATTCGGTCCCCAGAATTGAAAATCGGGTCCCTAGAATCAGAGAAAATTATCATCGGGTCCCTAGAATCAGAGAAATCGGGTCCCTACAGATCCATACCGGGTACCTAAATTTTTCCTTTAAAAAAACCCTGCATAAAAACAAAATTTATCAGTGCAACATTTGTGAATGTAAACAAAATATTTGAGTGTTTGGTCCTAGCACCAGCGGTCTTCAACACCTTCTGACTATCTGTTGTGATTGTGCTCCTGAACATATATTATTTTTTAATTGCAAAAATACAGTCGTTATAGTCAGTGGCGTGTCTATGCAAAATGGCGTCCATGGCAAAGTTTAAATGTGCGCCCTTTTCAATATTTTGAATATTAAATACAGGCACATTTTTTAGGAAAGGTAAACCACGAAAAAAAAAGTTTTATAACAGAAAATCTTTGTTTGTTTTTTTTTAATACCTTTCAGCAAATATGTTATAAATTATCTATAAAGACCAATAACATACTTCTACACTCATTTCCTTTTGTCATAAAGAACATCAAAATATTCAAGCAATACGGTTATCATATTTTATATTGCCTGACCAAACTGCATGTCTTCCAACAAAATCACACAACATTTTGCAACTGCAAACAACAATTTCTTAAAAACAAAACACATTCAATTGGATTGATACAGTAACTTGCTTAATGCAATGCATGTATTACTTGTGTTCGAAAGATACAATTCCAGCGAAACATCAATATATCCAGCCTTTTCTTGTTTACATAAATTAACATGCTAATTAAAGCATGCCAATTCCGTGCCTTTATTCACCTATGATTTCGTGGTCCATATCATAGGCAAGATCAAATAACGCAAGAGCACAGAAAATGGATACCCATAACGCGTTACACAATAACTAGGTGTTTGCACACGACCACACTGGTACGAGCAAAAACATTCCAACAGCACCCCAACTATAGCGTCGTACACCCAGCATGATTGATAATACAAGGGATCTAGTTGTGCGAGAGAAATGAAGGCATTCCAACATCAAAACTTTGAGGTAAACAGCTAACAGAGGAAAAAAGCGAAAGATAATTCAGATGGGAGTGCACACTGGCGCACAGAGGTGTGAAATCTGTTCCGATCAAGGTTTCAGATGCATTGCAACGCATATATCATGAAATCGCCAGTCAAATTAATTATCCTAAATTTACAAGCATCCAATTAATTTTCCTGAATTGTAAAGCAGCGCACGGAAGGATTTTCGTTGTTATGCAAAAGCAATGCTGATGAAACGCATACACTGGTACAGCGCCTCAACAACTATATCAGCTGGTCACTGTCGTGCAGGAGCGAACAACTGAGGAAAAATGAAGATTTGTAAAAAGCATCAGACATTTCAAGAGATCCGATAAAAACGTTAGAGGAAGATGCACAACGTTGCAAGAAGCGATACAGATTATTTTTCAATAAAGCATCAAAAGTCATGGTATGTAATGCATAATCCAGTTGGCATTATTGTATGCAGCGTGTAAGACCTTCATACTGGCCTGTGTGTATCTGATTCACAGTTGACAAGCATGCATTGGCTTGGCATGCAATGGCACGAAATAAAGTGTTTTATGCTGCAGGAGAGCACTGATCGAATGTGCCTCGGAACTTGTTTGCTGCACAATATAGCGATTTCATTTGTCTCTGAATATGATCATCATCCTTCAGTGAGGCATGTATCAACACACCAAGGTATTTCACTTGGTCGAAAAAGTGTGCACGTACACCGTTCTGAAACACATTTTATGGAGCAGGTTGTTTTGTATTTGCATATATGTAAGCTGTCCCTAATCAACTGCAGCAGGATACAAGCTGGTGGCGTAGCCTAGTTTATGGGAGAGCCTAAAAATTTTTTAATTAAATGGTTTTGGTTGAGTAAATTTGCTGGCTGGAAAGGCGGGAATAATGACTTTGGCATTAGAGTGCGAACTGTTGACTCCATCATACTATTAGGTTTGTTGATGAACTGTGATATGCGAAACAGCATATTTTGTGAATTGTACATAGCTTAGTGTAGTAGTATCTGCTATCTAATCAGTAGTGCGTAGTTTCGCAGTTTAATGAAAAGCTACGTCAGAAGTATCCCTTTTTCAGAAAATTACGACATGATTTGGAATCTGAGTGCATTACGTGTGGTTGCATTTGCACAGCGCGCACAGAAAGATGAAAAGACTATTGCGACTTTGTGGATATCGAGTATGTACCAGTTTTTCCTAGTATTCACTATTCAGAAACCTAAGCCTCTAAGCAGTGAACACTAGTTGTACTGAGTTTTGTTACACCCGTTTTTCTCTAGTGGGTTCGACCATAGGTGTAACCAGGACGATATTCACGAAAGCTATGTTCGCTTGACCTCCCTAATAGACTTTCATGAATTATTTATATTGATAATGACTCGATAGTATTGTTTATAGTGATTTTATTATAAAACGAATACAATACGCTCAATTGTACTCACCAGATAATTAGATTTCCAATTTCCACTCTCGAAATGGATTCGAATACAGCAGTACGGACACACACATCATTTATATTTAAACTTTCGATATTACAATTAAAATATTGCGCTAATTCTGTTAAAGCAGATAAACAGTGTTCACAACTGTGCTGCCAGCGATATCTGAATCATGACCAGAGGCTTGACACGTTTCCTAAGTCAGACTTTTCCTGTTTCGTTTTTCTAATGCAGTTTTGCATCATGACGTTACGTAAGCAGTCTTCGCTCTGAGGTCATGAATCAAAACAAGTATAAAATGTTTTATCCTATCTTTGTAAACTATCAATGAGGACTTTTAATATTTGGAATATAATTATGAGGTTTAGTAGCTTAAAATATCTTTTTATGTTTTCATAACTCAGAATGTCAGAGTTTTGTTACTTTATTCATTTTATAGTTCAGAGAGTCATAGCTTCGCCGTCTGAACGTTTTTACGATCCAGAGTAACAGAGCTTTGCCATCTGAACGTTTTTACGGTTCAGAGTGACAGAGCTCCGCCGTCTGAACATTTTGTTAGACAGGCTGTCAGAGTTTCACTTTGTAGTTGGTGAAATCACAGATCTGTCCACAGTAGCTTAGAGCGTGAGTAAAGAGATCAAGCCAGGCGGTACTTTGCCTTAGCGACCTCAAGGTTCCAGAGGAGCACTACAGGACTGAGCAAGGCATCGGCCTTTTGACGATATCAGTCGTGTAGCGGGCGGCCAATTTGGACAAGCCAAATTTGCGCTGTCGGGTGTCAGCATCTCCCTCGTACAAGCCACTTTTGTTTGACTAGAGAACGAGTATCTATTACTCAGGTTCCCAGTCTGGTCTCTTGACCGTGAGAAGAATGGCAAGCTTTACTTTATGCACTGTTCCGCTTCACAGCTTAACCACAAACCTTTCCCGTCGAGCTAGGGTCCAGCTGTGGCAGAGCCAATTTTACTTCAAAGGATGACAAGCTCAAGGCAGGGCAAACCAGTGAAGGAGTTCTCAGTTCAGAGAAAAGTGAACTGCCTAAAGGCCGGAAATCGGCCCCTTTTATAGGCGGATTGTCATGCGACTAGTCACAAGACTTTTCTATTTTTAGTAACAATTTTGGGGCGTGTGGTCACGATTCAGAAAATACGTTATTTCGTATACTCTTGATTGGGTAATTTAAACAGTTTGCATCATTTGTTTTTGTTGCTTGGCAACAGTGAAAAAGGCATACTTCTGCTGGTCCGGATTGGTCCTTTTGAGTCAGTTGTTTTTCGTTGCTAAACAACAGCAGGATGTTCTTCGTCATACTGGTCACGTTTTGTTCGGAGGCGAACTGGATTCAACTTTTGCTGTTTTCTGGTTTCATGGGACATTTGACTGTTATGTGTATGTAAATGTACAGACCGTAAAGTGTCTGTTACAAGTACCAAATACTTCTTTCTCACAGCGTTTTCTCACACCAGGTGGCTAACACTTTATCCAAGCTTGCCAAGGATGCTTCAAATATATCCAGCTTCACATTCATACTTCATGTCCATCGACAAGCCAACTGTTGTTCTGAAACGATTTTTTGGAATTCTCTGAGCGAACTCTGTTTAAGACATTTGCAATCATTTGTGGCGTTTTCAATGAGCAAGTTAAGAATATTGAGAAGACAAAAGCATTAATTGTTGTGATTGTATCGTGTCGCGCCACTGTAAAGGCAACAATTCAGAGAGTATCAGATGTACGTATCAAGCCAAGTTAAATATGCACTAAAAAAATTCGGAGAAGAGAGCAAGGATCGTGACTGTGATTTATTCATGTCAGATGTATTTCTATTGTACAAATCTTGTGTTGCACATCATGATAAATGGACCACTTTATTTGCTTTATACTTCAATGTTTTGACTAAATTCTTCTGTTGCAAGCAACTGAATGGAAAATGTTGAACCATGTGAAGAGTATCTGCTTGAGAAACGTTTCTATTGATGAAGCTAAACTGTTTGACCAATATCAAAACTTGTTTGAGTTTGTGCAAAAGGAGCATCAAACAAATGCAATTTATTGTAAAATGACGAACATGAAAGATGGGCAAAATATTTTGTAACTTGCAATACCATTGAATGCTTCACCGAATTGATAAAGATTGCAAGTTTTACCTCAGCATTATGGCCTAATTACGTTAATGTGGAACGTAGTTTTTCCATGATTCAACCACAAACCTAAAAGAAAGAGACATCTTTCTAGTTGAACTAGTTTTTAGTTTATTAAAGCTGGTGTGCAATTTAAAACATCTTTCATGCAAGCAGTTTCATAATATTGTTAAAACCAATTCTACATTTTTAAGAAATTTAAGGAAACTGCAAAATATTTATGGGCTAAATAGGATAAGGTTTTGTTGCATAATTTTGACTGAAACATCGTCCACACCGGACTTCTTAATAACTCCTCTCAGGTGTATTTAAAAAAACAGTGTTGGTATAATTTGCCCCACTCAGGCAAATTTATTCCCAGCTTAACCAAAGCTTACGGAAACGTTTTAGGTTCACAGACACGTGTTTGAACAACTCAGAAACTATTCCGAACCTTAACTGATCCTAAAAAAACTTGTCGAAAAATTTTATTATTTCAAAACCAAACACATGTCCCTCCCCAAAAAACGCGGGTAGTACGTTGGTAAACGACACGAAAATACACCAAAACGTCCGAAATTCCGCCAGTTAACTTCATTGGCGTTCTGTTCAAGACCCATAGCTTGATGTATTCGAAGCTGGCGGAAGTACATGCAAAAAAAGTGGATTAGTTGAGACACGAAAAAGTTTTATTTTTGTGATATTTTTGTGAATTCTTGCACATAAGGTGCATTTTGCCCAAATTGGGCAAATTTATTTACAATATCTGCCAATCTGCTGCACAGAATCGATTGATAAAAGGAACAAGAAAGTGATTTCAAAGATGTAATAGCGTTAAAGCTTGTTCGGAGTTAACGCACCTTTTACAAAGGCACAACAGTATTTTTATTGACAGGCTAATGTGGTATTTTACTTAACGTCATTTCGTTAGTGTGGTGCACAATTATCTGAAGAATTTCTTCACTCACCAAACATTTGAAATAATCTTCCAGTGACGCGCTGAAGTTCACTAGAACAATCGGACCAGGCTTAGCTGTAACCAAATTTCGTACTGACTTTCGCACAAGATTGGCGGCCAACTGGATTGGAGAAACATAAGCATCCGTTCCTGCCTTTCATGTTTTTATGAGCAAGTCGAACAACATGGTGTTCCGTTGATAGTAGTTCTCGAAACTGATGATCCTTGAGCCGTTGTAGTCCCAACTACAGAAACACTTCCACTCGCTTCCGAATTTGCAACAGCTTCAACCACAGCACAAGCCATTGCCATCGCAGTGTTCAACGATGCCGTTATTGCAATTTCAGCTTCAGACGTGCTTGAATGTGCTGTTAAACTGTTGCTGTGGACATAATTACGCAGTACTTGCAACGGACGTCTACTCTTTCTCGGCTTTAGAGCTTCCAAGTCCTCGTCTGACGAAAAAGCATCGCCAGGCGATGAAAAAAATTCATCATCACTGTCAGAGGCTCCCACCTCATCCGCTGATACTTCACTCAACTCGATGTCCTCGAAAGATTTGCGATAGCCTCTGCAACCGCAGGCTCACGTTCATCGTCAGCTTGCGTACCGTCACTGTGCATTAGCCTTGCAAGTGGTACGTTTTCTTCAAACATCAAAGCCAGAGGCAGGTCATCAGAAACAAGCATGTTGTTTTGGTCACAGCTACACATTTCACTTTATGGCCGACACTCGCGATTTTTCAAGAATTAAAACACTAGCACAGACCTGCAATTGACACCTTTGAAAAGGCAACGGCTCTGGCGTTTTTCAAAATTCCGCGTTGTTGAAGAACAACAACTAGAAAACATTTTCCATACAAACAGAACTTAACAAGCTTTTCAGTGAGAACTCAGCCACTCCATCCCAATGGAAATTAATGAACAGCAGGGTTTCCGGCGCTTGGCAAGCAATTACTGAACGTTCGGAACGCGATTGGTAGCACTGGAAAATGTCAAAATGTTTTTGCCGCCGAATGGCAAAATTGACTTTCACTAAATTCTTGTTGGAACACTTCAGCTGTACTTTGTCCGCTCCTGGCAAAAAAATCCTAACTTGGTTTATACAAAGCTTATGCAGATTTTGAGAATGCTGCTCGACAGACGTTTCGTAAAAAATCAGCTACTGGAAGGGTCACCTCGAAACGGTCATTTTTCCTATGATTGCATCACGCCTCAAGTTCATTTGCCATATACGGGCAAAATAGACCTGAGCAGGGTTTTAAACGCTTAAAAGTTACGAGTATTTGTCATTTGACTTGTTAAGTGTAGATAATACAGTCAAATAAGTGACAGGCGTAAGTCTTTTTTGCTTTTGAATATATGGCAACCTTATTCTCAAGCTTATTAATAAATAAACATAGACAGAAAAAGGAGTATCCACACCTTAACAAATGTAGAGCTTATCCAAGTGGTTCCAAAAAACATAAAAAAGCATAAGATATAAAAACTAGAGAAATTGCAGCTAAGTCAAGAGAGATTCAAGATTACTATTCTGCAGTGACAATGAAGTCCAGCGGAGACATTTCTGTGGATCCTGTAGTAAGAGGACAGAAAATCGAAGAACATGCTGTGACAGACTTAGTTCTACGTAACAATGAAAATAGGCCTATTTTGACCAGCGGTGCAGCCCCAGTAGCAGAAGGACGTCAAGAAGCATCATCAAAAAACACAATATAGATGAGATGGCTGCCACTGTCACGGGAGGCAAAGGTATCGGTCTCTGGCTAGCCAATATGCAAAGAAATGCGGGATTATTGGTTAAAAAATGAAATAGATACTCTCCGACATTGCGACGAAAAGTTATTTTTAAACCATGGTGTTCCACAACATCCACAACACAGAGAAAAACTCGTAACGGAGACGTACCACAAATCTTATTCGTCACTGGAACCACAACGGCGAAGTAGCTGGCAGAAGCTGGCTATATTTTTCTTCTTCACAAGTTTATGTTTATTGTTTCACTTCTAGACTGGTGTGCGCAGATACAACCAAATGCGCGCATTTCGTTGTTGAAAACGGATTCTATGACCGGAAGTACGTTCTTGAGCGCCTGAGGAGGAGGCACGAGCAATCAATGAAACACGTAGATACCACGATTATGTTTAGTCGCAGATCACAAATTACTTGGAAGAATTGATACGGAGTTAGCCTGTCAAATAAATCAATCCGAACAATATTGGAAATCGCTTCTGCAACGTTTGGTTTCTTTCATAAAATTTATTGCTGATCGAGGATTGGCGTTTAGATGAGATGATGAATACGTTAGATCGCCCAGAAACGTTTTTGAAAATATTTTTCAAAACTTCAAAGCAAATTTCCAAAAATGAAGACGCGATGCTTCGGGTGATCGGTTTTGTAACAGTTTCTCAAATCGCTAATCATTGTCAAATATCATGCGTATCAAAAAGTTTTGTTGCAGTTGAGTTAACGTATGTGACGTCACAAGATTATGTCATAAACATTAATGATCCGAGGAATCGTAATGACATCATCGATCATCCCCTACTTAAAGATTCTGTATCCGCACACGGGCCTCCCACCATGCCTGGGCCCCACGCCCCCCACCATCTAAACCCGGCGCTGCAACTATGAATGTCAGGAGATCTTCAGGACGCGTGTAATTTTAAGTTGCACTTGATACTAGCATTTTGCAATCTCGAATCTCCTCATCGAATCTCCTCAGAATCTCCTCAAATAATTGCTTGCCACCAACGTCTGATCTATATACGCAGCTCCTAAATTCTCACACATAGATTTCATTTTCTCGGAATCAGGACCGTATCAAAGATCTTGGACATCGAACAGAATTCCAAATGTGGACAGAAAAAGCTAGCTCTAACAAGACTTAATCTCTGCTTTCATGAGCTAATATTCTTTGCTCAACTGGTACGGTAACGACGCTAGAAGCTGATATTTCAAGGACTAACTCTCTCCAAGGCTCCCTTCCTTAATCTCTGGACTGGGACTTTGGGTTTAGCTTACACATCGGGCACTAGTGGCCATCGAAGAAGTTTTGTTAAGTCGAAATTGGTTGCAGCCCTTTAAGTAATTTGCAAATCAGTGAGAGTTTAACAGCAGTAATTTGCGTAACAGTCGGAGTCTCACAGTCACGGGCTTAAACTCCTCCAGCCAGATTCTGACGAAATTACTACCCCACCGGCGTGTAACCATGCAACACTGCCGGGCCAAACACACGCAACCAAACTGTTCCACGGGTCACTGCTGCATGCTTCAAGCTCTGCGGGGAAGACAACTCGCTTGCCACCCACCGAAGATTGGCAACACAATTTTAAAATCTGGACCTTTCCTCGGGCCCCAAAACGTCAGCTCCAGGGCCAATTTTGGCCCGCGGTGCACGGGTTGCACGCCCCTACCCTATTGCCTGAATCTCAGCAGCACAGACTGACTTCGCCTTTCTTGATAGCGTGAAAAGGACGAGGTCTTGTAAATGGCAAGCGAGCGTTCTTGTTTTGTCACAATGTCTGACCATCGTGTTGTGTCACAACACCCCAGTTTTGTCATAAAACTTGATCGTGCTGGAGCAACTCGCCTGCATTAGATAAGGGCGCTGTGTTGATGCATTTGCAGTTAGTGATTGCATGGTGCGCAAACTAGTCGTTCAAGTAACTGTAATTAGAAACTTTACTTTTTCCCAAGCAATTTTTGCGCCCCAGTCAAAGTGTCGCCCATGACACGTGCCATGCCTGCCATACCCTAGACACGCCACTGTTATAGTGTTTCCTCAAAAAAATAATGACGTAGATCTTAAGTTTGTTGAACAAGTCAAATACTTTTGTGTATTACTTCATGCCTCATTTAAAGGATGACAATGACATTCAGAGACAAGTGAAAACACTTTATTGTGCGGCAAATAAACTCAAAAGTGCCTTTTCTCTATGCTCTACTGCAGTTAAAACATCCTGTTTCGTGCCTGTTCATATTAATGTATTGTCAACTGTGGTGCAAATACACACCGGCTCCGAGTTGCCTACAACGTGTTCACCCACATCAAGTTACCTATTTTCATAATATTTCACGCCTTGATTAGAAACAATTTATTTGCTTCTTTTCGACGGTGTGCTTCTTGAATCCACTCTCTTCAGTTGTCTGATTCCTTTACAAATCTCGATTTTCTCTCAGTATGCAACGCTTCTGTATAAGAATGTTCGAATGCAGTAGTACTGGTGCGTTGTGTGTTTGTTCATTTTCAATATTGTCTGTGTGTATCACCTAACATCTACCTTGCGATGTCCTGCAATGTGTCCAAGCGTTTTTGTATCCTTGTGTTCTTTCAATAACACCTACAGTATGACATAAACCACGTATCTTGTATCTGAGCCAAACGAATAAATAAAAATAAAACAAAAGTGGAACATCTATGAACAAACATGAACGTAAACAAAATGCCAGAGCGGTTCATCGAAAATTAAAAGTTAAACCAGATAACCACAAAAAATAAACTCTGCAAGCAGTACAACATCTCCATATTAACACTACCCAAAACAAATTAAACAGCGTTAATATCTATTTTTGCGCTAAAATCAAAAAATGGAGTGGACTTCCGCGAAAACCGAAATCATAAAAATATACTGGTTCTAATATTGTGTCCTGAGGATAAATCTGAACGGCATTTTTAACAGTCTGCACTTCAGAATGAGGTCTTATATTTTCACTGTTGCTTTCAAGGAGAATTTGACTATTTAATGAAACTTTAGTGAATAACATTTGTGTTTAAACCTACCCAGGCTGGGATTATATCACGCAGAAAACGTTCCCAGTCGTATCTTTTGCATTTGTCCTCGGGATCATTAAATTAGCAAATAGTTATTGTTATTGGTTGTCACTTCAATGGCCTGTAAATTTGTTCATACTGTGTCGTGCGTGTTGTTATCGTCTCATTACTTTGTTCCTTTCCTAGTGCTGTTCTCTTCTTCATCTTGCAAAAAAAACCCTCGATAATCAAACATCCAACACTATTGTCACAGCTTTTTTTCTGGGAGGTAGGTTTACTCATTCATTTTTGTGACTCAAACCACCAGGTACCAGAAATGCAATAAAAAGAGAAAAGCCACTAAGAGCAGACAAAATTAATTGAATATCAATCAAAAATAATAGTTGATGACTGAGGAATTCAACAAATTGCTGTGAATTATACCTTCGAGCAGGGCCGTCGCCAGCGGGGGGCCAGTGATGCCCGGCCCCCTATTTGAAATCTGTTTCCCCCATTTCACGTTTGGCCTCTCAGTTGCTGCATACATCCAATACTGTATTTCAAAAATTTCCCACCCCTTTCTGGTTTTTGGCCCCCTGCTGCTAAATCCTGGCGACGGGCCTGCCTTTGAGACGCAAAGGGTTGGCCAAAGACCTTATGGGTCAACCACTTAGCCATCGCTGTTGTTGGCATAAATCATACTAAATTGAGAAGGTTTCTGTAGAAGAGAAAATCGATGTGACGAAATGCACAAATTTGAACGTAACACAGAAGTTAACTACAAAGAATAAAATCAAACTATAACAACAGCACAGATAGTGGAAAGCATGCGTATGCACCTTTGTACAGGTGAGCGTGTGGTGCGGGCACGAAGAACAGTGAAGGGTATTACAGAAAAAAGAGGCAACAACAACAATAACAACAACAATTTTATTTTTTTTTACCTCAACGCAAGTACACTTAACAATACAGACACAGTAAGGTCGGGAGGCGGCGAAAAGACACTTCGGTCATCCCG
>JGI24021J15306_10010814_pt1 | contig 11344 bp, 8 predicted proteins | sample Ectturendosymbi1_FD_15306 | JGI IMG/M metagenome (IMG submission 15306)
GTTTGTAAAAATATTATATCTGACAGATTTAGCACAAAAAGTGCTATCTCTGCGCATATATAGCTATCTCTGCACAGATTTAATTGTCTCTGCATGCAGAGATGTTATCTCTGGCAGAGATAGCTATCTCTGCATGCAGCGATAATTAAATCTGTGCAGAGATAGCTATATATGCGCAGAGATAGCACTTTTTGTTCTAAGTCTGTCAGATATAATATTTTTACAAACGGCGCCCCATACTCGACGTTTCAACGAGGTCTCGGTCTCGAAGGTTATGGTCTCGACTACATCACTGTTGATCGCAAATTAGCGTTATGGTATGTTTCTCTCGAGGTTTTACAAATTTCTCTCCGATTTTTAGCCACTTTTCAAAACTTCATTGGTTAATTTAGCATAAGGTCGTTGCTCGCACTGACCCCTTTCGCCCGTCCGTAGTGGTCAAATCATATTTGTCTACAAGTAGACTAAAAATGTATGTACCAACAGATGTTTTGAGAGCTTTGCATAAAAGAGAATAATCTTCGGAACACATCTGCTGTTTTGGTAGAGCTTGTCTGTATGTGTCAGATTTTACATCGCAGAATTTCTGAATGTAAACATGAGTGTACTTTTTTTCTTTGAAGTGCAGTGTTCGCTATTTGGTTTAATGATATTTGAGCAATGTAGCATATTATATTTATAGCAAAATATAGCAGCGTAAAGTTTTTTATTTTATTTATTCACTTGCTTTATTGTTTTTCACAGTATTCAACGTCATTCAACTTCAATCCTCATAAATGGATGATGGTCAACTTTGACTGCTCTGCCATGTGGTGCGAGTTCTGCAGAACAATTAAATTTTTAGAGCTGAAGTTCTTTGCTCTATAGCTGTGCAGGGGTTGTGCTATTTGTACTGTGTTGTTTCCACTGCTGGACTGTCTCATTTGACGTTTAGGGAAACAGATAAATGTGTGATGCAGCAAAACTAAACGAGGAGGATTTATTGAACCAGATGATGTCGAAAATGAATGCGATCTTTCCATGGAGAACTACAACATAAATATATTTCAAGTGTCAGACAGTTCGGCGGTAACTACAGACATTGTTTTTCAACATAGTGTCCATATACACTAGAGCACGTCTTCTTTGTTTCCAAAAAAGGCAACAACAAACCGCAAATAAAAAAAATCTTTCCAATCTCTCCATGGCCCTGCGTTGATGAAATAGCTTTGGAAATCTTTTCTTCAAACATCAGGAAATTTTCTTGAATTTCAGTTTTGTCACAAAAACAACCCAGCTTGTAACAATTATTATCAGCAAGAAATTCTTTCCCAAAATCATAAAAATGGAAACGTTATTGCGCAGAGATAACATATGCATGCGCAAAACTTTTTAATGCACAAACCATGGAATTGTTCATAAATGTGAATCTTTTTCAATGTTCTCTGCAGGTTTCGAAACAGTGAAGACGTTGTTCGTTCACTCAGCGTGGATCCACTTTATTTGCGACACGACTCGCAAAGCAGCGCCATTGACTACAGAGTAAGTTTTAATGTTGTATTTAAAAATTATGTCAAAAATTGACAATATCGAAGAAACTTGGCCACTGATGTAACTTTATTTTTTGTGAAGCCAACTTCAAACAAAGAAAAGTTTAACTCTTTCTGAAGGTAGATATACATATACACTATATTGTGTTAACTGGTAGCAGAGAATATTTGAAAATATGCTATTTTATTGACGATAAGGAAAACCCGCGAATGTACCGTCGTGAAGAAGATTGAATTTCATGGTTTCGTTGGTGATCTCTCAGCACAACGTCAAAAATATTGGAAATCCATGCAAATTATAATTCGGATAAATTTTGTCATATTCTCACATTGTCATTACAAATTATTTTATATTCACGCAGAAAATTTGTTATTTGACCTTTCCATAATTATAATGCCCCGTTATTTCGATTATTGGAGCTTGAAGTAATGCTGTTCCTCACATCCTTTGAAGGGGGTAATGGCGAACCGTGCTTTTTTATACGAAGAAATTATGAGACTTCTGTTATCCTTATTTGTGATGTTCATAAGAGATAAATTCGCAGTTCTCTGAACTAGAGCGGCAAGCTTGTTTCTACAAAATTTGATTCATATTTTGCCATTTTTAGCGATAAAATTGTCGATACAAAAGATTGAACTTTTTGCACTTCATTTGTTTTGTCTAAATTTTATTGCGTTGAAAGTAGCAGTCGAACAAATGTGTTAGACAAGCATAATTTTCTATAGGGCTGGGCAAAACTGCAAACCGACATTTAGGTTGATGGTTATCGAGATATGAGAACATATTCTTCTGATTTTCACCATAGTGCATACATTGTACTGTGCATACATTGCTGCTCACCCATATGACAACTCATTTCATATTCAAAGCCACAGTCTTTTCTCGAATTTTTCAGAATTGGCAGATACCGCTAGGACGACGATTTCGCTCGATCAAGCTTTGGTTTGTCATGAGAATAGTTGGTCTGGAAGGTTTGAGAGCTCATGTTAGACGAGATGTGGCAGCAGCTAAGTATCTTGAAAGCTTGGTTCGAGAAGATGACAGATTTGAAATTGTTTTTCCAGTCACACTGGGTCTTGTGTGCATTCGACTATGTCACAAGGATGCCGACTTGAAAGTAAGCCGTTGGTGGATTTTTACCAGTGTTTGGATTTCATGGCTTCACAGAAGTTTATAAATTGAAATATATCACTCGTAGATGGTTAGATTCTGACTGTTTGCACTTGCAACAACTATAATTAATTAGTTTTTTGGATTGTGGATCCAAAATGAACGCAGGAAGGACAACGAGTGCAACAGACAAGCCTTAGATTTCAATATAGTTTCGTCGTTGCCGATTTACTAAAATCGTTAAATGTTGCAAAGATCGCTTTTTTCGAAAAATTTCCAGATCAACAATGATGCAAACAAGGAGCTTTATCGAAAAATTCAAGACGATCGACGATTGCACCTGACCCCATCTGTTGTGAATGGAAAATATTTCATTCGCGTTTCTATGACATCCAACAATAATAATGTCGCATCTGTCGAGAATTGTTGGCAAATAATCAAGGATATTGCTTCGCAAGTGTAATGTTGGTGGTAGTCTGTATTGTTCCATCAGCGTTGTAATAAACAAGAGATATTATTTTGTTTTGGGATGTTTTATATATAATCAAATGTGAAGTCACTTGGATGAATTCTGCGCTGCATCGTCAACCTCATCAAACGTCACACGTTTGTGTCGTCGATGTTTTCTTTTGTACTTCTCTGACAAATAAACGTCATCAGTAACGGACGCAGAAGTGCTGATGGAGTTGGGGGATGATCCAAATGTTTTACTATTCACAGCTAAAAAAACTAAAATGTCAGTTGTTGTGACCTTTGCAAAGCCCAGTCAGCAAAAATGTCTGAATATTTGAGTATGTAAACAAGAACAGAAGGTAACTTATGTTGGAGTTTAATTCATCTTTGCCAGTAACATCATAACACGCTTTTGAACGATTCTCTAAATCTGTTTAAAGTTTTCCAACCCTTGAATGCTTCCACGGAAATATTTCCAAAACGTATCCGTTTGATCATTTGGCTGCATTAATTTACTTTACTCACCTGTTGTCCGCACTCAAAGCTTTAATGGGAAAGTTTCTTTTCATCACTACCGGTAATTCATTTTCTCGCCCGCATTTGTTCTGGCGAGGAAACAGCAATCTCAGATACTTTTTCTGGCTCCACACCAAGCATGTTCGAAGATGTAATCATTACTACTGGTGCTTCGACAACCTCTGGGCCGCTTTTTCATTGTTGGTGCAGCCAGCAGGACTTGAATCGCTAATATTTCCTGGGACATTCTTAACACATGGCCGAACCAACCTAGCTGGGGTCCCTCGATTTATAGAAGTGTCTCGACATTTAGGGTTTTAGGAATTTCACAGCTGTGCATTTTCACGCGAGGCGTCACACCGTGAACTCCTCGCAAAAATCCCACCTCTGTCGCTTGCACTTGAGATGGCATTCCTTCAGCAATTGCCCAAGATTCATGACTGTAGATGAGGATCGGAACAACGACCCATTTCGAAACTGAACGCTTTCCGATGTTTGAAAGACCCCGTTTTATGACCTCAGAGCGATAAGACTCAAGCATAAATACGTTTGCTTTACCAATCCATGTATCAATGTCATTTCCCTCCCTTTCGTCACTCGTGGATACCACCCCGAGGTACTCGAACGCATACAAGTTTCTTTTTCAAAATATAATTTGGGTAAACTTGTCACAGTCAAGACGTAAAATGTATTATTGATAGGGAAATGATCTTTTTGACCAAAAAGAGTAAAATAATCATATTCTTATTTGCTTAAATTATAATTGCCCCAACCCACAGTAATCGCATCATATTTACGAAAAATTCTCATCGATTTGTAATGAAATTTTACGTTTGTCAAAGCACTTTACTAAAAAAACCATGGCGTTTCCACAAAAGTTGACCGAGGAAGCTTGCCATTACAAACGATTGCGTGATGTTGCGCACGTAGGCGTGCGAAACGCAGAAGCTCAGGGAAAACACTTTCCTACGGTTGCTTTGTGAAATTTATCGAAATTTTCAATCATGGCAGTGATAGATAATTTTCAGAACAGTATAACGTTTATATTTTAGCAGGTTTTTTTTCAGGTGTTTTAGGGACCCGGTTCGGGTCCCTAGAATCAGCGAAAATCATCATCGGGTTCCTAGAATCAGAGAAAATCGGGTCCCTGCAGGTCCATACCGGGTACCTAACATTCTCCTTAAAAAATCTTATTTTAGGCAAAGCAAAAAATTCCGCCACTCAGACTTTTCCAATACAATTCCGACATGAAAATTTTATATTTCGAAGAATGTAAATTATGTTACCAATAAAGGTGTTGATACTTTTCAGACTTCCGGTGTCAAGCGAAATTTCTGACCTATTATTGTTTGTCAGTTATTTTGCTTCTCAGAGCAAGGGAATAAATTTTGGTGATTACTTTTTTGACGTGTGTTTTTTAAATTAAAACATTTTGGTTAGATGTCAGATACCCACAACAAGCTACAGTACGGGAATAACTATAAACACTGAAAAATATTGGACTTAGTGTTAGACCTCAATTATATTTCTTTTTCTAACCCTAACCCCACACACTTACCTAACCACTGAAGCCTAAGCGCTAATAATTAGTTTTCTCAGCGTATTTGATATGTCGAATATTACTCGGTGCATGCACACATGGCGCATCGTCAAAAATTTCCCAAGTCAGAAATTTCGCTTGACACCGATTTGTGACAAAATTCGTGGCTTTTTTGCTTTTCTTTCAATTTTACGGAAATTAGGAGCGTATATTTGTTAGTAAAAAATAAACAAACGCCTGAAATCGGTGTAAATGACGTCTTTTCTGTAAAAGCAGAATTCGCATCCTTGTAAATGCATTCCTGTGTACGTGGTGATAGAGTAACACACAGTTTATTGTATTTAGTTGCGCGGTAATATGTAACTAAGGAAGCATCAAACACTTACCTTTCAGCAACGTCCTGCAAGTACCGACCATTCAGAGTTCTCAGTTTAGTTTAATGATAAAAATGTGGTAGAAATCTGTCACAAAGATTTCCATGGGACATGTGACCGCAGCACAGACATGGGTGAACTGCATTGCTCAGTTGAGAACAGGAAGCGATATGAAGTTCGTTAAAGTAAGGCCCGCCAAAAATTATAGGTACTAACACACTTACGTGTCTTTGAACTTCAAGCTTTTTATTAATAAACTAACTTATTAATGCTTATTGCTTTGTGTCGATTTTAAATCAAGATGTCATACACTTGTGGGTGTTTGCTCATAGATGAAAGCTTTGCTTTATTCAAAGTTGCGATTCGAATCTCATCTTTTGCTAATTTAAGGCAGCTTGCCAAACAAGTTACAAATGCAAACGCATATTACATTTAAGTCGTTTTCCATATGTTCATGTAGAATTTTCACAATTAGGAATTAAGTTGATATGCGTGTCTCAACAACCAGGCTCATGGCCAAGTTTGAAGGGGCAAAGCACATTTTTAGGTGGGAATATTTTTGTTTTTATTATATGTTTAAACAAATTTTCATGGGAACAAAACAATTTTGGCTGGGTACAAAAAAACTTGGGGGAGCCCTGTCCCTGAATTTCCCTCTTGGCTACGGGCCTGTCTACAACTGGAGTTCCGATGCGCATAACTTATATTTGACAATCCCTTGTAAGTTGGCTAAATTATGATTTTACAGCACATGCTCGAAGCAACTAAATGCATCTTCTGTAACTCTTTTAGGAATGCAAAGCTGGAATGTAGCTTTGGGTTTTCTAATATGAGTTCAACTGGTACGGTTGTTTGTACAGATTTCGATAGCCTTTTATCCGCTCTCAAACAGCTGGCGTTTATCACGTCTCCACAATTTAAACCTGGGAAGGTATGTAACTGAAACCTGAATATTAGGTTTATGCCTAGCTAAAGACCATGGGCGCCCGCAGGGGAGCAAAACGGGCGTTTGTCCTCCCTGAAAATTGGGACTAAGAACCAAAATTTTCAAGAAAATCTGAAGTCAGTAGCTTAATTCCGATTAGTTGATTTAATTTTTGCAATGACAGCTTATTGCTCGCTATGGCACTTACACTGCACACGTCATGCAGTGAAGAGTTTGCAGTTTACTCAGGTCCAGTGACGTACTGCTGCTGGAGCGTGCCGGAGCTCCGCTCAGCCACTTCTACCAGTGCAGGATGGGTCGTTACTAATTGCCTACAACTATAAGTGAAAAATAGGGGATTTCTGCCTGTGCGGGGCAGCTGGCTGCTGCTCCCGGCACCTATAAAATTGAACTCCGACACCTGTAAAATTGCCACTAAACAGTGGCGATTGTAGATTTGAAAACGTTGGGGCACTGCGGGGCCAAGGATAAAGTAAAGGGCAAACAAATGTCTATCCCGAATGGTGAGTTTCCGTTGTTTTGAAGATTAATCTACTTTGATTGACCAAACTATCGTTAAAGATGACCTAGCGTTATTCTTCACTACAGCACTGGTTCCCAACCTTTTCTGAAGCATTCCTCCCTTTGTTAATTTTCGAACTTTGCATTCTTCCCCTATGGAGCTTTCATTCCTCCCATGTTCCGGTTCGTAGGCTAGTATTAACGAAAATTGGAACAATGGTCTTTATTGACGATGTGAAACAAAACTATTTGCTGTCTAATGGCACTATAGTTTGTCGACAAAAACGGGTGATAGTCCATTAAACAACTTACAAACATAAAGTGATAAAACTAATTGAAAAAGTCAATGTCAATGTGCAAAAGAAGTACAACGCTTATTGCAAATAAAACAGCCACAATAATCGAAAACATTGTTTTATTCGACGTATCGGCTCATGCATAAGCCATCATCAGGAATGAATGAAAACCGACTGTACCACTTTTTTCATTTATTCCTGATGATGGCTTACGCATAAGTCGAAACGTCGAATAAAACAATGTTTTTGATTATTGTGGCTGTTTTATTTGCTATAAGAATCTACAGCAACTCCGTGCATTGTTTACCAAAGTACAACACTTACAATGATTAGATAACTATAAAGTGGAAATTCCTCCACTAATCATAGGAAATTCCTCCCTGGGGAGGAACTCCTTCCCGGTTGGGAACCACTGCACAAGAGGCACCGAAACGCCACTAGACGCAATCACACACTTGCACTGAGATGTCGAATATTCTTTGCTAACCATGCAATTTCCACAGCACTACACATATGAAACGGAAATACCATTTCCAGTAAGCAATTGTGTCGGCCCCCATGAACGAAAACATCTACACGAAAGTGAAAACAATTCGTATGAAAGCGAAATGGTTCCAACCAAGAATTCAATCCTGACACAGAGACAAGTAGGCTTTTAACAGCCAACTACTGTAGCTTCGTCAAAATATTGTTACCACAAAGAAAAACGATTAACCATCTGCCAACAGATTGGTGACTACTAGCTAATCCGTTTTTGTGTTAGTTTACGGACACTTTTTGAACAATAACAGTGTTGTTCCACTACTATCACAAGTATAATGTATAATGACTAGTAACCAACTGCAGCGCGGATAGGGTAAGGATAATTCAATGCAATATACAGTTAGCAACAGCAAGGTTTCGGCACATTTGCCGACTGGCAGTAGTCTGCATAGTGCAGTAGTGCTGTTTGACTTGTATGTTGCAGCAAACAGGGTTGCCATGTTGGTCCTCATGGGACCAAATTTCAAAAATGTGGTCCTAAATAGCACCTGTTGACCCCAAAATTTTCGTTTGGCTCTTTGGATCTTTTTTGGCCCTTTTCCAAGTTAGATTTAGTCCCTTGCAAAATTCTATCTGGCCACCCTGGGTTCTGTCTGGGAAACTACTTTTTTGACTAATGCATTGCAGATTTTGATCAAATTCCTTAATATGTTAAAGATTTTCGATTACAAAACTTTGTTAGGAGTCTTAGTTCTAAGTTCAGTACAATAACTGTTACTTGCTACAATTATAGAGGTAGCAGTGAGAAATGTTACGTTTCAGAAGTTAATGTTATTTATTTGGTCAGGTTTGTTTCATTCCCGAGGTGCACGTGTTTGTTTACTTTATTCAGATTGTTGTTGATCCCTTTAGCAATTATCGATGATAGGAAAGTTATTTCAGTTCATTGCTACACTTGGAAATTAAGTAATTCTCTTACATTCTTTCATCATCATCATGTACGTGTTTTGCTGTTGAGTTCGAATTGTGATTGAGGAGCATTTCCATTTAGTAAATTACTACAATGTAGGCCTACACACTCATTCATTCACTCATTTTCGTGCCCACTTTTTCTTTGGGAAGAGTCACGGGAGCAGCAGCCCAAGGCGGACCCACAATGCCTCACGATCAACAGCAATCTCAGAAAAGTCTGCTGGTTCCACACCCAGGCGGGACCAAGCAAGGTTGGAGACGTAGTCACGCCACCTGGTCCTCGGACGACCTCTGGGCCGCTTTCCCGTGGGTGTAGACCATAGCCCGAAGGAGTTAGTTCGCCATTCTTTCTTGGGACATTCTGGACACATGGCCGAACTAACAGAGCTGGGATCTCTCGATTCGGAGAAGTGGTTTTACGTCCCGGACTTTACGGATTCCAGACCTGTGCTCTTTATCACAAAGTATCACACCGAGAACTCTTCGCAAATATCCCATCTCTGCTGTTTGTTCTTTTGACAGAATTCTTTCAGTCGTCCAAGGGCGTACGCAAGGCGCATAGCCAGAAATTTTGATAGTGGGGGGCAAACAACAACCAAGTCTCAACCATCAACATTTAAATATTTAGTGCCACATGCTTTTTTGAAAAATCGTCCATAAAAACGTGCATTTGTCTGGCGTATTTTTCCTGAACAATTGTGTTCAGATTTATGCCAGCAAATAAAAAATGGATTTTCGTTGAATTTACAAGTTTTAAAAGTTCGTTTTTAGTTAAGTTCCAAACTTGTAGCTCGTAAAAACTTCCTGCAAAAGCGTTTGTAACATCTCGATGCTATAATTCAACGGTGGGTAACCCAATGTGGAATATCGCTGACAGGCCGCAAAAACCAATTAAAATTTATGCTAAAATGCTAACTTTATCTTCCTAAGGAAAAAAGAAATGAAAACTGTGAGGATCGCTAGAGACTTGTCTTGACCAATTGTCTAAATGTCTGCATATCATGGAGTTTCGGGTTGTCGCGATGCTACGTTGTAACAGAGGTAATAACGTTTCTGATGCAGGCCATTTTGAATGTTCACACGGGCCGCGTGTTCCGCATACCTGCAAAAGCAGTGGTGTAACTGATGGGGAAGCAGAGGTGGGAACCGCCACCCACTGGATAACTAAATGTAAAAACCGAGCCCCGCTAGCTTATATTTCGGTTGTAACATTCCTTTGGTTTTCAATGGGATGTCGTGTTTTCGTTTTTCGGAAGTTTTTAGAGTATTTTGCGGTGATTTAGGGTATACGTATAGCGATCCACATCCAAATTCACTATTATTTCTCACATTTTTATCAGGATGTTATCTAGTGAACCCTACAGTGGCCAGTGGACCCCTTTAGAAACGTTTTCCCCCCTGGCTTAAATCTGTAGTTACGCCACTGTGCATTAGTGCAAGATATTCTGTATGCCTTTGCAGCCAATATTGCAGTTAAGCAAAAAGTTATCATGCAAGAAGGCTGCCATTGTGATTGCTCTTTTTATATTTGCACGCTTCTGACGTAAACCACCACACGTTAGTCGAAGCCGAGTGGCGACTTTGCTCTTAAACACTGACTCGGGAAACAGGCCTTCTACAAACCTAGCCAGACATGAGAGATGGATGCTATTGTCGTTCAATTCTTAAAACTCTAATGTTAGAGACCCTATAGATAGTCGCGTTTAAAAATATTTGGATTCTATGTCATTAAACGCTATGTCATAAATGCTACTGCGGTAGCATTTTTGTACGCTACTTGCACAAGCTTGTTTTCCAAAAAACGATTACTAGGCCGTAGGTACATTGAGGCAAATGAGGCACTTGCCTCGGTGAACTCTTTATACTGTTGCCATAAAACATTTTTGCAACGCTAAATCAAATCATAATTTATTGTGTCGCTGTTTTAAAAAGATCGGTAAAGACAATATTGTAAATTGGGAAAAGTTACTTCCGCGACAGTTCACTTTATCCGAAATAATTGTCTTGATCAGCGCAAGCGCTGACCGGATTAGCTACATTGCCACTTTCTGTAGCATGATAGAACTGTTGCACGAGCTCAAAAACAGCAGATTTTAACATAGAAGGATTCAGGCATATTGGCTCAGCAGGGAAAAAGGAAAACAAAAAATTTGCTGAACTTCTATACATAACAAAAATTGAAAGTTTTCTTGCGGATTTATACACATTCTCAATTCTTGTGTAGTTTAGCAAGATTCGATCTTGCAAACCGGGGTGTACAACAGCCAGTCCAGCCGCACCCTTCCTATGCACGACTGCTCATATTCGACAAGACATTAGCGCAACCTCATTTTGCCGTTGTAAATTGCTCTGAGGCAGTGATGAGTGTCTTACTCCCCTGTTTTAACACGCAGCCTGATATTTTTGCAGTTATGAACTGCTGTGTCGTAGCGTTGAGTTTATTTTACTCCGATATCCTAACTTAGAGCGCTGATAGTTTAAAAAATTAGGGTTGTGCGCAGTGTTTTTTTTAAGGTGTTTTTAGGGACCAAAACGGTCTCTCAAATTCCTCCAACGGTCTCTCAAAATATAGTGACCTGAGATCACATCAATGGAGAACGGTCTCTCAAATTCCTCCAAGCGG
>JGI24021J15306_10010817_pt1 | contig 11344 bp, 8 predicted proteins | sample Ectturendosymbi1_FD_15306 | JGI IMG/M metagenome (IMG submission 15306)
CCCCCTGCAAATTTTTTTGCCCCCTTAAAGATGTGTTGGACATAGTCAAGACATAGTTTCAAAAATTTGGGTCACTCTCAAAGAACTCTTCGTCCCCCCTGGTGTCCCAAGCTGGTTACAGGCCTGGTCTGTGCATGTGAAAAACATACATGAACTTTAAATTTGTGAAAAACATACATGAACTTTAAGCTTCAATTGCATCACCGTGCAATGGGATGTTCTTACGTAAATCACATGAAAAAATTCAAATTTCGCGTTCGTGCATGCGCGTGCATATTGAGTTGTGTGCTGGTGATAGTCAACACTCACACTTCAAAATGTTGACGTTTCAGCAGTTATTCAAACATCACGCATCATTACTGCTTTAAAAATGTTGTGTCGGGAACAAAACACCCGAATTTATTTTTCCAGAACCACAGAATGCTGCCGTGATGTGTTCCTACTAGGCCTATGTGGTGCAGAAATCCAAAGAAGATTTTTAGCACTTTTACTTCTTTGTGCATAGTTCTCTAGTCCTGATAATCAGAAGCGCCAATGTAAATGCACAGCTGATTGCGGCCAAATTTAGTCAGAATCGGTAGGCCGGCCACAATCGAAAAAGCCACAATTATCGCGTGCCATGTAAACAGGCTAAATATGACAACGAAATAATTTAAAAGTGTGAATGAGGTGACATGAAGTCTTTTCGTTGTTGCCTATATGTGGCTTTATTTGTGGAGGCTAATAGCCTAAGTGAAAAGATAACAGAAGTTGTTCTTGTTTCATTGTGCCTGTGCCTAAAACACAAAGAGTTATATGAAAAGGTTGAATAAGATATTCTTCAGGTTGAAACTGAAAGAATTGAATGAGATTTGGTTCAGGTGACAAGAACATATGATTCTATTTCTTGGTTTCACACTTGGTATTGTCTATTTTGCTTCTTGAACGAAGGCTGTGCTGGTTATTTTTGCCTCAAGTTGAACATGTTTGTTGGAAGTGGTCACACGTCAATACAACATGACACACAAACAGACAATGGGTTAGAGCTAGTCAGCTAGGGTTTACTTGCAGTAATGCAATGTTGACAAGAAGCCACTAACTGCTTGCTAACACTAAAACCATGGCATAACTTTTTCAAATGGGTAACGCCAAAATAGCTTCAACAGTCTATTGTGTCTTTATGTGGCAAAAGAAATATACAATGCTTTCAAGTTTTTGGAGTGTAAACACAAACAGGAGTCGGAAGGATCTTGAGCAGGAGCTGGAGTCACTGTTTTGGAACAGGAGCAGGAGTCAGAAAATGACTCCGATCGCCCCCGACTCGGACTGAAAAATTTTACATTCCACTTGTCTCTGGTACTCTGATGAGAGATGAACATTCGACTGAACTTGGATTTGATTGGCTTCGGACTACAACGAATTTTTAGGATTTCGATAGGCGGGAGTGTTACTGTAATCGTTTTGAAAACAACAAACTAATGTAAGCTTTGCCACAAGCTTCTGATCTGAGGAAGGAGTGTGCCTGCTTTCTGCGTTCAATCTTCTGTGACGATTAAAACTTGCAACCGTACCTATTTTTCATAGTTATAGGCCACAAAGATGGCGGCAAGTAAATCAGTCACAGTTTAAATACACTGTAGGTTCAGGCCTTCAGGGCTAGGACCGGATTTTTGGACTGAGTTGTTACACAGTAGTTATTGTTAAAGGATTTGGGAAAGGCAGTGGCTACAGATACGCCTGTGGATGTTGAAATTTGAAAGCTTATTCATACGCCACCTGTGACGTAACAGTAACGGACGGCAAGAGTGCAGTAGGCTTGGTAGAAACAAACTACAGTAAACTTGTTTAAATGATAAACCCTGAACCTAACCCTAACATCAAGATCAACCTTAACCGTAATCCTAACACTAACCCATAAAGGTAACACGTAAGCCTGAAAAAAGTAAAGAAAAAAAACAAAACGAAAGTTGGTAAGGTGAGAGTCGAACCAAAAAGCATTGGCATAGCAGCTGNAGCGCATAACCCCTAGGCTATGAGACCCACGCCATTTGAATGACAAACTGACTCTGAGTTTTACTTAAATTGTGTGGGGCCAGGCGTATCCATAGTCATTTCCTAAAGGAAAATAATTAATTGCAGCATTTTATTTTTTGTTGTTGAAAAGCTGCATTTTGTTAATTTTTTAGATTTCATTTGGATTTGGAATTGACATTTTGTACGTTCTTGAACTGTGGTTGGACTTAGAGTCTCAGTCTGGACTGAATTAAAAAAATTGTGGGTTGGATCTGGATAATGGTCTGATTTAATAGATTGTATTGTAAAATATGACATTGTCACATTCCGCTCATCTCTGCTCTACTTTACAACAGTAGGCCTACAGGGTTGCCAAATTTCAGAAATTTGGTCCCAAATAACACTTGCTGGCCCCAAAATTTTTGTTTGGCCCTTTTCCAGGAAAGACTGGCGCCTTGCAAGAATTGCATTTGACCACCTGGGTCCTGTCTGAGAAAGCATATTTTTTCACTTTTTCGACTATAATAATGATTGCACATTTTTACCAAATTCCTATATTTTGAAGGCTTTTCATTGCAAAATTTTGTTTGGATCCTTAAGAGTTTCTGAGTTGATGTGATTTAAGTAAGTTCATTAGAATACCTGCTCACTGCTATTACTTGCTGTAGTTGTAGAAGTAGCAGTGAGAACTGTTACATCTTACGTTACCTAACTTACTGTTATTCAGGTGGTGCACGTGTTTGTTGGTTTTGTTCAGATTCATTATTGTTGATCACTTTAGCACTTATTGAGGATGGTAATTTTATCTTAGTTTATGGCTACACATGGAAATTAGGTTGTTCTCTTACGATTTTTCATCATGTACTTCTTTTGCTGTTGTGCTACAATTGTGATTGAGGAATATACAATGCCATTTAATAAATTGCTAAGTATAGGTTTATATGACTTTGTAACTGTTGATAAATTTGGAAAAATGGTTGGCCTTTTTTGGCCCCTCATCTTAGACTTTAGCTCTTAGACTTTAGATCTGGCAACCTTGCTGCTGTATGTCTGTTCTTTGTTGCACACCTTGATCTTATGATGGCCGTTCACGCTGATGTATAATTGAACAGCATACTGTTAGATTTTTGCTGAGCGCTACAGGCTGCATTCCAGTTTACTGGAGAAATGCAAAGATCAGAGTATTGTCATATTTTACGATCCAGATCCAATCCTGAAAATTTTATAAATCTGTCTGTTTTAACTGTAAACTATTTAGAAACCACAAGTCAGCTGCTGCCTGAAAGTTGAAGAAGTTTTTAGTTGAATGTAGACTTTGCTAGATGGCTAAGTTGACACACGAAATTGTAGATAGAATGAGTGCAATATGCTAGTGTGACCATTTGTGTCCCAATTAAATTTTAAAGGCAGCCAGCAAAAACAATTATCTGCGTCAGTGTGTGCATGTTGTAAAATAACTTTTACAGTGTATATATATATATTAGCTAGAGATGTGCCAAACAAGACAGGTATATAGCAACTTTTAAAAACAGCATGGGTTAATTCATGGTTAAACCTAAGTTGTGCTTATCTCAAACATGGTTGAACCTGCAAAAATGTTGCATTTTTCTGCTTTAATCAACATGAGAATTGGGTAAATTTGAACACCTATAACTTTGACTATAGCTAAATGATATTAAAAATCTTCATAATTTGGCTTATAGGAAGAAAAACTGCAAATATATGAAGTGCAGTTTGTGTAAGATTGTGAGTTATGTGCCCTACATTGGTTGACCGAATCAATGCTAACTTGCGCATTTTCATGTGTATGCCACATGCGTTTTCATCTAATTAAAATGGGAAAAGACAGCTTACAACGAAGAGCATTTCAGATCTTTTTATTTGGATCGTTGCTATCATCTTGAATTAGAATTGCATTACAGATATTCTCATGTTTTACAGCTGGTTTTCTTGTGGAAATGGTGCATTTTTCTGGATTAATGTGTGTGGACCTTCATGGAAAACGGAAAGATGTAATACGATTAGCAATGTATTCACGATTTTTTTTATTTGCTCTTCAGGTTAGTATTTTTTATTTATTGCTTGTTCCCAGCTTAGTGTAATGTTGTGTTTATCACAGGCCATTAAGATAGTTTTGAACACACATCCAGACCATTTCCTGTTGTTCACCTGAACATTTCTATGTTTACACTGTAGTGATAAGTCCTGTCTTATCACACCAGGTCATTATCTAGGGAATGACCTTTGCACAGAGTGTCATTATCTAGGGAATGACCTTTGCGCAGAGTAACTTGTTTTTGGTGATATTCTTGCAAACTAGTACAATGGTGTGTTGAAAAAAGCATTTTTACAACTGCCTTAGCTCTGTATGGCTCATGCTTCTTCCATGAACCAAGTAATGGACTGGTTGTGTGAGCCTTTTTACATATATATTATGTGATATTTAACATGTGTAGTCCACAAGTCCAGTTAATCAAAGTAGTTTGAATGAGTTTGTGTGGTATCAGAAGACAAAGTTGTGAAATTGATAAGTGTTGTTTTTTTACCTGCAACATTGGTAGGTATGTTTGGGTCAATGTTTAAGAACAGCCAACAAATGTTCAGTGGCTGTCTGCTTTGTCAAGTTCCATTTCAGTAGTCAGTGGACCAAAATTGCTTATAAGGTGAAGTGAGATGTGGCACTTAAGCCCTTAAACAGTACAATTTACCTCTTGATATTTTTTTCTTATTTGTTGATGTCTTTTTGCCGCTGTTGTGTTGCAGAGGATTGCATCCAATGACACATTGCAATGTCATTCCGCTGCTTGATAGTTGATGTTGTTCCTGTTATTTTTCAGGTTGTAGCAAATTTGGCTCCTGATCATAAGGCTGATGCATTTTCTCCATCACCGGCTGATTGTACGGGAAAAGTGGATTGTACAATACGACTCTTTTTGGATGGTTTTCACAAGTGGGATGCAAGATATTTTGTATACATTGCTGAACATGGGTAATGAACCAGTTGGTGATCAGATTGACTATCAGCATGTTTTACCAGAAGTAGCAAGTGGGCTATTTCTAGCTTTATGCTGATTTTTTATTTTATAGAAATACCTAATAGCTTTCAGGCATTGATATATGGCTATACATGAAATAATACTTAAGATTATAGTATTAATTGTCAAGGCTTTACTTGAAATTAGAATGCACTTTCAAGCAATTATTTGGCATTTCTAGGAAACGTGTAACAAAAGTGATGCATCAAAGACCATTTACAATGTTCAGTAAAATATTACATGAACTAGTGGAAAGTTTTGAGGCTGACACTGATTTTTATTGGTGAAGGTCACATGATGTGAAAAACACAGGTAACACTACTGATTTACTCAGTCGATAGGGTCTGATTGCTCTGTACTATGCCAGTCAGCTCACAAAAAATATGTTTATCTTCTCACATTTACACCATCAGCTTGAAAAGCATGGAAGGAGATGTGAAGTCATTGCTGATGCAGACAGGATCCATCATGCTCAATGGTGATGCTACAATTTTTTATACAAAGTGTATAACTTCCCACATTCAGCTGAAATGCCAGATGTCTCTTAGAAGTTTTATATTTGTGTTGCTACTAATTTGCAGACTTGCCATGCAAGAAATGTTACATTTTAAGCAATTTGACCTAATTTGAAGTCATGATGAGCATTAACTGACATAATTTTATCTCAATCATCTATCTAATTTTTTGAAAGAAATATCTTAAAACAATATTTGCTGTTGGTATATTAATTTTAAAGTAGGTGTTTGTTGTACTAGTGGCTTAAATCTTGATTTTTTTGCCACATAAATGGGCATACATGATGGCGGTGTCAATCCTGGGGAGCAGAAAATGTGCAGCTTTTTTGTGCAAGGACTGTTAAGGCTTGGATCCATGGGCATCAAAAGGATTTTTTCCAGGGGGAAAAGTGGTAAAATTTGATTTTACCCATTCAAAACTTAGAGAACAAGCTTTTCTAAAAATGTAGTAGGAAAACGTTGAATTCCAAAATCCAAGGGGTCAAGACCACTCCTGTCCCCCACGTCCAACGCCCATGCTTGGACCTTTTATTAATCAAACCACAAATTTGCAAAAATTCAAGTTTACACGTGTCAGATTTTGCAGTTGGTGCATCAACCTCAGATTCAAGAAAATCATGTTAGACAATTGTTTTCAGTCATTCGCCAATGTGTGTCGGACTCCGACAAAGATGTGTGCTGTTACCACTCCCCTTCATCCTCTATATCAAGGGTGCACAACCTTTTCGGTATTGCAGACTGCAATTTGTTTACTTGTTGGAATTACGGCCGCCAGTGTGTTCAAGTTGTTTTTTGCATTGCTTCTGTTCTGCTTCCACACACTGAGCCTGTCCTGCTTCCACACGTCTGTTTGGCCTTCTTTCTACAAAGTATGTCCATACAGTAGACAAAAATTTTTTTATTAATGCACAGCTGTCATAACTCACGTTTTAAATTACATGTGCACGGCCGCATAAATGTTTCACGAAGGCCGCATAATACGGCCGGAGGTTGTGCACCCCCAGTCTATATGAAGTGGATAGACAGTCACAGTCGAGTTGTCGAGGGTGTCACTGTTGGAAGCTGCAAGAACAACCGTTTGCTTTTTGTGAACGATTTGGTACTGCTTGCATCTTCTGAACAGGGTCTCCAGCATGCACTTGATCGGTTTGGAGCTGCTTGCCATCAAGCGGGAATTAAAATTGGCACTACACTGAGGTATCATGTCTCTCCAGAAAACCAAGCCGGTGTATGCTGCAAGCGGCAATACACTGACAGCAAGTCGAGAAGTTCAAGTAACTTTCTGTTTTCCTAGTTGGTAATTGTCCGGTGGGCAGTTGTCCAGTTGGCAATTGTTCTAATACCCTGAAAGAGTGCTATCCCAAGTACAAGCGGCCGAGATAGAGTTTTTGCGCAGAATTCACGGCGTGATACTTCGCAACAAAGTGCCCAGGTGTGAAATCCGTAAAGCCCTGAATGTCGAGCCACTTCTCAGAATAGAGCGATCTCAGCTACGATAGTTCGGCCATGTGACCAGAATGTCCCCGAAAAGATCGGTGAGGCACGTCCTGCTGGCTACCCAGTCCTAGTGTTGCTATCCCCGCTACCCTCCCAAAGGAAAAGCGGGTATGAAAATGAATGTAAGAAACCATGTTTAATAAAGGTGCACATGATCTCTGTCTTTTACGCTATCCTGTTTCAATTTACTACCGCTGTTTTAGAAAGACGTTATGAGTAATGATCTTGCCAAGTCAATATTTTTTGACTGTTGCTAACAGGGTTGCGGAGTCGCAAGGAGTCGAAGTTTTTTGGGTGGAGTCGGAGTCAGATTCCTAACAACACTAGGAGTCGGATTTTTTGTCCGACTCCGGAAGTCCAACTGGATCATTTTTACATCACACTCCGGAAGTTGGGAATCCTTGTTGAAATGGTACAATTTCTTTTCCAACTTTTGTTGAAACAGAATTCTTGCTGTGTACCATCATTTCCATTGAGTGCTAGTTGCTATTAAATTGTTGACAGCCAAACTTCATTCACTTTATGTTAAGGGGTCGGAGTCGGAAATTTTGGAAAAAGGCGAACATTTTACCTTCGACTCCGCAACCCTATTTGCTAAGACTCTTCTGAAGCAAACGTTTGCACTGGTGGCGGCAACATTTTTAGAAATTCACCTGAAAAGAATTAAGTAAAAGTTTTTTTTTTCTACTATGTGATAATGTTTAAAAATTCGTGATCTGAAATGGTCTCAAAGCTCTGGTGTTCTGACTGTGTCGAAGCTGTCGCTGCATAAACTGGTCATCAAACTCTCAATGCTCCATGACCAGCACTACTCAGCTAGTCTTGACTAGAGTTTTTTGCCTTGAGTAATGGTTTTATCTGTTGATGTTTGGTTGTAAATTAACTTTCTCACTTCTACTTGTTTAGGAGTTGCTTTCATGCTGCAGTGTAAGCTTTGCACATTGTCAACTTGCACGATCGTTTATGATTTTCAGATATACCCATGAGAACACATATGCTTTTTTTCCTCTTTTCCCAAACACTGTGAGATGTCTGGCATCAATTTTGCATTTTTTCACGGATTTGCTCTCCTTCCACACCTGTTGTCTTACCAGCGCCGCGCTGCTGAATTTTATTTTCTTTGTCGGTATGTCAATTGCTTGATGTTAACAGCATGAAAATTTATATTCAGTAAACAGGTGTGCTTAACCAGTTTTTTTAAGGTGTTTTAGGGACCCGATTCGGGTCCCTAGAATTGAAAATCGGGTCCCTAGAATCAGCGAAAATTATCAACGGGTCCCTGAAATCAGAGGAAATGAGGTCCCTACAAGTCTACAAGGTACCTAACATTTTCCTTAAAAAAAACTGGCTTAACCATAGCAATTGGTGCAACCGTCGAAAGTAGCCAGTAGGTCGGGGGCACTGACAAATGACTTCAAAGATCGTTTTGCTTATTAAAGGTTATATACAAAGCACAATGGACCTGCTAGCAGCTAGCTCGTAGCTAGACACTAGTACATGCAACTTGGTTCACTCTGCAAGAATTTTAGCACTAGTATGTGTTTTAACGCCTCTGCATATGTGCGTGAACGTTTCTGCCCGTACACACAATGAAAATAAGGGGTCGAAGAGCAGCGCCAGTACTGTTGACACATGGCGTCTGGTGAAGATATTCATGCCATTCCCATTCATTAAGCGCTTTGAACTGAACGCGGACTCCTATTAAAATGGCTCCAAAGCGCGAGCAAAAGTTGTTTCCGTTTCAGTACCTGGCTACGCGCAAAATTATTTGAATGTTAGCGATTCAAGACGTTCTTATTTTTAGGATCAGCTACAGCTTTATTTGACTTAACGTTGGTCATCTACGGCTCCACAAAATTTGCTTTTTTGTCTTCCGCGACGTTCTGCTTCAACCCGTCGTCGATATTTTTCAGTGCTGCTTACACGGAAACGTTTTTTTCATTTTTCGGTAAGTGATGATGTGTTTGCCAGTGCGGTTTTTCTTTACATCAGTCTATCGCGAATGACCAGAACACAGGCCGGTAGCCAGGTTTTAAGGTTTGGTGGGGCATAATCCATTTTTGGGGGGCAAGATTTTTGTTTTAATACATGTTTAAAATAAATTTTCCTGAGCACAACACAATTTTTTGGGGGGAACTGCCCCCAAATACCCCCGTGGCTACAGGCTTACTAGAGCAGATGCTCCGGACGTTTCACTGAACGTCAAACCATAACAGAGCAGCAAGTGAAGGAAAAATGGGCACTTGCTTCCTCGCAAGTTGCGAAAAACTCGTTAGTTCAAGTTGCGCAAAGCTTGGCAATATCTTCAATATGTTTAATTAAGTTGGTTATAGGGTAAGATACGGCGAATTGCGTCGTAAAGGGTGCACCATCTCTATGTTATGGTTAAACAAACTTAGGAGCACCAAAAGCTTTGTAACATTAGCACTGAAAACTCATGCCGTAATACAATCTCCCGTGAATGATTCTTTTTCTGCATGTCAGATACGTGCAAGACTGGTATGTTTCTCGCATGGATGGATGGCGGCAGAATAACCTTTGCGATGGTTCAAAACCGAGCAACTTATTCCTGGCCTTGTATTTTATGGCATTAAAAGTGTCTGATGGTTTTAGATTTTTGCCGAAGCACGCAGGCACATTTAAACAGTCTTTGTATTCATAGTAACTTTGTGCATCATGTGTTTTTTGCAGATTTTTCACTTCAAACCTTTTTTTTATAGTTTTCAAAGCACTTCTAGCAATTGCGAAAGGGAAACGGTGCGAAGCATCGCTTTGGTTCTTTCCAGCTACGTTTACCCGGTCCAATGGAACAGTGAACGCGGGTTTTGTTGTTTACGGTTTTGTCAAAGACTTCATGCGATCAACTCCAAACAAGCGAACTACCTGCAATATTGTGAAGAGTGTTCTCAGCACATGCTTTTATTGCTCTTTAATTATATTTCCTTTTTTTGCAGTTAACCTCAGCGCTTATCTTTATCATTGTGCGGATAGTAGTCATGATCTCAGCTGTCAAAATAAACCAATATGGTGTTGCGATTTCCCCCCATCTATTTACGGCCATGTACAAAAAAGGTTATGGGGATTAGGGCTTTTCTCGTATTATCAACTGCGCAAGACTCCCAACTTTGTAATAGCAGCTCCAACCGCAATTCTATGCTCGTACTCTGTGTATGTTTACTTACGTGCGCGCTCACACGAAATCAACTCTATTGGTTTTATTGATGAAAAAACGCCAACTCGTAAGACGCAAATAGTGCCATATTTATATACGAAGAACGTTTTTTGCTATGCAGCCCATTGCGTATTTTTAATGATTTTTTCGCTACTTTTCATGCATGTCGAAGTAATGACTCGATTGATTTTTTCGAGTTCTCCGTTCTTGTACTGGGCTGTGGCTTCGATTCTGCACGATGATTTTCGTGCTAGCGATGGTAGAATAACTCTGTCTTTTCAAACCTGGAATGAAATTAGCCTGCAATCTAAGTTCTGTTTGACGTACTTCGCGATGTACTTCATTATCGGGACTGCAGCCCACTCAAATTTCCTGCCGTGGACGTGATCTTGGCTTTCTTTCATTTAATTTATTGAGTTATGGAAGTACAATCTCGTTTCCCGACGTCCGTGGATGTTCAAGCTGGTTTCCCGACGTCCACTTGTATTACACGCGAAAAATATGCGCCGACCAAAGCTGTAGGAAACTAAATCGGGCTGTTTTGGTTAAGAAAATATGTCCGTACAGGAAAGGTTGCCATTTCTCCAGTTTTTATGCAGAGGAGGTAGAGATAGCAGTTTGCCATCAATGTATCATTCCTAACGTGTTCGGCAACATCTATACCACAGGAAGGTAACTGTCGATAAGTACTGCTTACAGGATAATTTCGAACATGGACAGTGGACACTGTTACGTATCACAAGCACTATCAGAATGAAGTAGTGTAAGAAAAAATGTTTCACTTGCATACTGATATTAATTGTTCGCCGCTAGATTTGGTAGAACGAATATTCACATGATTTCGTTATGAAGAACTCTATATGACCAGACATTCACAGTAGAACTCGTCTAATTTGTCACTTTTTTGTCGGTCCCGGCAGAATCTCTATCTTTTGTGTACATTTCTGTTCGTCAATTTGCTCAATTCGTCACCTCTGTCTATCCCTGAGAAGCGTTTTGTTCGTCTAATTCGTCATTTGCAGTTTCGCTTCAGATATCTAAGCAGCTAGTACGTGTGGGAATTCAAACAAATTAAGGATCTTTATCTGAGAATTGTTGCACCTCGCAATTTGTTTATCGAATTTATACACGAG
>JGI24021J15306_10010821_pt1 | contig 11342 bp, 8 predicted proteins | sample Ectturendosymbi1_FD_15306 | JGI IMG/M metagenome (IMG submission 15306)
TGTGTTCTGCTAATGTTGCTAATTCGTTTATTTGCTATATTAATCTTAAGTAGATTTTGAGCAAATTACGTTCTTCTGAAACCAAGGGTGTACACTCCAACATTAAAAAAACATCAGGTGGTACGCGACCTCAAAAAGTTTGAGAACCACTGGACTAGAGGCAGCAGTGAGAACTGTTACGTTACCTAACTTACTGTTATTCAGGTGGTGAACGTGTTTGTTGGTTTTGTTAAGATTGTTGTTGATCGCATTATAGTAGTACTTAGCGAGGATGATAAAGTTGTCTCAGTTTATGGCTACACGTGGAGATTGAGTTGCTCTCTTAAGACCTTTCTTTCATCACGTACCTGTTTTGCTGTTGCACTACAATTGTGATTGAGGAACATTGCCATTTAAGAAATTGCTAAGTATGGGTTCACATGACTTTGTAACTGCGATAAAGTTGGAAAAAATGGTTGGCCCTTTTTTGGCCCCTTGTCTTAGAATTTGGCTCTTTTTTGGCTCTTTCTGGACTAGAATTGGTCCCTTGGCAAAAAGTAGATCTGGCAACCCTGATTCCTACGGAACACCTTGCCATTCCCTGAGGGAGTATGGGCTAGTGATCGCGAACTGATAAATAACAAAAATGTCGGTTTTCGGTGGCAGTCTGCGGATCGAGCGTTACTTTTCATTGTACCCGTTGATGGTTTTCGTAAAAGGAAGTCAGAATATCTTCGGTAAATGCTCGTAGGTCGTATACGTAAGGAGGCTTTGAATGTTGTGTGTCGTCCCGTTTCTTACCTTTTATCTCATGGACGTCATACCGGGGTTGTTTTGACAGTTGCAAGAAGGTCATCTCCCCACAGCACGGATAGTGGTGCTTTCATCTCGTTCCAGCCGTCGGGGATAAGGTTTCAATACCACGGGATGCGGAGAGCAGTAGACAGAACAACTGCATTTCCGATCATAAACTTTAAAGGAAGGGTAGCAACGACCTTTCGGGATTGAAAGGTTGGCGTTTGCATTTTGAACTGGCAGAAAGAGGGACTTGACCCCATTTGACCCCGAGCATCAGCTATGCACGACACTTGTTATGACGCAACAGAAATCGGCCGCTGTACTTTTTTTGTCTACCAGTATGGGGACTAGGCTCAGGCAGTACTGGGCAAATAGACGATGGGAATCTCCACTAGAGTTTTCACGGATCATATCCTCCGGAAATGGAACTAGCAATTACGTCTGGCGCACATGTACATTAGGATAAACAACACATGCAACGCAAGATTTGCCACAATTCCACTTTGATCTGCTAATGGGCATTCGCAATGATCAAACACACGATGGCTTTTCATGGACAGAGACATCGTTTATACGATACACACATATTGCACAACACGCAAAGCGCAAAGAACAATTCGAATAATTCAACACATCTGTATGCGCATTCGCACATCAAGTGGACGTTACATATAGGTTTCCAAAAAATCATCAGGGAACTACTTTCGAAGTCGTTTAATGCCAGTTTCAAAAAGAGGGACTGCATATTAACCATTGCGTACTCAAATATTTCAGGCTTGAAACAAAGTGCGCAAGCGTGGATGGACGTCAAGGCTGAGATGATGCCCATGAAGACTGGTAATGAATAACCCAGGGATGTAGTAAAGTTGTCCGCGTATGTTGACAACACGCTGGGTGCGTATTAAAAAACGGTTTTGATCATTTTTCCAACAGATTGTTTACGGTGGTATGGCCTGAAACATGAACTGGGCGATAGCACCTGAAAGCTGCACCGTTTACTGTTCACGTCCCCGAATGAAATGTAAGTCGGAGTTGTCGCAAGGGCACTTGTTCAGGTACCGACTTCTTGTCCGCTCAGTGTTGTTGCCTAAAACGTGACGGGTACGGAGCATGCAGTTGACGCGAGCGTGCCCGACTGCCCTTCAACCACTAAGAGCTATTCCCGGAGACGTGCTATCTCGTGACTTAACGGCCGTTCGTCGTTGAAATCCTTTTCACAAGCAGTTCATCGAGATCACAAATGTTCACACATTCCTGCTGTTGCTTTCAACCGGTACATCGAGCTCGATCTGTCAGGCGCGCGTGTCGACAATTCGATGTCTTCCTCCGCGTCCCCAGCCAACCAAGCGATCAGACGTTGCGTACGCATACGCAGTAGCCACTCAGATTGGGACTCGAACAAACAAAATTGAAAAATTGTTGTTGACCGGACCTAGATGGTGAAGCCCCTCCTCCCCCATGAGGGGACAGAAAAGAAAGCCACGCTGCGCACAATTGTGTATTTCACGGTCACGTTCTGAAAACAACAGAATTGAAATTGCTGAAAGTGCCACCGCTAAGAGCTATGCGGTAGTGTGTTCTTCCTTTTTAATCTTCCTACTTTGGATACTTCCATTTGTTGGGGCCCAATTTACACCCCAACACGATGCACATCTCGATTCTGGGATAAAGATAAGCTGCGACATGGCAGCAGAAGAGCGGCTACTCATAAGTTAATCAGAAGCATTTCAGAAACAACATTAAAAAGCAAAGCACCATTAGATCTGAGCGACATTGTCCCAGATTGGAAAGAAAAGAATTTACAACTGTGGAATGCATGATTTATATCGAACTACCTTTTCGAAATGCGAAAGACTGATACCTTATTTTCCATCCATCGTGAATTGAAAACGATTAACACTGTTTACAAATCGAAACGGTTATCATACGCGATGTACTGCTATTTCTGATATTAGATTTGCTGAACCGACTCTACCTTAACATAGCACAGCATCGGTTAAAACCTTTGTGTGACCTTTTGAAACTGAAAACGAACAAACGACACATTATTTTATCACTATCACCAGACGCGGCTAGGATCATCACCCGGTGAAATTTGTTTGGTGCTTTTTACCAGCCACTATGCACGATTGTCGCGTGTTTAACTTGTAATGTGTTTTGTGACTGATCTCATGATTAGCGCCTGTTTTTTCAATCAGATTCTATTTTCAAGTTGCAATTTGATCTTTAGATGGCATGAATCGGCGTGAAAATAGCCTGCAAATACCCTGGCGATTCGTCCTCATAAATGAATCCTGTGACTCACATGGTCCATTGGCCACTAGCTGATCAAATAATTAAAGGGCCCCAGGGCCCGACACCTGAGAACTTTTCAGCCACTTAAATATTTATTGATGGCAGCCTCATCAATTTTAGTGCGCAGTAATGTAAAAGTGTTAATCTACACAAAACTAATGGCTAAAACAAAGACGCTGCTGATATTAACCATACCTAACTTTCACGCAACTGTCCAACACGTGCGCTTGGGCTATTTACTGGCCCTTCCTTTCAACATTAAAGAGCAGACATCATTTCACAAGGACAACATTTCACACACAGCTGAGTACTATGAACTTATCTTTACAAGCAATCCAAGCCTTCAACTGTTAGATTTTGTTTGACTTGCCCAAGTACCTGCTTTATTCGGAAGATACAACGATAAATAGGTTCCATCACACAACGCACCAATTATGCAACACACACACTGGTTTTGCCCGTAATAAATTTAGATTGTCAAACATTTTGGTTTTTCTCCCTTGAAATCGTAACATGGCAAACGTTGGAATATAGAATATTCCGTATTTGTCTTCAATCATCATTCCAACATTAGGGTAGAGACTATAACATTCGTACATTTCATCACGTAGTTCATACCAGTCCCGTTGCCACGGGGGCTTTGGTGGGCTTAGCTCCCCAAACAAAGCTCCAAGCCTCCCCAAACTGAAGTTTGAATACTATAAATCAATGGAATTTTTGTCAAATTTTAATTTCAAGCCCCCCTGCTCAAATGTAAAGCCCCTCTATTGACGACTTTTTGGCGATGGTTCTGGTTCAGACCCCGTAATTTTGCTGCCTACATCTCACTGTACACTTTCAGAACGGTAACGTCTTCTCCCAAGGTCCTACCCGGTGACGGTTGTTTCCGTGACCACTGCTTGGTTTATTTTATTATGTTTGTGATTGTTGGCTCAAATTAATTTATAAGTTCATTTGGCCAACGAAAATTCTCCTGTTCCTTGCAGGTGTGCGGGTTCTCGGCACGCCTACTCTCCGTCGCCTGAATTTTCCCTTCGTTTTTTCATTTCTTTAATCTGCACCGAACTCAGTTTAGAACCAACTTCATTATTGCTCGTTTTATGAGTCATTTCCTCGGTACCTCATGACTAATCTGATTGGTTTCGGTTGACGTCGAGCGCTCGCGACTCTTGCAAGTGTGTTGGTTTCCTTATTTTATGCAAACGATTTCCGTGTAATTGTTTGGACTGTGTGTTTGTGGAATGCCCTGTGACTTGTTTCAAACAAGTTTGAAGCAGGTAATGCTTATTCACACCTTGGCCATGTATAAATACAGTGACGGTGTTCGCGATGCGTTTTCGACTTCACAATTTTTGCATAGCATTGTCCACATATTAATTGTAATCTTACTTGACGCATGTGACCCATTAGCTAGTTTAGCATCGCGTGTGGATGGAGAAAGTCGATACAACAACACTGTAGTTAATTCTTGGTGTGTTAATGATGAACGTTCCATTGCTCGCAATTGCGCTGATGGTTTATACTTTGGAAAAAATTTGCGTATATCTTGTTCTTTCTAGCGTTGCACCAACACTCTATCAGGTGTATTTAGATTCTTACTCCCCATTTTTTCCGAAAAACAAACAAGATATTGTACTCGAAAACACGGAATGCTCATTATTCGGGTTACAACGGTAACTTTAGATCATCAGCTGCGCTTGTTGATCGTGAACTCGCAGAATGTTTCGTCTGCCTGATTTTGTCCGCAACTGGTCGCATTCCATAATGAAGTAAAACGTGACTGTAACATAATGCCTTTCCCCTGGAACCCACAGAGGAGGTCGGTACGCTTTCTTCACCAACTACAGTAAAAAGGGTCATGCTGTCAAATTGACCTATATGACTTAAGATGTCACACTGAAATGCTGCTCAAATTTTCTGTGACTCTGATAATCTCTCCTCTTGATTTGCGTTTTAACACCCTGGCCTTTTTCAATGTCTACAATGACTCAATTGTTCTAAAGGTAAAATACTCGCGATTAAAACTACAATGAAAAGACCAGTAAAACAAGAACTAAACTGTAGTCATTAAATTTACTGAGCATAGACCGAACGTATGAAGTGTCCGTCCCGGAAGTAGTCTTTCACTTAAATTGACCCAGTAAGTAACGGGCTATTCAACGGTTCAGCGGATGCGCCCTGGTCATTTATCGCTGACCAGTGCAACAAAACTAAAAATGATCAAATGCAGAAATGTCCTGCAGCATGTTACTACTGATGGTTTTTACTCCCATGCGGATTAAGCTATGCCTCCCAATTGTGGCTTAATCTTTCCTTCGTGTAATGAAATTGTCACAAATTTGTTTTATGGCGCACTTGTAATAAAACATGAAGTTACAATGAGAGTGAAGATGAGAGGTGAGAAAATATGATCTTGAAAAAAGAAAGAAAGCAGTTACTTGTCAGAACGTTGCTGTCATCAGCTTCAGGGTAAAGATTGTTTAGTTTGATGCTGAGGTCAAATACAAAAATAGTTGGGTCAAAATATTTCATGCATCTAAAGTTAGGTTTAGAATTTTGATGGGTAGGATGGTGAAGGTTGAAGTTTACAAAAATTGGTAAATGATCAGAAATATCAAAAATAGTAATTCCAGAATTAATTATTCTTTTTTCTTCACAGATATTTGTGTATATATGATCTAATAAAGATGGTTTTGAATTTTTGCTGAATCTGGTTGGTTTATCGATAAGAGAAATACAGCCACAGCTGGCAAGACAATCAACATAGTTTTGACACATTTGTATTTTCTTGATATTTAATCAAGTCAATGTTATAATCTCCACCAATTAAATAGTTATAATTGTGGTTTTGAAGGTGGGTGACAAGCTTAACAAATTCATCCTGGAAGGGTTGAAATGCATATGTTGGGTGGCGATAATAAACGCCAATAAAGAAAGCTTTGCCAGATGAGGTTGGGATTTCAATAAACAGAATTTCGCAACCTACTTTGTTGAGATTTAGATCATTTCTTGGTTGGTAGGTTGCGTTGGAATTAATGTAAAGACCTACTCCACCTGAGTTGGTTTGTGAAGGATTATGAATGAAGTTGAAGCCAGGGATGTCAACATTTAAAACGTAGTTCGATTTGAATTTGGTTTCTGATATGGCTATGAAAGTAGGATTTGCCTCTGTCATTAGGAAGAAGTCATCTAGTTTGTGCTTATTTTTTTCCAGGCTACGTACATTACAGTGAAAATATGACAAATTTTTTTGCTTGCTTGCATGATTCATTTCACAAGCTTCACTTAATGTTGAGTATTTGGTTTGAAAATTTTGAGCTGATGTCAGAGTCTGATTGATTGACTGCAGTAAACTTCGGTTTTTCCAAAGCACAGACCGCTTTGATGAAACTGGTTTCAACAGGTTTGTTTTCGCTTGTTTTGTGCACTTTTGGAGTGAGGCGTGGACAACGAAACCCCTCCACCAGGGGTTTATATAGCGATGCATGCGAATGCTTCACTTTTTCTCGCGTCTGCCTTTGATTAGCAACTGACGTAAGCGCAGAAATTTCTCGAACTTCGATGTTGCAAAACAAATTTGGTGTTGTATTTCGAACGTGCATACTCTTACGCAAACAATCGTGAGTTCCTCGAATTTTCTCGAGGCGGTAAGTGCTATAACCTTCCAAGCACGGAGTGAAATGGGCATACCCACCCAGAGCAAATTCAAGGCACGTCTGCAGAAGTGAGTATACATCATGTGGAGAAAACTTTCAAAAGTATACAAAGTTAATGAAAGCAAGCATACACAACAGCTGTGCATGACATACTAATGGAAGAAGTTTGCGATATTTGCACATTGCCACTATGTGGTGAATGCTGAAATGTTGAACAGCGACGGGTATGAAGCTGCCCCAATACTGGTCGTCATACGTCATGTTTCTCACGTCCAACTGGAAAATTAATCTCCAGAAAAAGGGGGCGACAGATCTCAAAATACTGTAATAATATACTGCAGTAAAATACTGTAATATAAACCAAATCCAAAGCAACCGCTCTTGCGGAGAACAATCACTGCAACACCTTTGTTCTGTGTGCAACCATGAAGATGCTAGTGCGAAAAAACAATAGAGCCTGTTTTTATAACCTCTTGCATTTGGGCTCTGCATGCGAATGATTTATTTGTAAGAAGCGTTGCCAAATGAATTACACCATTTCATCTGAAAAAGTAAAACCTGTACTGTTTTGTCAAAAAAAATAATAATTAGCAACCGTCAGTTGAGAAATATCAACATGGCAATAATTGTTATGGTGGAAAAAAGTGGAAAATGTCAAACACTGAACCCATCTCAGTCAATTTAAAGCGCTGATCACAGTTTGGGTCAGAACCGTCGCAAGAATGTTTTCAATAGGGGGGTTTTGCGTTTCGGTGGGCGGGCTTTGGGTTTGTGCGGGAGACTTGACATTCTAAAAATTGACAAAAACTCAACCGATTTATAGTGTTTCATGTTTCAATTTGGGGGGGGTTGGAGGTTTGTTTGGGGGGCTAAGCCCCCAAAAGCCCCCCGTGGCGACGGCACTGCTTTGGGTTGCATTTGACAATGTGTCGTGGAACTATTTTTTACTAAAATTATTCGAGGAAGGTGCATTGCAATCCAACAGTTCATGGAGAGCAAGCATATCTTCATTGTGAATAGGAATACCTCGTCAATTTCTACTAACAACCAGAGTTTCACGACCATGTTTACTTGTGCTGATATTTCGTAATTATTTGATACGATTTTGTTTGGTAGAATAAGACATAATGATTTTTGAAAAAATGGAAAACTCGTAAATGCAATTCTTGCATATTTTAAAGTTCGTTGCTTTTTGACTGGACTCGTAAGAAGATAAAAGACGGCTCGACAGAAAGTTAGACAATTAATTTTTGTTGAATGCGATGCAGAATTTGCACATTCTGTTGCATAATCGAGTCTTTAAAAAGTTCTTGATTTTTTTCAAATGTTGCTGTTAACAAACAAACAACATTGTGACTGGTACCGGACGACAACCCAGTCTTTTTGCCTTCATCATACGAAGTCAATTTACAGCAGCAAATTTGTGGTATAACTCTGTCAGCCACAACAAATTTGCTGGTCTAAATGATTTCTGTTCAGCATGCAAAACACAGTTTTGCATAATATATGCCAACCTAATGTTATGGAAACGAACAGCTTACTGAATGATTCAGGCTTCAGGCGTGAATAGAACTTTGTTGGCTGACATTGAAAAGGAACTTTAGCCATACTAGGAAAAATGTGATTAAATGGCCCTATGTAATGCACATAACCAGGTTTTTTGAGGTGTGGCTCTTGCACTCGCTAAGAAATTTCGTGAGACCGCAACTTTTTCCTCTAAATACCGCGGTTTTCGTGAAGCGAATTTCAAGCTTATCTTGATAATGATCGTAAAGTGCGGTTCTTCGTCATTTTGAGTGACCGTTGTAAATTTAATTGAAAGACCGTTTCAGTCCTTTAACACACCTTAAAAACCACTGCATGTGCATAGCCTTAGTAAATTAAATGAAAAACTATAAATCAAACTTTGTTGNTTGAAANTGGCTTTTCCCGTGACACCAGACAAAGTTTCCTGCAAAGTATGAGCTTGTCAAAGATCCACTGAAACGAAAAGTTAGCACATTTCAAACTCAGTTTTTCTACCTCTTTCACTTCGTGCCAATAGGATAAAATTTTATTTTTTTATTTATGAAATTAACTGCTAGTCGCAGATACAAGGCCTGTATCACAATTAATTAAAAGAACACTAGGATACAAAATAGATTATAAACAACCCTTGGCAGGGTAGAAGATGGTTGGTACACGTTTTCGATGTTGGAGAGAAACGAACACTGAAACAAGGCACCAATAACTATTGCATTCAGTTATCGTCACACAGCAGCGTTACATAACGGGAGAAACATGGAGATTCACAACAAGCTTAAAGACGGTTGAAGTGAGCGGGAAAAAGAGCTACTGAAGGTACGCTTTGCTTAAGAAAGGCACACAGATTATTTATCATCAAGGAATAAAATGTCCTGACGAAAGGAGCAACTTGATGTGGCGAACACTAACGTTCCTGGGAATGTCATTCATGATTCGATAGGCATTGTTGTAGGCAACGCAGAAGCGTTTCATACTCCAAAGCTGCGTTTGGTACATCGATTTGTTGCGGGTGCACCAGAACCGTCGCAATTGTTTTCAATAGGGGGATTAATGTTTGTATAAGGGGGATTTACATTCTGAAATTTGATAAAACTCCACCGATTTACTGTTTCATAATTGAATTTGGGGGGGGCTTGAAACATTTTTTGGCGGGTCTAAGCCCCCCGTGGAGACGGTACTGGGATGCACCAAGCTGAGAACTGTAGTCAAGCCGTGACTTGCCATGTTTCTTCTTGCTTCTCTGTTTGTTATCGTGTCGTCTAGTTCTAAAACAGTGGTTGTTAACAGGAGAGCACGCCTCCATAGGGGGGCGTCAGTAAATTTCCAGGGGGCGCGAGCCCTTACGCGCACTACAACATGGACAGTTTGATAAATAAATTTATCAAAAGCGTATTTACTCGATTTAAGCCGCCCTAGATTGTAAGCCGCCCTTGATTAAGCTGCACGAAATAGTGTTAAAAATTAATTTAAGCCGCCCTTGATTGTAAGCCACACTTGAATATAGACTATCTAAGCCTCATATACTTTCGTGTATAGCACATTGCGCTTTTAATTGGTAACCCTGGTAATGATGCTTCACCACTACAACTGCCTTCTGTTCATCATAATCCCTTCTGTGATGGATGTGCACGTGATGCTACAGAGAATAGAACGTGAAAAGAGAGAGTTTGGTTGAAAAAAACGTAGCCAAGGAAAGACTGAGTGTCATCTATACGTTTCGATAAAGTAAAGAAATGAAAAATGTAAGCCGCCTCCGATTATAAGCCGCACGAAATGATGAAAAAGAATTTGAAAAAAAAAACAATCGACGAATCTGTTCATCGGTAATGCGATCCAAGTTAGTTTGTGTTTCCAACAAAACTAATTTGTACCGAGCTGTTTTTGTGCAAATACTGCACATTTTTTACAACTCATTTAATGTCAGGGGGGGAATGACACAAGGAAATTGCTTAAGAGAGGCTTTGGTAGAGAAAAGGTAAAGAACCACTGTTCTAAAATCTTTTCAGCTTTGAAAAGAACAGCAGCAGCAAGGCCAGTTTTGTTCGTTCCTTCTTATGCAATGCCAGTGAAGTCGAAAACCAACCATTCAAATATTCACTGCCTGTGCAAAGAATGTGACGCAAATGAGGCAGCTTTTTCATTCACGCAGTATTATGCTTGTCAGCAGGTGAAGTATATGTAAACGACAATGGAGCGCCAAAAAACCTTTTTGAGCAAAGCGATTTAAATTGGATTGAGTGACACGAACTCCTGAAAAAACTATTGCTGCTCAGTACCAAGCGTCCTCTTCTTCGTTGTTTGAGCGAGTTGTTGCTGTCCACTGATAGATCCACTGATAGATCTCGGGGAAGGTGTTGAGCAGCAATTCGACTTATCATCGTACAGAACCGTCAGGCCGTGCAGTCCATGAAGATGAGGTCGATGGATTGGACATTGGAGGACAACATGGTCGACAGTTTGTTCTTCGGCGCCACACTCACAGGCCGCAGAGGAGGCCATGACCCATTTGTACAAAGCAGGAGCGGAAACGTCCGACACCGGTGAGGAGGCGGTTAAGCCGGACCCAGGCTCTTCTTGGGAGGGTCATTCCGGGAGGGTGTGGGTTCCGGTGTCGGGGATGAAGGTACGGAGTCTCGTAAAGTGTCAGCAAGTGTCGTCATTAAGATAAACAGCTAAAGTGTTGATATCATTGCCCCACTTGACGGGAAATGTTATAGAAAATGGTTTTAGGTATGAAGCATGATGTTTATAAAAGGAAAATATGGTTTAAAAAGTTTGCTAGATGAATTATTTGCATAAACTCGCTAGAACAGTAATTGTAATGCATCTGCTTAAAGAAAAGCCTCAATTGCATGCCTTAATGATTATGTCAAGCAGGAAACAGTTCGACGTCGATGTGTCTTGTTGCCGCGGTCTCTTTCTTTTGCAGGGAAATGCGCCAAGAAGGTTCTTCTACATCCATGTAGCAGGCGTGCCTTGGAGTTTCTTCACCATCATGACATGCGTCTGCACAACTTGTGAAGCTTTGTACACCACAGTGCGCATGGCTCCTCAAGCGGCTGGCTTTTGCAGAAGTGGGAGAATTGACCT